>Ga0307511_10003638_pt1 | contig 15779 bp, 14 predicted proteins | sample 13_EM_MG_FD_200266 | JGI IMG/M metagenome (GOLD analysis project Ga0307511, IMG submission 200266) | Populus trichocarpa ectomycorrhiza microbial communities from riparian zone in the Pacific Northwest, United States - 13_EM | ecosystem: Host-associated > Plants > Roots > Unclassified | place... | reverse complement strand
ATCTGACTGGAATATTCACATTAATATATATATATATATATTTCATTTGACTTGCCACATAGACGCCACGCTGTAGAATGCCAGATCATTTACTACAATGAACTTTTTAAAATAATTTTTGGATGGATCACCAAGGAATCAAGCAAGCACTGTTCCAACAGCATAAACATGAATTTGTGTAGAGAAGGCATAAATACAAAGAAAATTATCTCCACCGCCCACTTTATAAATGCTTTTAGGCTTGCTTGGGGTTGGAAACATCACTTTAGACTTTAGAGAGATTATAATGTCCATAAAGTTTACAGTTGGATGCAGTTTTCGAAACATAAAGCAGCAGTTGCCCTCATCTTCCTTGAGAACTCCATCGATTTGACTGGTTGTCGGTCTTTCCCACCATGATTGGCCCTGCATTGCTCGTCAAGCGGCACTGTTTGGTACTCTGTTAAGGCGTGGTAACGTTTTTCCTTCACAATATTTTGAAAAATACTTAATTAATCAATTTTTTAAAAAATTATAACAGTAAAAGCTATTATAATGACAAACACACTTATAAATTGATATAACCTCAACATATTGTTATGGGTTTTATATGGTACGACTTTTGCAAATTGATCTTAAGTTGTTTTTTAACTTTTGATTGATACACAGAAAAGTTTCTATGGTATTGCCCTACCACACAATCCTGTGACTTGAGAACTTCTGATTTGCACAATCACACGTCCTTTCAATGGATTATGCTCAGGAGTGATTAATGTCAACTGTTTTTTAGCCACACATTTCCAGCTACTTTTTAAATTCATTATTTGTTTTAAATTCTTAATGTCCATGAAGAAAACATTTTTTTTTAGATTAATATAGATATTAGGATCAGTTTGCGCGTATCTCAATTAATCTCACGGGTTTTAAAGTTAACGACCATGTAAACCTCCAGTGACCCTGAGGTTTATGGGACTTAAACTGGTGATCTCTAGGAAGCAAACCTAAAACCTGACCAGTTGAGCTATATCCCTCGGGACTAGAAAACAGTTTTTTTTATTAACATGGGTATCTGGGCCAGCTTGTGTGCATCTCGACTAATCTCACGGGCCCTGAAGTTAACAACCATGTAAACCTTCAGTGACCCTAAGGTTTGTGAGACTCGAACTAGTGATCTCTAGGGAATAAACCTTGGATCTGACCAGTTTAGCTACACCTCTAGGTTTAGAAAACAATTTTAAAAAATGGGAAGATGAGAATCTACGACTTGTAATTGCGTTGTGCCGAAGATAATCAGTTTAGGATTTGGCCGTTGTGTGTACATAATGCACCGATTCAGGGGCATTTTTGATTTGTGGGAGCTGGCTGCTGATGGGAATTTTTTTTTCCCAATTTCTTTTTAATGATCTAATCTCACTTAATTAGTTGAAGTTTGCAGTGTTTGATGAAACATTCTCTTGGGAGATAAATTTGGGACCGACCTAGAACCAGCAGGTTTTACCATCAGATGAAACAAGTTACTCTGTGTGCGAATTTGACGAAGCCGTGGAAAGACTTGACAAAAATATTAGGTTTTGAACATTTGTGATCTCGAGTCAAGAGATGTGGACTTGATTATTGGATTGATTTATGGGTTTAGTTATGGACTCGTTCGTTCCTGAGAAAATAAACATCTCGTGAAAAGAGAGACTTTTTAATATTTAAATTGGTAGGTATACGAGAGATATAATTCAGGATATAAAATATGTAGAGAAATATTGTGTTAGGAAAAATTATGATCCTTTCGTGTTTAATTAGTAGCTTAAGGTATTTATAGACCTTGATCATGTTCACCTAATAACGTGGAGAGTTTCAGGAAAATAACCCTTGGCGATTAATCTTTCTATTTCTTTTTTCAAGGTATGACATTCATTAATATAATACTCATGATCATTATGCAAAGAGACAAAACTTATTAAGGTTTTGTATTTGAACAACTTTTCATGTGGATGGATGGGTGTTGCATAAAGTTTTTCCCTGATAGAGACTAATACCTCAGTATATGTGAAGATGAGAGGCATGGTCAAAAGCTCGGGAATGCCAAGTGATCATGAATGTTTCTCTTAGTGCTATTTTTAGATGCTCTAATTGGAGACTGGTAATTTTAAGGGGATAAAAATTATAACTTATTGTGTTTACCAAATAATTCTAAATATTTATAAATCTTGATAACGCTTCCCTTGGATTTGGAGAGTTTGAGGAATGATGAATATGTTGGTGCTCATCATTAATTGTAATGCCTTGTAAGAGGTGGTGTCACCAATTCATATAAAAATATGTATTTATAGTATGTATTTATAGAGAATATATCATTTAATCATAAAAATAATATTTTGTAAATGGACGGTGCATATCATCACGATTGAAAAAATATTTAGATGGGTGCATAATGTACAATATGTGTGGAAGATTCTTGAGAGATAGAAAGAAAGAGACTATGCAAGAGAAAAGGTGGGAGTGGGGAGGAGGAGAAAATCGGGTCATTTGGACATTGGCTCACGCACAGCCATCAGAATCCATGAAGATAGTGTTCAAAGTCGAGCAGCACAAACAATTAATTTCTGCTGTTTTGGTGCTTAAATACTTGGAAGAGGCTGATCTTTGTCAACTCCATGAGGGAAAATCACCATCCATTAGTTTCCTGCGTGTGTTTTAAAGGAGAAGTGCAAGGGAAAATCCCAGTTTAGTTCAAAGGAAAATGGGAGCAGAAAGCATTAATTGGACATGAACTCGCAGATTCCAAACATTGGCTGTGCTGTAAAGCAATTAGAAATCAATCTTGCAACTGTTGCTGACTTTTCATGGATTGCCAGTTGCGATCTCCAGAATTGAAACCCTCTGTTGAAAAGCACAGGGTTGACTTTTAGAGCAACAAAACTTCACCTAATCTTGTAATTTCAATTTCCAGACACGACATGGCAGTAACGTTCGAGAGTTCAATATATCATGCAGCTCGTCGTCGTTGGACCAATTTATATAAAATACTCTCAACGTTTGACACTAATTTGTCTACTTGATGAAGTCATTATCATTTTCCATATAACTCTTAAGTCCCTGTTTGTTTTTACTAAAAAGAAATGCATATTAAAAAATGAAAATTTGACAAAAATATCTAATCTAAACAATAAAAAAGTTGGTGTGTCAAAATAAAAAAAAATTAAAATTCACGTGGATTGAGAAAAAATAGAGTGTACTAATTAATAGTGCAATTATCCTCAAATTTATTTGGCATGGTGGTCAGAACAGCTTAAGAAGTAAATCTACCCCAGTCAGCACCTGGCAGTATTGAAGTATATTATGTAGCTTCAATCCTCCTCCTCGTCGCCGGCGTTGTTATTATAAACATTAAAACCAGGGGGTCTTAATTACAGGCAAAACAGCAATGAGGCAAAAAGTTATCACTGCTCGTATGGTGAAAAAAATAAATTTTGGTCCTGCAACTTAAGTTTTATTTATTCATGATACCTAGACATATTTTTAATATTAAATACTTACGATCTTGGAATTTATATTATTTTTATTCATAAAATAAAATATGTATTATTGATTTAATATTTTATTTGGAAACCGTTACTCCCAAACATCTCCGGCAGAACATGTTACTGTAGTGTTTGATTTTGTGATAATAATTGTTTTTTATTTAGAAATGTATTAAAAACATCAATGCATCAAAATAAATTATAAAGCCTAATTCTTAATCAACCTGATGTTGAATGATGAAATTGAAAAAAAAATATAAAAAAAAACCTAAAAAAGCGACTCAGATTAACCTGTCAAACTCGTAACTCGGGTTATAAGACCGAGATAACCCTATAAAAAACAAATCAAAACAAATTATAAAGTCCAATTCTCAATCAGCCCAGTGTTAAAGGATGAGATTAAAAAAAATCAATTAAGAAAATAACATATAAAACAGCCCGAGTCAAATCCTCAAATCCATAACCCGAGTTTTGAGACCAAGATAACTTCACAGAAAAAAATAAAAAAATAATATAATTTAACTCGAATTAACTTGTCAAATTTACAAGTCTGGTCATGAGACTAAGATAACTCATAAAGAGCAAATCAAAATAAATTACGAAACTTGATTCTTAATTAATCATGTCAGATCTAATGTTGAACGATGAAATTCATAAAAAATCTAATTAAAAAAATGAGTGGAGTCAATATGGGTTAACCCGTTAAGCATTATTCTTGGGTTATGAGATCGGGATAACCTAATAAAAAGCAAATTAAAATAAATCATGAATTCTAGTTCTTAATCAAACACGATATTAAATTATGAAATTGAGAAAAAAAATCAATTTAAAAAAGAAAAAAAAAAGAGCCAACTAGGTTAACCTGGTAAACTCGCAACCCGGGCCACGAGATGAGGACAATCTAATAAAAAGCAGATCCAATGTTGAAGGATTTATGACCTGGGTCATGAGACCAAGATAATCTTTTAGAAAGAAAATAATAAAAAAACAACATGATTTAACCAGGGTTAAAATACTAAAATCCACAACCCTAATCATGAGACCAATATATCATCATAGAAAACAAATAACAATAAATTACGAAACTGAATTCCTAACTAATCCAGTGTTGAATAATGAAATTAGAAAAAAAAAGATACAAAAAATAAGTTATGTCAACTCAGGTTAACTCGTCAAACATTATTCTCAGGTTATGATGCTAGAATAACCTAATAGAAAGTAAACAAAATAAATCATAAAATTTAATTTTCAATCAATCTAATATTAAATGATACAATTTTTTAAAAAATTAATTAAAAAAATTAAATAAACCGGGTCAATTTGCAAAACCTATAAACTGTATCATGAAAGTGAGATGACCACTAAAAAAATCAAATTTAATTATTATTTTTAAAAAATAATGATTAAAAAAATAAAAAAATATTGATTTGAGATAAGAGTTACAGTAAAAACACTAATTTTTTTTTTTATTGTTAATGTTAATTGTTAATATTAACAATTAATGGGATGAATGGCGACATTACCCTCCAACATCAATTAATAATACTAGAGGATTAAATGAAGTTTCCTTGTTAATAAAAGGGTAAGTCAAAGAGTTACTTGTTCTGTCCAGTGTTCACACTTGAAACATAAAAAGCACCATCCCGGAAATCACGTCAAAGGGAGACTCAACTCACTCAGCACTTTCGCCTTGCCCTCCTTCCCTGTCTGAAATTCCATTTAGGCTGCTACCCGATCCCTCTCCTTCTGTTCCTATCCCCTTCTTAATTTTCTAATCAGAATAAAGAAACTCACTTTCTTCAACTTCTTTCCTTCAGATTTCTTCCCAGAAAGTCAGATCAAAAGACAGAGCTTCCTAATTATTTGTTTTACACAGTAATTGATGTCTCTTTTCAAGATTTGACATCGCAGAGAAACAAAGATAGAGACTGAAAAGGAGGAGCTGATCAATCATGGCTGACTCTAGACGTTACCCTCTTGGTAACCAGCTAGGTAAGAGTGTTTCAACTTTTCTTTTTATTTATTTTTTTATTTTGATTTTGGATTCATTTGTATAGTGTATTGTAGAACTTTTCTTTGAAGATTTCAGTTTTGTTTGATGACTGGCTTGTATATGTTTAGGAGAAGAAGATATTAATTAGTAGGACTCAGTTTGTGATCCGGGCTCAAAGCTTGGATTTTTATTGCTGGGTTCTTACTTTTAGGACGAAAGGGACAGCTTTTAAGCTTTGTTATTTGTTTGCCAGTGCAATAGTCCAGCAAAGATAATTTATTTACCGAATCTAGTGATAATCTTGATGTTCTTCTGGGGGAGGGCTTTGAGATTTTGAGGGGAATTTGTGAAAAAGAAGGAAAGTTTTGGTCAAGATGTTATCATTAATTGATAGCTGGATTTCAGAGTAATGATAAAAACTGGACTGAAATTTCTGTTTTATTGTTAAGGATATAGTTTCAACATGCTATATCAGTCTCTAACTTCTTCTCTCATGCAGGCTTAAGGTGAAATAAAGTAGTTTAGCAATGGTGGCATTAGTTTTCATGCTTTATACACTCCTCTTGTCTTTTTTTTTCTTTTTTTTTAATACTTAAATGTTGTAAAGTTATTGCTCATGCTGTGCTTTTAAAAAGAACAAAAATTTTTCCTATGGTGGAATGCAGATATTCAGCAGATACTGGTAGAAGCACAGAATCGATGGCTACGCCCTGCCGAAATAGTTGAAATTCTTAGCAATTATCAGAGATTTCGTATTGCCCCAGAACCTGCACATATGCCTCCAAGTAAGACTTTAACCACATTGCCTTCATTGAGAAATCATTCAATGAACCTTTTACTCCAGTTGCCTTGCATTGTCTTTAGGGGGATAACAATAGTTCTTTTTTGTTTTTAGCTTGTTCATTCTAGTTATTTTCTGCTCTTTTGTGAGAATCTACAATGAAATTTGTTTTGCATGTGATCCATGTGGCAAGTTTCTTTAAAAATCCTAACTGCCTTTGAGCCAAGGATAATGTCTTGCAAGCAACATTTCAGACCTATCTCTCATTTTATTATTTTCGTATCGCCTAATGGGTGGATCCTGAGGATAAAGGTGTCATACGGGATGGAAGACCATAGAACCGGCATATGTTTGATAGATTCATTTGCAGTAGCTTTATGTTTCTAAGATCAAAGTGATTGTCAGATCAGTAATCATGTGTTCACCTTTTGGTCTCTTACTCTCTTTCGTTTGAACCTTTTCTGTCGGACATCAGATTGGACATCATTGTCACAGGTCTACAGCAGTTGAAACATTAAATTGCAATCACATTTATTCTAAAACAACGATTTGATTTTGATTTTTTGTTTTGTTATTTATTAAATTTTAAAGGAAATGATAAAACAGCTTGTTTAAGTTTCGCTTATCCAATAAAACTCTGTTTGTTTCAACTCCAGTCGCTTTTCATATACAATTCTATTTGTTTTGAGTTTCAAGTTTCTGTGGCTTCTTTTATCTGAGGAGTTCCCACATTAGGATTCCTCCCCTTTCTTGTTTGAATATTAATGGGTCTAGGTAATTTACATTAGGAGAAGCTCATAGATAGCAGCCTAATCTGTAGTGTGAGTGCTTCTGTCCTATTTTAGTGTTTATTTACATTTAGTGCGATATCTTCTCCACTATGGGCACATAGGCCTCAATTTGATTAAGTTCCTCGGGGTAATTTGCAGTCATAAACATATCTTGGCTCTAATTTCAGGTGGTTCATTGTTCCTTTTTGATCGCAAAGTGCTCAGATACTTCAGAAAAGATGGCCATAACTGGAGAAAGAAAAAAGATGGGAAAACAGTGAAAGAAGCACACGAGAGGCTTAAGGTAAGCATATTAGGTATTTTATCTATTGACATAAGCACTGATCAAGAATATGAGGTGGAAAAATTTAATTCTAGCATCTTTGAGCCTATGCCTTTGTCTTCTAGCTAACGTACTCAGGTGCAGAGACATTATTTATATTTTATTTTTGTGTTCTTCCAAATCACAGTTACTGAAAAAAGTGTATTTTCTTCCAGTCTGGAAGCGTTGATGTGCTGCATTGTTATTATGCACATGGAGAAGACAATGAAAATTTTCAAAGGCGCAGTTATTGGATGCTTGAAGAGTGAGTTCTTGAATCTTTTCATTTCTGATCATTCCAATCTCTTGTTTTTGGATCTAAATGATTGCATTTCAAACTTTTTGTCTGGTCTCATACTTGCAATGGTTTATAAAGTGGCATAATTGGCAAGATTTAGAAGATTGGACTGGTTCTAACTTGAATGTGTTGATATATGTGGATTCCACACTGAATTATAGCTGTCATTTTATATTATTTGGAACACTATGTAACTATATGATTTTGCTATTATTTCACTTTCTACTTTGGGGTTCCAATAATCAGAGGCATGATAATCAAGGCTTCAAGTTTTTTGTGCAATTAAGGAAATTATTGACCCACATGAGTTCCATGGCTATGTAATTCTTCACTATTTTTTTTTTCTTTTGGTGAGTGTTTCTAAAAAATTATAGGCTTGGTCACAAACTTTCTGAAGAACCTTGGGCCTAATGCATATAAAGTTATCAATGTGCACACACACAAAAAAAAAATCTTTATTTGTGCCTGAAAGTTAAGTTTGTTCTTGTTATGCTTAACCTTCACTCATCTCTCTCTCTTAGCACACATATACTGCACAATAGTGCTTTGATGCTTAAAATCTTTTTATGCTTGTGCCCTTTCATGTGAAGTGTAAATTAGCTAAAGCCTTTGACAGTTTTGACCACCACCTGATCTTTTTAGCTGATCTCGTTGGTTTAAAATGCCCACTTGAAATAATAGCTGGTTTCTTTCTTCTAGATTCCACTTTTGAGACAGATGACCTTGTACTATTTCTTACATAGTTGACCTCTACTGCAGGGAACTTTCACACATTGTACTTGTCCATTATCGGGAAGTAAAGGTAACTCTTTATTCCCCACTCCTATATTTTCCATCTTTTTTAGTTATTTTAATCTGTCACCCTGTCTTCCAAAAGGTTTGGTTTTGTTGGATAGCTTTAAAGACGACTCTACTTTTTGCTGCCTTTATTCTTTGTCAAATATTTATTTGGTTGTGCTGGGAAAGATAGAATCCAATACTTCTATTACCTAGCCTTTTTTTCTTCCGTGGGTTTTTACTGAATGGGTTGGTCTGTATTTTCCATATTATTATGTTCACAACACCAATACTCGGAACCCCTCTCATGCTAGAAAAAGGAATAGAAATGAAAAAAATTAAAGGAAAAGGAAAGCAATCTGTCTCCACAATTTAGAATGTCAAGATGTATTGGATAATGGTGAACATGTATTGGCCACACCTCTGAGGCTCCAACATCTGGCTTTTTTAAGTTAGGAATAGGAATATAATGATGACTTTTAGCTCTGAGAGGAATATCATGGGGTTTGATCCTTTTGGTGAAAATGATGCCTTAACTGATCATTGGATTGTGAGTGTCATTTCATTAAATTGGTATCTAGTAAACTTTTTTGTGATATTGAAGCATTTTATAATGAATGGATGTCTTTTACAAACTCAATGAAAATATAACTATTTATCTGAGGATTAAGTGACTATCATGTATCTTTGGTGTAAAAGCTAATAGATGAATTCTGAGTACTTAAAATTATAAATCTATGTTTAGATTTGAGCCTTAGAGCGGGTTTTTGAAAATAGATAATTTGTTTGTGTATTTGTGAATCAGACTAAAATAGCAGTCATTGGATAAGAAAAAAAATTTATGATGTACTCTTGGCATGATAAAATGATGATAAATATGTGTAGCACTTTTGCAGTGCTGAATCTAGACCTGAAATATATGTACAATAGCCATGTATGAAAACAAGTAGATTGGTGTTTCAGACTTAAGAGCAGGAACAGTAAACAGAAATTATTTAGCAAGTTTGCATGGGATTGGAGATTTTTCCATCTCAAATAAATTATTTAATAAGATACCTTCGCATGGGATTGGAATTTTTTCCATCTCAAATAATTAAACATCAAGTCTACTGTTGAATGTCATGCTGGAAATGCTCATGAGAATCTTTTTGCACCACCGTTCTGACAGGAGAATCTATGTGCACTTATTTCTTGTCTTTGTTGCTTAAAATCACGATTCAGTTTTGATATTCATGTTTTTCAGATTTTTGTTACTCTAATTTGGTACAGTTGCTTAAGTTATGATTGTTGTCTTGTGGCTATTGCCTAAACGGATGTCATGAGTGTTGCATCACTTAGTCTAGAAGAGGAACAAGGTTGACCTCATCAAAGTTTCTCAAATCTCTTATTTTAGCTTGTGTTTATCTTCTATTAACTTAGCAATCTTCTTATTGGGTTTAAACTGCTTTAATTTTCATATTTCATCAGGGAACCAGGACAAATTTTAACCGCATTAAAGAGTATGAAGAGCCTATACCTTATTCCCAAGAAACCAAAGACATGATGCCGAATTCAGAGATGGATACTTCTGTTTCTTCCAGTTTCCGCTCTAATGGTTACCAGGTACCCACAGGAACGACAGATTCGACAAGCATGAATAGCGCTCTGGCATCAGAATATGAAGATGCTGAATCAGGTCCTTTTTTTTTTCATTTCTTGTGCATTAGTTTCTAGTAACAAGAATTTCTGGGTCAGTTTCTTTAGAAGATGTATTGCAGCTTTCTGGATGACAAATGCATTGGCTTTCCATATTCTCATATGTGGCTATGGTATTTACTGCAGGATATAATAACCAAGCCAGTTCCAGATTTAACTCTTTTCTCGAAGTGCAAAGGCCAGCAATGGAGAAAATGGATACAGGCACATCTATTCCTTATGATCACATGCTGTTTTCAAGTATATTGGTTCTGATGTTTTATCTTTCTAGAGTAACTGCGCCAATATTTTTAGGTAATACATAAGAACTTACACAACAATACTTGTATTTTAATAGGTGGTTATCAAGGAAAAATGCCAGCTGTTCCTGTGATGGAATTTATCTCACCTGCCCAAGTGGATACAGCTAAAGACACTATTGGTACTGAACCAGCATCCGAGCCCCAGAAAGTCTTTGACTTACCATCATGGGAGGATGTATTAGAAAATTGTTCTCGTGGAATTGAATCTGTGCCTTTCCAGACAACTTTGCTGTCACAAGTGGATACGGTGGGAGTCATCCCTAAACAAGAAGATATACTGGAGAAGTTTCTTGCCAATAGCTTTGATAAAAGGCAGGGTATGGTGGGAGTCATCCCTAAGCAAGAAGATATACTGGAGAAGTTTCTTACCAATAGCTTTGATAGAAGTCAGGATATTGGGAGTCACCTACTTGATCAAGAAGCATGGCAGGTCGGTGTGATCCTTGCTGTATGTTATAAATCCTTGCAGCACATATTTAATTCAGATAAAATGGTAGTTTGTGAATGCCAAACTCTTCTATGTGAATCTTCAAGGATGGAAGAATGGTGGTAGCCATTTTTTATTCATATGCTTCATGAGTGAAATTGATGAGTGGTTATATAGAAGTCTCAATCTCATAATTGTTTCTCATGCAATTGATTATAACATACACATCAGATGTCGATATCTATAATAGATGAATTGCCGTACATGTGTATGGCTGGGATGTGATTGTAAGATTGATGAGTCATAACGCAAGATAAGACTGAGTAAGAAATGAGTGCATCTGTGGGAAGATTAGGAAGTTGAGAATGGTGGTTTCTTTTTGCCATTTCTAACTTCAACCTATGGATGTGCTGGGGAGAAAAATCGATCATATTGAAGTTTTAGGAGAAAGCAGGGGGGACTTAGACCAGAAATGACGTGTGCTGATTAATAAAGAATGATCTTGTGTCGCATTAGTTTAGAGAAATTTTATCTCGTAATAGAACTGAATGAAGGAGACAGATCCACGTGGTCAACCCAGGGGATATGTAGACCAGAAATGACCCATTCTGATTAATAGAGGATCTGGTGTTATAATAGTTTAGAAAAAGCTTATCCCATAATAGAACTGAATGAAGGAGACAGATCCATGTAGTCAACCTCAACTAATTTGGGATTGATTCTTAGTTGAGCTGAGTTGTGAATTACTTGCCTCCTAAAAGTTCATTAAATTATTAAATCAATGCATTTGTCTTGTTATATGTTAATTAAAGATGTGTTATCTTTTCTTTTTCCGATTCACTTATTTGTTTTAACTTGCCTTTCAAACAGACTATCGAGGGTGGGTATTCGCATCGGCCAAAGTGGTCCTTGGATCAAAAGTTGCATCTGGACTCGGATCTCACTGCTAGGTTTCATGATCAACAACTTGATAGTGGCAACTTTATCAATACTTTTGAACCTTTCTGTGCACAGGAAAATGATAATCATATCCAAAATGACCTTCAAATACAGCCTGCAAATTCAGATCATGGTATGACCCTAGATGAGAAATCCATCTACTCTACATCTATGAAACAGCATATTTTGGATGATTCAAGGACAGAAGGTTTGAAGAAGCTCGATAGTTTCACCCGATGGATGAGCAAAGAACTTGAAGATGTAGATCAGCCACATTTGCAATCCAGTTCTGGGACATACTGGATTTCGGCTGAAAGTGAAAATGTGGTTGATGCGGACAATCCCTCACATGGACACCTGGACACATATACGCTTGGTCCATCTCTCTCCCAGGACCAACTCTTTAGCATTATTGATTTCTCGCCCAACTGGGCATATGCAGGCACAGAGATCAAGGTACTGGAGTATAGAATGGAATGCTGAGATTTCTAAGCTGAGCTACCACTCCTCGCTGGAGTCTCATAATTCACTTCATTTTAATATAATTATGTTATTTTTTTCATTTGTTGTACAATTTATACAGATCCTAGTCATGGGAAGATTCTTGAAGAGCCGAGAAGAAGCAGAAAACTTTAAATGGTCAATTATGTTTGGAGAAGTTGAAGTTCCAGCAGAGACTATAGCTGATGGTATTCTTCGTTGCACTACTCCTTCGCATAAGGCTGGAAGGGTTCCTTTTTATGTTACATGTTCGAATAGGGTAGCATGTAGTGAAGTGCGTGAATTTGAATATCGACTTAGCCATGTCCAAGATATTACCTATAACTATATTAACATTGCTACTGAAGATCTTCATATGCGATTAGCAAAACTGTTGTCTCTGAGCTCTGCCTTCCCTTCAAAATATGACTCCAGTGATGTTGATGAGATTTCCCAATTGAGCAATAAAATCAGTTCATTGCTGAAAGAGGGCAATGAAACATGGGACCAGATGTTAAAGCTTACTTCACTGGAGGGATTTTCCTCAGAAAAACTAAAGGATCAGCTTCTTCAAAAGGCACTCAAGGAACAGTTACATGAATGGCTTTTGCAGAAGGTAGCTGAAGGCGGAAAAGGCCCTAGTGTATTAGATGAGGGTGGCCAAGGGGTGCTACATTTTGCAGCTGCTCTTGGCTATGAATGGGCCCTGGAACCTACAATAGTTGCTGGTGTAAGTGTCAATTTCCGCGATGTTAATGGATGGACTGCACTTCATTGGGCAGCATCTTATGGCAGGTGAGAGAAATGAGTTTTTTATTCATTTCCTTGTCTTCCTTTCCATTCTCTGCACTTCATATTCCAAGCTGGGGATTAACATGGGGTACTATACCATGATAGTTTATTGGACACAGGAATTCTTGATGAATGTACCGTATTAAAACCAAATAAGCTACTGAAAAATGTTAACTAGGGTAACAAGCCACCTTCATATAAAAACTGGGCAGCAAACCTCCTAGAATGCACGGGGGTATATATTATTGGTGATGTTAGGATATCACCAAATATCATGTTGCAAATGACAGCATGCTATTATTAATTATAGTGGCATCAATTCTAGCTTTAGGATCTAGTTACATCCACAGTTATTGTCTCTTACAATTTCTTGTTGGTTACCTTTTTCAAAATGCTTATTGAATTAGTACTCATTTATTCTACTTTGGCTCAAATATCAGAGAGCGAACAGTTGCTTCCCTAATCCATCTCGGCGCTGCTCCTGGAGCATTAACAGATCCAACTCCCAAATATCCCACAGGCAGAACACCTGCGGACTTAGCTTCTGCTAATGGACACAAAGGGATTTCCGGCTTTCTTGCTGAATCTGCTTTGAGTGCCCACCTATCTTCTCTGAATTTGGAAAAGCAGGATGGTGATGCTGCTGAAAGTTCTGGAATACCAGCATCACTGACAGTTTCAGACTGTAATGAAACTCCCGTCAAAGATGCTGACATACCAATTGGACTGTCCCTGAAGGATTCATTAGCTGCTGTTTGTAATGCTACTCAAGCTGCTGCTCGTATTCATCAAGTTTTCAGAGTTCAGTCCTTCCAAAAGAAGCAGTTAAAAGAGTACGGTGATGATAAATTTGGAATGTCACACGAGCGTGCTCTTTCGCTTATTGCAGTCAAGTCACAAAAGGCAGGACAATATGATGAGCCAGTTCATGCAGCAATACGAATTCAGAACAAGTTCCGCGGTTGGAAGGGTAGAAAAGAATTTTTGATAATTCGGCAGCGAATTGTTAAAATTCAGGTGCATTTATTGCTCTTGCCCCCTTTATTTTATAGTTTCTATTTTCTTATTTTAGACTTCTTTGTACAATTAACTCTCTCTTACAAGTTATTTCCTTGCATGAAGCATAGAACTCTTGAAAACTAACTCTAATTGCTTTATTGTGAAGGCCCATGTACGAGGCCACCAGGTCAGGAAAAACTATAGGAAGATAATCTGGTCTGTTGGCATTTTGGATAAAATAATCTTGCGTTGGAGACGAAAAGGAAGTGGTTTGCGTGGCTTCAAATCTGAAGCACTTACTGAGGGTTCCAGCATGCAAGTTGTATCTACAAAGGATGACGATGATGATTTCCTTAAAGAAGGCAGAAAGCAAACAGAAGAAAGATCACAAATAGCCCTTGCAAGGGTGAAATCCATGCATCAGCATCCGGAGGCAAGAGAACAGTATCACAGGCTGCGCAATGTTGTTGCTGAGATCCAAGAGACCAAGGTAACGGATTATTATTTTATTTGTTTTCCTTGCAGTTGCTTGACAGTTGTTTGCATTAGAGACAACAGTGAAGGGTAGTTGTTTCACTAAAACCACTTCTCTTCAGTATATTATGCCAAGTCAGGTTTTTACTGGTAGAAATATGTTAAACAGTTGATGGTAAGCGGACTAGGTTGGGACCATGGGAAATGATTTGAATTTCGAGCCCTCATACACTCTGCAGAGTAAGATTCAAATGAATTGTGGACATGTAAATCAGTGGGAAAATGTTCAAAATTTCTGAATTGGTAGTTTGTAACCTTGGAATTATCCCTAATTGAAACCTTCTTTAATGCAAGGCTTTAATCAACGACAACCATTAGCTTTCAAGGGGATGCAGCAAACGCATTTTTGATAATCTGATTGGTTTTATGATTTGTAAATCTTACAGGCTATGTACGAATGGGCAAACAATTCAGAAGCGATGGTCGAGTTTGATGACCTGATCAATCTCGAAACGTTATGGGACGGTGACACTTTCTTGCCTACAGATTCTTGAGCCAACCACGGGTTATCCTCTTTGATTAGATGCTGAAATTGATTTGTAAATGTCCCTATTGAGTCTCCTAATTATAACTGAAGTAGGTTAGGAATGTGTCAAATGGAAGCAGTAGTGCTGTATTGTCCTAGTGATAATCTCTATGCACAGTAATATGAATTATTGAGTTGTAATAAGAACTGAAGTCATAAGAGAAATGGTATATTCATAAACAAACTAAGTTCTTAGTACTTGTAAGTGGCTGGCTTTCTTGAGTTGAGTTCTTGGGGATTTAGCATGCTTTGAAGCTTTTTCTACCATAATCGAATTGAGCTCAGGACCTTTTTGAAAAGAATTTTTCCCATGGGTGTCAAATTTGACTAAACCACACGAGGTTAGTAGGGCCTTTTTCAATGCTTTGCAACGCTTCTTGTGATCATGTCAAAGTTGAAGTTCTGCTTTCTTGCTATGTGAAGCGTTGGATTGAAGGTCGTAAATTTGGGTTGTTGAGGTCTAGGACTCTAGGCTGGTGTAGAGGGTCATAAAGATGGGTTTTGTTGAGGTCCTTTCGGTTATTGTTTGGATTAATTTATTATAACTTGATATATGATATTGGAATAATTTTATAGAAAAAAATAAGTAAAGTTTAATTTTTAAAAAAATTAAGATTGAATGATGTAATTGAACAAAATAAAAATAAATT
>Ga0307511_10003637_pt1 | contig 15780 bp, 6 predicted proteins | sample 13_EM_MG_FD_200266 | JGI IMG/M metagenome (GOLD analysis project Ga0307511, IMG submission 200266) | Populus trichocarpa ectomycorrhiza microbial communities from riparian zone in the Pacific Northwest, United States - 13_EM | ecosystem: Host-associated > Plants > Roots > Unclassified | place... | reverse complement strand
TCTCTTTGCGTTCAATATGTTATCTAGTGTAGGAGACATTCCTGTAGAACTTGCCAAAGCAATACCAAATCAGGTGAGTTTTCTGTAATTCTGGAAATGTTACACTCATACATTCCTTCCCCCAACTTAGAAAATTTATTTACATTTGCACGCATTGGCTATGTGTTTTTGTTAGTTCTGATGCATTCAGTTTTGCATATAACTATTGCTTCTAGGAGTTCTAATCTTCCGCACAAGTTATGGGAGTGTAAATCTTGTATGTTGCATTACAGATGCAATCAGGGCTTTATTATATTACCATTTTCTCCCTCTTATTATTATTATTATTATTGGATTCTCATAAATGAAAAGCTTTTAAGGTCTCATCAAATTAGTTGATTATAATTTGGTTTCTGAATACATGCAGGCTAGCTTCTTTGTGACTTATGTTTTAACATCAGGTTGGGCAAGTCTGTCATGTGAAGTGATGCAACCTTTTTCTCTCCTCTGCAATTTCCTTAAAAAACACCTTCTTAGAAACCATGAAGACTCATCTGATGGTCTTGTGTCCTTTCCATACCATACTGAAGTTCCAAGAGTCTTGCTGTTTGGTCTCATTGGCTTCACCTATTCGGTTATGGCACCTTTAATATTGCCCTTCTTGCTGATTTACTTTTTACTGGCATATCTGGTATATCGAAATCAGGTGACAACCTCTCCAATCTTTGTTTTCTGTCCTTGTTTACATTGTTCATATAAATTGGCTAGATTTTAATTTTACATGGTGTTCTTCTGTGCAGGGAAGCTGTTGTATTTCTATGTACCATTTTGATATTTTGATAGTGGTTTTGCCTGTGTTCAATACATTTATCCCTTTAACACATCTGTTTTCAATCACTTGATTCCAGTACCCTTTATGCCAGCATGAAATTTAATTGAGCATTAGTATTTTTACTGGTAGCTGGTTCAGTGATTTTTTGCATCTTCTGAATATTGTGAACCAAGTGGGAAACGAAGCTCTTTATAAATTTCTATGTGAACATCTGAGCTGGCACCTGAATTTTGAATTTGAAGTATTTTTGTTGCATCACCTGTTTCTGATTTCCAAAATCTGGCAGTTTGAGTGTGTACCTTACCTATCACTGGATGTTCTTCATCGTTCTCATTTCATCAAGAGTTAACCTTTAGTTCTAGTATTTAAGACAATGTTCTGGCTATTGAGGAAATAGTATGAAAATTTGCCAAGTAACTGCGCCAAAAAATGGACCCCTTGTTGTTCAAAATGTGGAGTTGAAAACAAAAAAAAATAAAATTCCCATCACTCTGTGTTTCTTCTTGTTTATAGAATATTCCTAAAACTTATCTAGAGTTGCATGTGTAAGTGGATGTTGTTTCTCTGTATGGATATATATTTGCTTTTCACCCATTTCTTTTGGTCGGGAGGAAAGGAGAGGGAGCTACACTTAGGAATTAGGAATGTTATTTGATGAAACTATATTGTTAACATGGTAAATAGGAGGTGCAAAAACTGGATGCAGGAGAGAAAGCTGGACCTTAAATAGTTGTTCTTTTTGTTATTCTTTGATCGCTTATTCCATCAATGTTTGTCTCCATTTAAAGGTGTCTTTTATATCAGTTCTCAGTTTTCATCTTGCAGATTGTCAATGTATACATAACAAAGTATGAAGGCGGTGGACAGTTGTGGCCTATTGTTCACAACACCACAATCTTTTCATTGGTGCTGACACAAATGATATCTCTTGGTGTTTTTGGAATTAAAAAATCTCCAGTCGCATCGGGTTTCACCATTCCACTGATAATTTGCACACTTCTATTTAATGAGTATTGCAGGCAGCGATTTTTCCCAATTTTTAAGAAGAATGTTGCACAGGTGATCATGAGGAACTGGTTTGCTTTTGAATCTCTCTCTTCCTGTCTGTCCAAAGTTAATAAATTATTTTGTCCTGTTCAGGTTCTTTTAGAGATGGATAGACGAGATGAGCAGTCTGGGCGGATGGAAGAGATCCATCAACAGTTGCATTCAGCCTACTGTCAGTTACCGCTAACTTCCCATGAATTCTGTGAATCTGTACACAAGCTCTGTCAGGACAACATCCGAGGCCGAGAGGGCACCAAGTCAGGTTTGTTTCACCAAAACCTTGAAAGACTAACTCTTTCTGGAATCAAAGTGTAATTTGTCAGCTTTTACTCTTCCTTTTCAGGAAAAGAACCCAGTGAAGTAAGTGAACCCTGTGCTGTCTGCAATTTTGGAAAAGAAGGTTCTATTGGGGAGTGATCTAGCTTATCCCCTGTACATATAAACGCCATCTACACACTGATGGTACTTTCCAGTGCAAAGGTATTTTGAAGAGAAGTTTTGGCCATAGTAGGTGTCATTAAGAATCTGTACAGAAGATTTACAGGACTTTTGGCTGGAAAATTTAGTGCTCTATACTCTAGAGGTATAGCATTGAGGCGTTCCATAAGATCTTACTTTGCTCTCTTTTTTCCTCTTGTGCACATAAGAAAGATGATGTACGATGTCATCTCATAGTATAAACACAGAAATCTTACATGGCTGTAGCTGTTGAATCCTGTCATGTGTAACATGGAATTGACTGGCGATGTTTGGTGTGTGAGAATTTGAAACTACACTTCCCTTCATGTTCAGTAACGGTTTGAAAGCAAGATAAACAACAACAATAACATATTGAAAGCAACATCAGAAGATCTGTAAATGACAATCTCTCCCCATGTCATTTTAGGGGCTCCCCTATTTTCCTTTGGTCTAAGCAGTAACACAATATTTTCTTTTGTAATAACGGGCAACATGCTGAGGATGGACAAGCAAGGCTGCACATTGTAAAGCAATGCCACATGTAGAACAAGCTAACCATTTGCATGCGTAGCTCCGAGGAATGAATCAAATATTGGGTTTTGGTCATTAGTTAGAATTTTCATGGGTGCATCATGACGGGTGACTTTCTCATGCTTTCCTACAACATCAAGTCTCCTTAAGAAGCATGGCGGACAACCCGTTAGGGCTACGGCGTGGCTTGGCTTGGTGAGGGTGAGTTGGTGTTGGTGAGGTCATTGGAACTTAATCAGAATGATCATCTTTTCATAATCATGACCATCTCCTCGCAACCAATGCTCTCTCTCTCTCTCACACACACACCTTTTGCTCTCACATAGTATTTCTTTGCTCTCACATAGTATTTCTTTTTTACATTTACTAATTTAAACATTAAAGATGTAAATCTTCGACCCAAAATTTGTAAACTAGTGTAATCCTCAACAAAAAAAAAAAATAATAAACTAAGAGGAAAAATTATTATAATTAGGGGTGAAGGCCATTACTAATTTAGCTTAAAAATATCGAACAAAACTAAATCAATAATCGGTGAGTGAAAAATACATTACTCTCTTTTCTTCAGTTTTTTATGTATCTCTCAAAACATTTATGGAAAGAGTGATTTCAAATAATCCAACTAAGAGAACAAACTTAATTAGAAATTTTAAAGAGGTTGGGAACTTGTGATTTTAAAGAGAGAAATATTAAAATTAGAAAGAGAAGAAGGATATTCTTGAAGATTTTTGTCAAGAACTCATTAAATTAAGTTAAACTACCAAAGGTAAGAAACATACCTTCAATTTATTTCACTTCTTTGATTGTTTTGGGGGAGGTGAAGAAAATCTCCATATCTTAAATTCCAGGGTTTGTGCAAATTGGTAAAGAAATGGAAAATTATCAATTCCTTGATTGTCTTTGCTATGGAAAATGTTGTATTAGGAAGTAATTGGAAAAAAGTGAAATCTATTTTAAGAAATTAATCTCCATATGTGGTTGGCTATGTGTGTGATTTTGGAGTTATTGAGAAATTGATAAAATTGTATGATAATTGATGTTGTAATGATTTTAGGATTGTTTGAGTTTGGTTTTGGATGCTTTAATGTGGTTCATTAAAAGTATACTTATGGTAATGATGAAAGTTAGGAAGTTAATTTAAACTTGTTGTTTTAATGTTAATTGGATTGATTCTATTGTTGTTAGGTTATAAGAATGCATAATAATGGTTTGATTTGGATCAATTATATTAAAAAATGAAAATGATTGTTGACTTAAAGGATATCAAAAGCATGATGAGTAATCTTCTCTCTTATTATTCACCACCCAAGATTGTGTACTAGAGCATATACACTGTGCTTTTATGTTTTTAATTCTTTTCTTACAATGGATAATGTATTATTTTGAAGATTATGCAATGAACTTCTTATTATTTTTGACTTTCATTGCGCCTTCATTATTTTTTTTTTATTGATGACAAAGTGGGCGAGAGATATGAAGTGCTGCATGTGAGCATTTCATTGCAAAAAACAGAGATATGTGCTTCAAAATATATGCTTATATTTAGGGGAGAATCTTGATGCGTATGTTATTACATTGCTTAGATTGTGTAAAATTGTTAAAGATTCATATATATTGAATTGTAAAAGATAGTCGGAGACACATTTTCATATTTAAGTTATCTATTTATTGTCATTGAACAAAAGAAACGAGATTGTTGACATTTGGTGTCACACATTCATGTTCTTTATATGTGTTTTGATGATAAAAATAAAATAAAAAATGGAGAGATTGTTGATAATTGGTGTCACACATTCATGTTTTTATATATATATTTTTATGATAGCAATAAAATGAAAAATGGATTATTGACATACTTGGTTAAAAATAAGCTTTAAATAGGTTTTCTACGAAGACTATATCAACAAGCATGACGAATTTTGTGAAGAAATCAATCAAGAAGTCCATGAAGGAAGCAAAGTGAAGACTTAGATTAAGTATCCATTTTAGTGCTCATGTAAATCTTTACATCTTACTTGATAGCACAATTAAAATGAACTCAAACACTTCACTCTACATATATTAAATGATTGGTAAATAATCTCATATAATCTAAGGTAGTCGATTCTAAGAATTCACCATGGTTAATTTGTTAAAACTAGAGTTCTACATGAACTGGTGGAACGTTTGACGTTACCAAATGAATCGGTCAACAGCTTGTTCATCAGTGATGAACGCTTGAGAATTTTGTAGGAACTGATCAACCTGATCAGTCTGAACTGGTTGACTGTTTGAGCTGTCAGTGGGATTATAACAGCTATAAATAACTAGTTTTTTTTAGAAACACACACACACACTTTATTCAAGGAAGAGAAATTAGATTGGCACAACAGCCAACAAAGCTGGTCACTAGGGCACCACTCAAACGATCATCATTTCATTTTATTTTTTTAAGATTCTACCCAATATATATATATATTCAAACTATTAGGTAAACTAGTTCCAATTTCATCACTCTATGAAAAATATAAAGAAAATTTCCTCTTGAATTTTCAACGACTATGCTTTCATAACTACTGTAACATTGCCTCTATTACACCATAAACAATTGTTTAACACAACTAAACCCTAAATTTAGTAACAAAACTATAATTACAAAGATCACTAATAACACGTTCAGAACCATTAATTAATTTTTCTTTAATGGTTATGTCGTACATGTACGATATCGTGACGATCATCCTTCTGGATCGGGATTATCAGGAATAATTAGGTGAAAAGACAAGAAATTATTGTCCTTTTATCATTAAAAGAGGGAGAATGAGAGTCGCTACTTAGTATTTCAGTCACTAATAACCCTAACTGGTCTTAGAATCTGGGTAAAGGGACTAATTACGTAAAAGAAAGATATTAATACTTCTAGTACGACTTACCTGAGGTAGACTACATTATTTATTTGTCTGAGTTAAATTAAGATAATGTTGTTTTTCCTAACCGTTGGTCTATTCAGGGTTTAAAAAAAGTCATTTTCAATAAAAAGGTTCTTATCTTACAAGTTAAAACCTCATCATTCTAATGCAAAAACATAAAAAAAAATAACTATTTTTTTATTTAATATTAGAAACACATCTTATGTATAAGTTCATAATATCATATATTAAAAAAATTAAAAATAAATATTTTTTGGTGTTTATGAAATATAGACTAAGTTTTAACGGATAATAATAAACTAGTTATGATATCCTTTGACTGATTCTTGTATTTTTATATCTAAATTGATCTTTATTCTTTTGATTTCTATTTGTTTTGTATTTTTTTTTCTTTGTATGATTAATTGGTTTTATCAATTTAATCCCTCATCATTTGGTTTCATTTAATTTTTATAATAAATTTGATTCTTATTCTTTTAATTGCTCTTTGTTTCTTTTTTATCCTTTTCCTAATTAAATTTTATTTTTAATTTCATCCCTTAACATTTGATTTCACTTTATTTTTAAGTCAAATTTGGTCCTCATTATTTTTATTACTATTTTTTTTATTTTAAATTCTTTTTTTATTGGTTTTTTCCCTGCTAATTTCATCCCTCAATATTTTTTGTTGAGAATTTTACTTTGTTATATTTTAGGGTTTGCCTTTTATGGCATTGGTATTTTTTTAGGTTCTTTTTAGATTTGGTTTTTCTCTGATCTTATTTTTCAACATTTGATTTATTGGTAATTTGTCTTTGAGCTTCTTGTTTTTTTTTGTTTTTCTGTTTATGGTTATCTCAATCTTATATCTATGGTTGTGAGGTTAACGGGTTAACCCGAGCTGACTCAATTTTTTTTTTCATTGGCTTTTTTTTAATTAGTTTTTTTTTCTAGTTCCGCCCTTCGATGTTGGATTGTTTGATAATTGAGTTTCATTATTGTATTCAATTTTCTTTCAACGAAGTTACCCCTGGTATCACAATTGGGTTGCAGATTTGGCGTGCTAGCTCAGATGGGCTCGGATTGCTTTTTTTTTTAATCTTTTTTTCACTGTCAATTTTTTTATCAATTTATCAATTGTCATTATATTTTGTTTATTCGTATTATCATAATTATATGAACTTATTAAACTCAATTAAGTCAATGACTCAAATCTCTTTTATTCCTTTAAGAACACTTGAATGGCCTTAGCATTTTTTTTTTACAGTAGAAAAAATTTAGGCTGGCCTGCGTTATAGCATAAGCCAGTATGTATACATATATAATTTATCAGAATATAAAATTGAGAGAACCCATAATTCTAGGAACTATAATCATCTCCTTTTAACATCATAATGAAGCGCAAATGAGGATGTCATATTTTTCATCAGAATTTAGGCATGTTTGTGAGTGTTTTTGTTGTTTGTTGCTTTTTAAAAGTGTTTTTGGTTTGAAAAATTTCAAATTGATGTTTTTTTTTGTTTTTTTGATATGTTGATATTAAAAATTAAAAAAATCTGAAATTTTTTTAATTTTATTTATTTTCAAGCAAAAAGCTATTTATATAAAAAAAAAAACCATCCACCACCATTAATCCCAAACACACATTAATAATTAGCGTCCTTAATTATACCTCACGCTAAGATGCTTTTTAAACAATCACTTCCCTAATAAGAACAAGATGGTGAGGTCTGAAAGTCGGACAAATGAAAGAGAATTTATCATGTTAGTGAGTGTCACTTTCATTGTATAAACAAACATTAATTCAAAATAATGTGTCATAGGGAGGGGTTAGCATTTTATATAAAATGAAAAGGGGGTGACAGAAGTCGTCGGCTGGCTGTTGTCATGGTTTGTCTGCTGCTTGGCCATGGGCCTTAATCACGGACATTTTGGTGCTTATTATCGTCATCGAGTTGCCAACAGAATGTGCTGCAAATGCAATTCCTCTCATTTTTAAATCTTGGTTTTTTGTTGAGAGCCTTTTCTGTTATGTTTCCTTCCGAAGAGGGATATTCCTTTTAGCTTTATTGCAATAAATTAGTTTTTTTATATATATAAAGCTTAATTTTTACTAGTTTAAATTAATTAATATCCAAGTTTATTAATTCTGTAACAAAGTTGGGTTTACTTTATCCCGTCCCTCCTTTCCATGCTAGATCTGTATATGTTTGTTTTTGTCCAATTCAAGTTGCACTGTATATTCTTTAAATGTCTGCAATCTAGAAGATTATTGTAAAAATACCACGAATGATTGTGTTTGGGTTTGTCCACGAGTTTTAGGCCCAAATGTTATTTATTTAAAGGGTCATTTCTATTAATATATGTTATTTTTAAAATTTCATTTAATAGATTTTAAATTGAGATAATTTTTTTACCAATTTCATTATGAATCTAAAAATTCTTTAATGTCAAATCGATTCTAAGCATGCACACGAAATTAATTAAAACTAGCTAGGGTTTTACGGATATTCTATGAGGAAATTTGTATTATAGCTCTCTTAAATCTAGACCCTGAATGAAAGCAATTTTAGCTGAGTAGCGACACTTTCGAATGGCTTGCTTGGGTATGAATTGAAATCCTTCATTCAAATATGCACAGATAGAATGCACAGATATATATACACACACACACACACACACAAATTATACAATTGTTATTTTCTCGTAAGTTGTGTATGCTAAATATCAATGGATTGATTCATGGGGCCAACATTTTGAACAGCCTTGACAAAACTAGATTGAAGCTTTTCAAAGTTTGTCAACTAATCCTAACAAATTATGACCATGGCTTACCAACCAATGCTTTGTCAACTCGAATTAAGATATAGTTTAATTTGATCTAGAGTTTCACAACTGTGTACAACTATGGCATTTGTAGTCAGCTCACAGATGACCCCAAAAAGGTTAAGCAAATCACGGAGATTCAGTTTGATTCTGAAACATTGGGCTCCTTCGGGTTATAATCTTCTCGAAATTTGTTTCCCTTCGTGTGTTTCCTTGTAACCTGCAGGAAACCTGTAGCAAGCATGTGGCAAAAATAAGTAACCGGTAGGTCCATTGCCCAACTTTTGTTCAAAGACAGGATTATGATAAATTTGTGGATAAAATTTAACGTTAGCAGATTATGTCCTTACTTGACATCACCGAATAAAAACCTATATATGATTTGGTTTCTCGTTTGAGCAGCTGCTTATGATCAAGCACATGATTCAAACAAGAAAAACTCAATACAGCATGCATGGACGAACTTGAGTGACTTGACCCTGAGAAATTATTAAACTGGTGATCCATATAATTAAATGATCAATAGAAGATAAATAGGGATATATAGTCATTTTTGGACAAACATATATTATGCGCAGTGCGACCATATATATATATATATATATTAATGTGAATATTATTTAAGTATATATAGTGTTTTCATTCAAGGTAAGTTTGGATGAAAGAAAAATAATGTCTCAAAAGGGATTTTATTGTTCATAATGATGAAAACGAAAAGCGATTAACTTATGAAGATTATTCATCATGAGCACAAGTATATATGTTGATTAGGGGTTTTGCTTGTTAAATGATTGCAGCTTGGTCGTTTGTTAGGTAACGATCGGTGTCTCATTTAATATTATAGCAATTCAAGTCATGCACTCAAAAGAATCTTATAAGAGAAACATGCATCTGTCCAAGCTTTATATATTTCTTTCAAATAATGCCATACTCCCTTATCTTCCTTATTAAATTTATAGTCACAACCATCAACAACATTGAGATCATGATGATCAGCTTTAATTATATTTGAAATTTAATTAAATTCATGTTTTTTTTTTGTTATTTTCAATAAATTTGAAGCTAGCTAGCACATGCATGCATACATCATTGAGTGTCTCCTTCTGAGAATTTAACTCACATGCTATAATATTTGAATGTTGCTATTTTGTTAAATTAAAAACACAAAAACAAATATATCATCTTCCCGATTTAATAACTTAAATTGTAATCGTATAAAATTACAAGATATAATTTATATGATTTTTTATTATGAATTAATTTTGTGAGTTAACAATTTTTTACCTGGAATTCAAAATAATCTAAATAATAAAACATGGGAATCTACCAAAGATATGCTGTAGTCACGATTATCAGGTTATTATCCAAGCATGAACGGCTAATATACAAGGTTCACAATGAGTGATGACTTGGAAGAATTATGTTCTGGAAACAAAGACTTTTCTACAATGTAATTCTGGAAAAGGAGAAGCGCTGCTGGAATAATGTTTTGTTCCTGGCCAGATTTTTATGATGCCGACTTTGTTCAACAATTGAGCATTGGTGGACATGATGAAATAATATTGACACAAATCAAATGTCATCATGGCAACTTTTTATTGATAATAATCAAGAGAATTTATTAATCACACAAGAATACCATTACGTACGCGTGTATGTCATTATGGCAATGTATATTTCTATAAACAAATTCGAAAAATATTGGAGCTTGACCTGAAGCTTGTCACTGATTGACTAATTACTGTGATAAAGTCAAGCACAAGGCCGCCCTCATTGAACGAAAAAACAAATGAAAAAAGAGGGAGAGAACCTCAAACGCTGCAATACATAGATAGATAACCCTTAACATGTTTAGCGACAGCTACACCGTCGCAACCAGAAGTCACCTTGCGTTTTTCAAAAATGCTGCTAGAACTTTTGTCTGTTGCCATATGTAGCAACGTTTATCCATTCTGATTGCCAGAATAGATCAACAACACTGAAATCCTCCATGACTGCCACTAATTATTAATGCTTAATTATGTTACAACAATTCGTTAAAACAGCTCCAAAAAATGCATTTAATGCCATTGCTGCTGAAATTAGCACTACTGAAATTCCATTAAAGGGCACTTATGTTGTAATAATATACATATAACATTTGAACTACTGATGAAATCTCACTCCAAGTATATATATATATATAAAAAGAAGCGGGTGGATGATGCATAAAACCATGCATGGATTAGTATAACTACCTGACCAATTGAATATGAATTAGGAGGAGTAATTCTGCATGATATTCAATGCTTGACTATTAGCAGCAAGGATTAGCTGGTGCTTCCTAGCTAGTTCCTAGCTATTCTTCTTTAAATTAGGATTAGGATACTCGTAGGGCTGGAATAAATTAAGCCTAAAAAGGAAATTTTGAAAGATTCATTTACAGTGACGGTGACTCTTAACTTACCTTGAAGTTGGAAAAACAACTCTTTATCTATAAAATTAATTAATCAACAAAAAATGGCTAGTTAATATCTGCTAGATTAATTATGCATGTATTTAAAATCATATATAGGCGCACAAAGAACATTTTCCTAATCCATGTAGAGGCTTCCATCTCTATGAGGATTGGTGCGTTCAAATTCCGGATATACAAATTTGTGCTTTCAAACATTAATGGAGGCCTATGTTCATGTAATGCAAAAAAATCGAACATCCTAATTATTTAGAGCTTGATTAACGAATTGTGTTACAAGAAATAGTTTAAGAAATTGGATCAAAATAATCACAATATTAAGGAGACTCATTTCAATGGCAAAAGTTATTTGGTTTAAATGGACCTGATCATGTTAATTAACCCTAAAAATGCCTATAAGATGTCTAATTAGGCTCCTGCTATTGGAGATTTTTATGGAATGGAATTGCTGAAGTTCTGTGGTACATTCTATCATAAGATTATCATGCATTTAAGAACTATATGCCTTCGAAATCCTCTTAACAGCTAATATTTTTTGTCCTCGTGTTAATTGAAACATACCCCTTTAGAAGCTTTGAGTTTGATCAACAAATAGAATGCAGCATATATATATATATAAAACCTCTGTCAATATAAATCGAAGGCAAACCATGTCACAAAATAAGTTCAATAAGATAAGATCCAACACCACTTTCCTAATATTGCAACAAATCTAAGTATACCAAACATACATGTACATTATAGCGGCCCAGGGTACCTCGGCTCATCAAAGGCACATTCTTGCAGCAACCTTTGTTGTATGATCCCTTCACAATTTGATGCACCAGGAGGAAAAATCAGAGAGGTCATCTCACCGCAATCAATCATGCTTTCAGTGCCATAAGCAGTCCTAATTCTGTTATTGACCATATCATCACCTAACAGAAACTCCAGCCCGTCCAGTCTTGGCGGGTTGCTGCTAACCATTTGCTCAAGCCCCGCAGGAAAACTGCTTTGTCCTTGCAACATTTGCAAACCTGCAGCCCCATCTATGTCGTACTGTGTTTGTGCAAACTGAGCATCAGTATCATCCAAGGTCTCCTCCATCGGAGCAGAAGAGGAGACATTGATGGACTGATCATCATAGAGCTGTTGGGTATAGGATACATCAGCTGGGAATTGGGGATTCATCGCATTGTGATTCACTTGATCATCATCAGAAAATTTTCCTCCAAGCTTGATAAGTAATTTCCTGATAGAGGCATGGTCATTGAAATGCGGTTCATGGTTAGAGTATGGTATGGGAGCGAGTATGGGCAGCTCTGGCCAATAAGGGTTTTGGTTATTGTTATCAGCTGGAACCACGGGATTTCCATTTCCTCTCTTCATTTCTTGCTTTAGGCCACTACTTCTGCGAGCCTGTTGCTCTTTTCGCTGCTTGCCAAGAAGCTTCTTCTTCAGCCTTGTGTTCCAGTAGTTCTTTATATCATTATCGGTTCTTCCTGGCAATTGTGCTGCAATTATGGACCATCTGTTCATGCGCAAGCAAAGTCATTTAATTTTAGCATGCTAAACCTAGAATATTACTAGTATAATTAATCTAGCTAGTTCATGAGTTTAAACATGAAATACGAGTCCCGATTATATAGGTGGATGGTTTCTTCAGAATCCTAATTAATAATTAATTAAGCGGCTATCAGTGATAGATACAAACCTGCTTCCGATACTAATGTAAAGGCTGCAAATTATGTTATCTTCTTCTTCAGAGAAGCCTCCGTGCTTAATATTCGGGCGAAGATAATTTAACCATCTAAGGCGGCAGCTCTTGCCGCATCTCTTAAGACCTGATTCAGAAACAACACCGATGTCTTGATTGCATAAGATATAATTGAACAACTTGACCCAACTTCAAATTCCTTTAAATTAAATATAGGACATGCATCAATCAAAAAGAAGTTAATCAAGAGAAGGAGATCGAAGGGAGAAAGCAAGGCAAGGCTAAAGATACAACTGAAAAAGAGCTGTGCATGCGGTTGTAAGTTGAAATATTACCAATTTTTTGAGGCAAAGCAATCCAGTTACCACCAGTGCCATGCTGCTCTATATATGACTTGAGCTTCGCATCTTCTTCAGGTGACCATGGGCCTTTCTTGACGTTGGCTTTGTCGCAGCAAGGAGCCCTCCCCATACTTCTTCTTTTGTGTTTCTTCGAGTATGATGTTAGCTAGCTTCTCTTTCTCCTTCTATTTATGTCAAAGCTAGCAATTATAGGGGAGAGAGAGAGAGAACGAAGGAGATGCATATAGGGGATAATTAAAAAGGAAATATAAAGGCTGGAAAGGGATAAACAGCTATATGATATTTAAAAGCGGGGTATGGCATAAAAGAGAGTGTCTGCTATAGAAAAGTCCAGAAATTGGAAAGGGAGTGCAGGAGGGTAGGGTTTTTCCTCTTGTCTTTCTTACTTAGTTCAGAATCAATTTTATTTAGCAAAAGGCCTTTTCATTTGTTATTTCTCATGGATCTCTGCAAGCCAATCTGGCATAATTCAGTGGGGGCATACATCAACCAAATGACACGATGTATAATGAGGTATATTTCATATTAATCACTACCATTTATTGCATTTAGCTGTATTAATTTATTTAATTTATACATAATTAGCTGCTACTGTTAGATTAAGACTACATGATGTTGAGATTTCAGAAATTAATCCACGGTTTTCACACCATTCTATATATATATATCAGAAAAATCTTTTATTTTATTTTTTGTTACAAGGGATATTAATTAAATCTACTTGAATATGTAATTGAAATACATTTGATCGAGCACCCTATTTTCTGGTGATAGATATATCTCCTTACACAAAAGCTATGAAGCTTGACTCCAGTCTTTTTTTTGTTTTGTTTTTTTTATATATATATAATAATCGTCCATAGTCATTGCATGTCAAGATTAACAAATATCAAGAACCAAACTTGCTTCAGGTTACAATGTCGAAGCTAATTTATATCGTAGGTCAATTCGTTGGACTGACGGGGAGATTTCAAAGCTCTATGGTTTCCACAAGGAAAAAAGGCAAGGACGCCACCAAATATTGAAATTCTGTAGAAATGAGAGCGATTCTTCTGTGCTGGTAGGTGCGATCAAATGACAAAAGAAAAGTAGAACACGATGGAACCTAAGGATATGATTTTTGTTATGGTTTGTCCTTTGAAACGGGCGTGTCCATAATCATTAAACATGGAATGCTTCCCGGACGGCCGTCACCCACCAGTCCATATTAATGATCAAATGACCACGGCAGCACTGACCTGAGCAAATATTGTATGGGATTTTTTTTATTATTATTATTATTTGGAATTTACATACTCTCATCGTGTCTCTTAATTAATTCATGTTGCGTGTTTGATTATGTTGTTAAATTGAAATTAAATTGGCACGATTTTAGGATATATTAAAAATATTAACTTCTTACTATTCTTTTCTCTCATTTATTAATTTTGCCATTGAATTCAGCGTTAACTTGAGACAATCTGATTTCTTATCATTTATTTTATATCATTGGATTCAAGATTAACTTGAGACAATTTAATTTCTTAATGTAATTGTGATTTTTGCAAGCAAATACATAGGAAAAAGATTTCTTTCTTGTTTAATATATTTTTATAAATGACATTTTTTTCATTTCATCTATATAATGTAAGCAAACACCAATCCAACGAAAATAAAAGATAAATACAGTACCATAATTCATAATAATAACCAATTTTGCACTAATAATCATATATATAGCTCAATAATACTCTTATAAAGTGAAAAACATGAAGTCTCAAGCTGAGTACCACGATAGAATCTGTGTGCCCTTTCTGAAATAAACTTGTCTCTAGGCACTCTGAATTACAGAGGACTGTTATTTCCCAATCACAGATTGCATTGTATTCCAAAACTAATTACTACTCCAGTATTAATTAATCGTCCTTTGGGGGCCCTAATGGGCGTGGAGTTTAGGATGAAGGTGCAGCGTATTTGGTGGAGATCAAGAGAGCTAGCCCAAGTGTCACAGCTCCGCGTCGACGTTTTACACTTTTACTGTACCTCGTTGCTTACCTTCTACTTAATGCATGACAGTTATGGTTTTTTTGCACTTGTTGCGGGCTTGCAGCCAAAAACTAAAACGTCAAACCCTTTCTTATTAGATTTAATTTTATTGCTGTCTCTAATAATTGAATTTAACACCGTCCGTGCTTGGTGAAGTAGATGCAAAATTCATCCTTTATGTTTTTTCTTTTTTAAAAAAAAAATACGCTACTTTTATCTATTGAAATTTGAATAAAAGGTTCCAGATGAACAGTTTGGCTTCCAAATTTCACCATTAAGAGAATACACCAAGACTTAATTCGCGGCATCATATAAATAATATTGTATTATGTGTCAAGGGGTTTCATCATGAATTTTATTGTATAAAAGTTCTCTTTCAGCCTATTCCCTTCAGGTGAAATATTTTTTGCTCATTCGATGATGTTATAATGAATGATCTCACTCAATTCATAATCTGACTTGATAGCAAACATTCATGAAATGACCGATAGTTTACTGTGATTTGTGAACTCATTCCATAATGGTTCAATGAAATCTTTTAAAAGTTTAAAAAACCTAATTGCATCTACATTTCTTTCTTCATCGATAAGTGAACCTTTATCTAAATAATCATGATTTATTCTCATTGCATCTATCACAATATTCTTGGGATCTCACTTAACAGTTTAAACTTTTAGGTT
>Ga0307511_10003636_pt1 | contig 15781 bp, 7 predicted proteins | sample 13_EM_MG_FD_200266 | JGI IMG/M metagenome (GOLD analysis project Ga0307511, IMG submission 200266) | Populus trichocarpa ectomycorrhiza microbial communities from riparian zone in the Pacific Northwest, United States - 13_EM | ecosystem: Host-associated > Plants > Roots > Unclassified | place... | reverse complement strand
TTATCATATTAAATTATTTCAATGTGCTAGTATAAAAAACAAAACTTAAAAATAATAAAAATTATTATTTTAATATATTCCCAAAAATTTATATTTATTTCTCATCAATCCTCCACCAATAACGTGGTATTAGTTTCCTGCAAGCCCTGCCACTTTTTCAAGTTACGTAATTTTACGACATCTGAATAACTGAGGCCCGAACAAATTTATATTTTCGGTCGCTGGAGAAGCTTAAAGGCCCAAAATACTAACCAAGCTTTCCCAGTGATGCAGCTAGTAATTAGCCCATAATAGTAATCTTGTTTACCACTTATTTTCTTCCTTAGCAATGAGTTGATCATGCCAGTGATGAAGAAACTGCATACAAATCATGTTAATCCTAGACTTTTTTGGACTGATAGACTCACCTTCTCTATTTATCAATCATGGGCTGACTCAGTGATCCATAAAAACCTCGCTTGATCTAGCAGGTAAATCTAGCTGTTTGTCGATCTAGAATCGAATCCAAATCAAATTTTAAACTTAACTATTTTAAACCTAGTCAATTCAGTGCTCAACCAGCATCATTCCTTGGGAAAACTACAGTGTGGGTGCCAAGAAATCGGGGAAGGCAAAATCTAACGTTGTCTTGTCAAATTGTTGGAGTGTATCTTAAGATGGATTTGGGATCTGGGCTTGAAACTAACTCAATTGAGTTTTAACTAGGACGGCCTTCAATCTGAATGGACTTGGAGTCAACAATTTTTCTTTTCTTAATTGGCTAGGGGGTTAGCGTCTTGGAAGCTCGTATAGACCGCATCTAATCACTCCTCCCACTTGTTAAGACCAAGAAAACAGGGGAAATTTCTTACAGGAGGTCTCGAAGTGGAATGGGATTCAACAATGGAGAAGAACTACTCTGTTAGCAAATAGAAATTTCTGATTGGAGATTCTTATTGAAATATAGATTCGGTGGCCTCTCGAGATTTTTGTTGGGAAATCTCTCTTCCAATCCTAGAAGGATGGAGTGGGATTTAATAACAGAGGAGATTGCCCTACATCCACTGGGCCTCCGACAAGGAAAAGGAAAACCTAGAAAGCCCGACTATGAGTTAGGTACGATGGTCCTTTCCCACCCTTGTCAGATGCTACTTTAAAGCAGCATTCATTCATTGGTATTTGGTACACGAGCGATCACTTGTATTGCCAAAATGGGTGGGGTAGCTTATTCAAAGGCTGATGGGTTTGATTGATGGATGAGATGCTTAAACTTTAGGGGACAAAGCATCAAAAGATTATGTACCTTATGGAAATCTTCAAGTGACTAAAGCAAAAGATGCCTAAATGCCCTTTTACCTCATCTACGATCCGCATGATGACACCTTCACCATGTCTTTCTTTCCCACTTATATGCTATTTGCTTCCTCATCCATGGAGAGTCTCGGCGAGAGGGAAAGAAGAGAAAAAACCACTTCCCTGTGGGGTATGTCATATATGCCAGCAGGAAAGAACTCGAGGCAATCAAACTGGGTTTCTGTTCAGACAAGATTCCTAGGGTTCATGATTTTCTTTTATGCTACTTGGCTCAATGCCACATTGACACCCGTCTTGGTTTTGGATGCCATTGGCTAAAAAGAAGTTGGTGGTGTCAAGATGTCATGGTTTGTTCGATCCCCACCATTACCATCAATGGCTCTTTATACCATACCAGAAGAAATGCTGCAATTTATACCATATCTAGTTTGACGTCAACTTGCTTTCATGATCTTGTGCTGTGTTTTTCTTTAATATCACATTGCATCACCAGCTAACCACTACTCCCACCAATGAAATGTTGCTTTTCATGGTGTCAATCTTGTGGCTTGGAACTCTAACTTGGTAGGTCTAACTTTATCCGGCCACCACTCCAACTCCTTCGAGTTCTGTTATCAAACTTTTTTGTCTGACCACTCCATGATCCACTCCAAAAAGCTCGAACCAACAATTTGATCGTCACCCATTTGCTCCCAGTGGACACAAATATAAAACAAATTAAGCACATCATGCCGAGGCCATAAAAGTTGAGATGTTAAGAATACTTGTTTATTAGATCATTAGATGCTGGAGTCATTGTATAACAAGTGGTCTTTTAGGTAGATAAACCCTAAGGTGGTGTCTCGGGCCTCTCCTGGTTCGATGACAACAAGTAGCCTTGTGTTCTTAATTATAACTTTAGTTCCTGTCTAGGATGCTAATAAAGAATAGATGTATTTTGTTCCTTGTGACCGTGCCTGCAGAAAGTGCATTAGCCCTATAGTTTTGTAATTTCTTAGTGCCGACATGATTAAACAAAATATTTCATTATATTTGCAACATGCAATTGCTGATAGAGAAAGGATACTCACTTGCAGCTCTGCTGAAAAAGACCTGAGATGAACTGGTAGACAAGCTTCGTGCTTTAAGCATCAATTTTATCTCATCTGTTCTCCATTATGGATCCAAATTATTAATGTGTCATCATCATAAACCCACACTCAAAGATCAATTTGATAGAAATAAGTCTTCTTTTTTTGTCCCGAGCTATGCTCTAGTGGTCATCTTGATCTTGGTATCTTACCCACCATCATCATTAAGAAATTCCCTAGGATTCATCAATAAAATACGTTATTAACGGTCACCTGTTAACCCATGTTCCTGTACTGTTTAAACATGTCGTTTTTAAAGTGTGATAATGATTTTATTTTAAAATGTTTTTTATTCTGAAATATATTAAAATAATATTTTTTATATTTTTAAAAAATTATTTTTTATATCAGCACATTAAAATAATTTAAAAATAAATAAAATTAATTTTAAATAAATAAAATTTAAATTGTAATCAATTTTGATTTGAAACGCAAGGGTTTATAATTGTAAATTTTAAGAAATGAGACATTTTGTAATTCCAAGATTGTTGATTCATAATGGTTTTGGAGTATTTTGTGGATTCTTAATTTGGATAATAAATATAGCTGGGGATATTCGTTGTTGTGTAGTAAGATTGCCTTCACATCGTATCAAATCAGTCAGTTATTGCATTTGAAAATCCTCATTCTCGCATGCAATCTTATAGCGGCCTGCTCTTCTCAAGTCAAATTGAAGCCGAAGGTTTCATATGTTAAAACAATGGGAGGAACACCAAATTAAAAAAAAAAAGCGAATTCCAATGCAGAATTTTCAAAGAGTTGATCTCACGTTGGGGGATTTGTATCCTGTTCATCGTTGAATTTTGACTTTTGAGAGGGAGATGACGTTAATTAGCTTAATCTAATTCATTATTAAGTCAATTTCAGGATTCAAACCCTTAAATTGGTTGACCTATCAAATTTAAATAGGTAAATAAACATAACAGAGTAAACTAAATTAGTTGATAATGCTGTACATGAGTTCCAATGGATAAAAAAAAAAAAGTGATGCTAGTTGGTTCATATCTTAATATTACTTAAAAGTCAATGAAAAATATATAATTCGGTTTGATTTTATATTTTAAGGTTTTATAGGTTGGTTGATAAATTAATTTCTAGGTGCTGAGAGAGGGTGTTTATAAAGTTTTTTTTGTTGTTAAAATTAATAGGTTATAAAATGGAATTTTTGGGTAAAATTAGGTTTGCCTTGATTTTCTGGTCACCACATCTAAGTAAACATTATCTGCTCTTAAAAAAAAAAAGGACGGACAATACCCCACTTAAAAAGATTAAAAAAAGACCCAAGAGCATAGGCCTAGGTCACCAGGGCCACTCGCTTGAGCTATTTTTTTAATAGACTCGGACACACTAAGCTTTTTTGTGGGGCTTTTTTTGTAATTCTTTTTATTCTTTATTTAGGTACAAGATAAATTTTTTTTAAAAAAACTATTAGATCCAGTTAGATCCTTATCATATATCACGGGTTCAACGTGTTAAGATACAGTATCTTAGACTTTTTTTTAATACAGTTTCTCCATTAATTCAAAAATATATATAGTTTAGCCCTATGTTATCATTAATATATTTTTTTCAACTTAAATTTTTTAAAAAATGTAATTTTATCATTTAAATTAAAAAAAAATGTCGAATTATCACCGCCACCATCTCATTGTTCATCTTTGATTGGAACTAGAGATTAAGATAACTGGCTTCTGCCTATTAATTTCATGAACAATCTTTACGAACGATATGAGAGTGCTCCTTCAAGTTTCCCATGGAGTATTTGCAGGACGAAACTTGGGAGGTAATGAAGGGCACCTTAAGGTGTGCGCAGGATAAGTTGAATTGCAACTACAAGGTAAGGGCAGCGGGGCGCTCCTTGCAAGCCTGCATGCAGTATCCTTCCTGCTCGAAGGTTATCTTTCGGGAATTGGATCCTAGATTTCTGTCACACTTTTTCTTTTTCTTTTTTTGGCAAATTAGCATAAAGTGGCATCCGCCCCCTCATGATTTTCACGTGCGTGGCTTAAAATCAAGCTTGTTTTTCTTATTTTTTTTTTAAAAAAATATTTTGTTAAAAATTATTCACATTTGTTAGTAACATATCACCCAGAATAGCTTGATACCCCTTTGTCTTGTGACACCCGGCCCCTTTTATTTTTTTCTTGATGAAAAATTATTAGATTTATGCTTTTAATGCATTTTTTTGTGTTTGAGTATTTTTTTTACATATCTTTTTAAATATTTTTTTTATTTTTAATTGACCTATTTTCTCCATTCAATAAAAAATATTTTAGTTTCAAGTAAAATTATATACATTTTTTTTTCTATTGTCTTTGAATCTAAAAGCCAGAATCTTGGATAAAAATATTTTTTATTTCATTGTACCGTAAGTAATTATATTTTGTTATAGTAACAGTTTTTTTAGTTTTTTTTATTTAAAAAAACTATAATAGTTCAAGTTAAAAACATTGTCAAGAATGACCACACATGAGATTACGTATTAAAAAAACAGAAAAGATCATAATGAATTTTACTACATCTTTAAGAGTAGTAAAATAAATGTGAAAAATTCAAAATAAAAAAAATATTAAAAAAATAAAAAAAATTATACAAAATAAAAAAAAATTATATTTGCAAGGTTAAGCGCGTCTAAACATAGATAAGAGTGTTCAGAATCATGAAAGTAATTGTTTTTTAAAATGTTTTTCAATTGAAAATATATTAAAATATTTTTTTTATTTTTAAAATTTTATTTTTAACATCACCATATCAAAATAATTTATAATTATAAAAAATTAATTTAAAATTATAAAATTTTATTTTTTTAAAATAAAAAACAATACACTCTAGATGTTGATGGTGTGATGTTCAAGTTTTCTTCTTTCTTGAGCTAACTGGGCCACATTCTGACAAATCTCGACGACAACATGGCAAGTCACCATTTTTTTTTCCATTAAAAAAATGCTTTTAAATCCTTATTTAATATTTAAAGTTTTGTTTAAAGGTTATTTTTTTAAGTGTTTTTAATTTGAAAATATATTAAAATAATTTTTTTTTTATTTTTTTTTATATTTACATATAAATGATTAAAAACATATAAATAATAATTTGAATTTAAAAAAAAACTAAATGCATCTTGATCGGCAATGTCAAACTAATCATCCAAAAATAATTTCAAAAACCAGATTGAAATGGTTAATAGATACAAAAAAACAGGTTCAAAAGTTTTCAGATTTAGACTCTCAAATCGATTTAAAAAATTCATGACAGTGATAGCTTCAAATGATGGACATTTTGATCTATGCGGACTGCGGTCGCCTAGAAAGTTTCTCTCTCCTCAATTTCTCTCTCCTCCTTTTATTTTTATCATTATTTTTTTAATTTTCAAATTTAAGACATTAATGGGTTTTTTTTAATACGAGGAATTCCTAAATAAGAGAAGCATATTGCTTATTTTGAAGTATTTATTTTAATTTGCACGTTCTGGATTCACTTATACAATCTGATGGTGTGTGCGTTTTGTCAAGTGAAAAAACGACGTTAAAAAGTGGAAACGACATTGTAATACAGCGACACAATAGTAAGAACCTCATTTTTATTATATAGTATTCTATTCTATTATAAATATTCATATGATCTCTTCTTCTTTTTTTTTTATAGAGATGACATGAATTGTTTCTCTACAGAATAATCAACACAGATATTAGATTTTATTTTGTTACATACTTATTTTAGATTCCATATTATATAAAAAAAACACAGTTTTCACAGTTACAATAACAATAACAACTCAATATAATAATTTTATCTTTACTAAAAAAAATTATTTTTAGAAAATAATATATTTTCATATAAAATAAACACACCTCTAGTTAGTATTGAAAAATAATTTAATTCTAATAAATCTAAGTTGATATAATCTTGTTTTTTTAATTAATTTCAATCAATGTTTTAACATTGATATTTTTATTTTATCTACCATTACCACTATCACTATAACTACTATTATTGATTTATTAGCTAAGATGTCTTTGCTTGTTTTTTCTTACTGTATCAATTAATTTTTTAAAACAAAAAATCATTTTCACTTTTACACACACACACACAAAACCCGACATTTCATGTTAGCTACTTGTCTCGGTTCAGTCGTATACTTGTAATAAATTAAATGTCTCATATAATATGGCAACGACGTTTAAAGACAGGAGTGACGATGTAAAGTGACGGGATTAGCCTTTTAACATTCAAGCATACCATGTGCCAGTGAGCCAGTGACCCTGCCATGGCATCCGATGGTTAAAGTCAGATATGATTCATCGCAAATCTTGTATGACAATAACGGCACAAGGGGCTCGGATACTTGGAAGGGATGAAAAACAAAAGAAATAACAACGACAATGCAAGTAAAATATTAAATTGAATGCTCAATGTTGCTAACCAACAGATAAATTGTGTAATTAGCACAGGAAAAAAAAAAGTAACTAACATAGAATAAAAAATTTCCGTTTGTTTACGCGGCTCTGGCTATTTTTCAAAGAAACTGTGTAAACAATATGTTTGGTAATAATAAAACGCAAATTACTATATAGATGAGGCTCGTTAAAACCGCGGGTTCGTGAAAAGCAGCTCTCAGCTACTTCTCACACGAGCGCGTCTAGTGACCAATTCACCTGGGCACTATTCACTCTTGAAGTGAACAGTGCTCCACTGAATTAATTCACCTGGGCACTGAACAATGTTGATTCACTTGGCGCTGTTAACGTAAATAGTGTTTCAACTGTTGATTGGACCGCGTCTGACCCAGTAAAGTTTTTTTAAAAAATTATGTTTTACTCGAAAAAATAGTATTTAATATTATTTAATAACATTACATAAATTAGAAGGATATCGCATGATGATGTAGCATTTGCGGAATTTGATCGCAATTTCAATTATGTTCTTGCCGGGTCCGACCCATTTAAAAAAAATTCAGTTTTTATTTTTATTTTTAATTGTTTTTTATTCGAAAAATTAAAAGTAAATCGCTTGATGACGTAACAAAAAATTCAATTTTTTTTTTACGCGCTTAAGAAACCATGGAAAATATAGTTCTTGTTAGATAGATTTTATACATGATGAAATTGCATATAGTTTAATGGAATAATAAAAAATATTTGATATCAATATTATTTATTTCATGGTGTAATAACAGCAGTTAAATCTACAATATTTAAATTAAAAACCATCAATATTATTATATATATATTTTAATTATTTTATAACTTCAATTTAAAAATCATTCTTTTAACAAAATACAAACACATTAAACTACTTTTTGTATTAAACTACTTTTTATTTAATCTTAATTTCAACTATAATTTTAACAAAACATATATTTTTCTAAACCAATTCCAATTAAAAATATTTAATAATTTTTTTCAAATCACACATTTACTGTGCTAATTAAAAAAAAGAAAAACCTTGACCAACGGGGCAGATATTAAGAAGCCTTGCTCGCTTGCATAATGACAACCCACAAACCTGTTGAACCACTAATTGCATATTTGATATTCTGATTCCTGCTATCCTAACCGTTTCCTTTTCTTGGTCACGTAAATTTCCCTCCATCATTATTTTTTTCCATGTTCAAAAAAAGAAAGAAAGAACATGGCGATTAAAGAAATAAGGATGGATTTGAGTAACAGTTTTGCTTCGCATCCACGCCCAAAAAAGAAATCACTTTAACCATAACCTCTCGTTCCCTCGATCACATAAATACTATCCATTGCTATTTGAAATGGGAGGTGGAGGAGAGTTTGATGAAAGAAAATGATGGATTAGGGTGAATAATGGGGACCCCACATTCTGATCAATCATCTTCTTCAATAAATTCTCTCCCTCTGCACCTTTTTCTTATCTTTTTATTTTCTACTAGCGTTTCTTGTGTCTTTGGTTTTTAGATTTTAAACAGGTCTGGGTAGCTTGTTGGGTGCACCTAATTGTGGTTCTATCTCAACTAACCAGATCTGTATCTCATAACTTCTTGTTGTTTTTAAAGCTTAAAGCTCGTTTCTTTCGTGTTTCTACTCACCGGATTTCAGATCTTTAGAGAGATATGGGTCTCTGTATCTAGCCTTTCTTATCCTGCTCTGGTAATAGTTTTTTTTTTTTTTTTTCAAGTTTATATTCTTATTGGGATCTCCATGTGTCAGAGGCCCGTATCAGATCTGAATACCCCACCACCTTCATTAGTTCTCCTCTTAGGTTCATCTAATACAACCCCCATTTCCTCTTTTTTTGATTGACAGCTGTTTAAGCTGTCTGTACTAACTAGCATATTGTGGTGCACTGGTGTTCGTAAAGGAGATAAGAGTTGAGGATTCCACAGTTTCATTTTGGATTCTTGAATTGGTTTATGCGACAATTGACATCTCACACAAGTGAAAAAGTCTGTTCTTTGGGGTGTTTATAGATACAAGAAAGCTTTCATTTTTTATCTAATTTAGACTTTTATGAAGGAGGAGGCCCACTGGTGGGTTTGGTGGGCTTTCTCTATACCAATAAAACCCCATTTTATGAAAGAAAAGATTATTCCTTTTTAGAAGATCCTACTTTGTTAATATCAATCTTGTTTTGTTTTTTTAATGCGAGTGTTGTTGTTGGAGGAGGAGGAAGGAGAAGAGAAGACACAAATGGGTTTCCTTTAATTTCCCCTCTCTCTATTTTATTTACCATTGCTTTTTTCCCATTATTGGTTCTTCTATTGATCTTCCACTACTTTATCTAACAATTTATGCCAAACTTGAGTTTGACCCGCAATACAATACCTTTTATCTCTAATGCTACTTTACTTCTTCATCACTTGTTTCTCCTTCATCCTATTTTTAAAGCCCCTCCCTCTCAAGCCTTTGCTTCCATGGGCAAGTGAAATAAGATTGCTGTCAGTCTGGTTCTTGAAGGACTTGTTTCTCTTCTCTTATTTAGGTTCATTGAGGAATACCCTTTTGGAAGTTTTTTATATCAATATAATTCCTTTAAAAACATCAATTAAGAAGATGAGTCTAAGTACAAGTGCAAGAGCAGAAAAAAGCGCTCTTGATGATGAGACTGGAGGGATGTCTGTTTTGGACTTGCCTGAATTGGCCTTGGAATGTGTTCTTGAGAGGTTACCTCCTGCTGGGCTCTGCAGCATGGCAGGGGTCTGTACTTCTTTGAGGGAAAGGTGTGTGAGTGATCATTTATGGGAAAAGCATATGAAGCATAAATGGGGCAGGGTTATTGGCCCTGCTGCTTATAGGGAGTGGCAATGGCATTTAGCTTCGAGAAAGGATCTCGGGAGTTGCAAACAAGGCAAGCCAAAAGGGTTGATGAGGCTTCTGTCTATTTTTTGGCCTTCTTCATGGAGTACACCCAAGGTCGATCCCGTTAACAATAGCAGGCAGAGGAGTTCTTTGCCTGTTCATTCAATCATGTCCTGGTACCTTGCTCTTGAGACTGGCAAGTTCTGGTTCCCTGCTCAAGTCTTTAACCGTGAGGTATTGATCATGACCGTATTCTTTTTCGTTTCCATTAATTAATTAGCTTTAATTTTACTTAAAAACTGAATAATTCTTTTTTCCTCAAGGCTACAAAATCTATAATTGTGCTCTTAACTCAGTAGCCTCCAGAGGATTGATGTGTTGGGCTTTATGAATTTTCATCCCTGGTAGTAAAAGTTCTTGTGTTGTATTCCAGAACGGGCACGTTGGATTCATGTTATCATGCTATGACGCTGAACTTAACTATGATCCCCGGACGGATACATTTCAAGCGAGGTGATCGAAATAATTTTCTTCTTGGCCATGATTCTCAATAGATTTTTTACTTATGGACATCATAGCTACTATCCATAGGGCGTTGTAGATTCTTAAATTAGCTTTTTCTGTAAAAGATGTTGATGTAAAAATAATGAATGGCAAAAGGAATACTGATAGGGTAAGTGTATCTAGTGGATTGAATTTTATATGTTTTGTCTATTTCAGGTACCCACCACATGGAAGGAGAGCAATTTCCATAGAGAGCGGTGTGCCATGGGAAAGGCTTAGAGCGCCATCTGTTGATACCTCTCCACATGATCTACATATCTCTGATTGCTTGCATGATTTACTCCCTGGCGATCACATTGAGATTCAGTGGAGAAGAAACAAAGAATTTCCTTATGGTTTGTTCTCCATACCAGTAACATGCTACTAATCAGAATTTCTCTATGTTTTATCAAAGTTACATATTTGAATATTACAGTATTAAAAGAAGAATTATTCAGCTTTAATCGGCTCATTATTGACTACAAAGAAGAGCTGGAGACAAGTAATTTTATATTGGTGATCTCTAAAATCTAGGGGAACTTTTTATCATACAAAATACTCTTCTTGTCAGTAGGAGCCAGAGACAGCAGAGGCCCTATTTTATATTCAAGTCATTCTTTTTGAATTTGCTATAGAACCTGCCTACATAAACGCATAGTCCTTTTAGCATGTAGACACAAGTGTATGTTGAATATATTAATTATATTAATCAGATTTGAAACGATTTAATGTTAATGTTTGATTAAATATTACCATGAATATCTGCAGGTTGGTGGTATGGCGTTGTAGGTCACTTGGAATCATGTGATGGAAATGAAAATTATTGTCGGTGTCATAATAGCGGTAAGTTCATTTTATCTTTTCTTCGTAGCAAGTACCACTTTATGCTCCATGTGATTGCCTTGAAGATAAGATTTTGAGGAATCTTACTTTTATTTTGTCTAAACCATCTTGCTTAACACAAAAATAACAGTTTTTGTCCGGCTTCATGTTTACCAACATTAGGTGAAACATTTTGAAGAGAGAATGAAAGAGAGTTTCAAGCAGTGCACTTGAATAATATTTTCATTTTTAGTGAAAGATGCAATTAACATCTTTCCTTTTAAAATATGTATGAGATTAATATAAAGTTTACTTTCACTGATTGGACCCAGTTTTTGGGTTTTGGGCAAGTCCTTCTCTTGAATTCGATTTTTCAGTCTATGGACCACTAAGTTATACTATTTGATTGGTCCCAAACGACAAATCCCTATCAAAATGTCACAGCTTCCACCAACATTTTGATAACCTCTGTCTAGTGGAATATTTATGGCCAACCACATACAAAGAACTTAATGTCTTTTATAGGCTTCCCTTTGTTTGTTAACTTGGAACAGCTAGCTAGGGCTGCAATAAATTTCCCATTGTAAGCTTCCAATCTTTCATTCAATTTTCTGACCTCTTTGCTAGCTTAATGGACTTCTGTTGTCTTGAAGTTAAATACACCACTTGATGATCCGCTAGTCAAGTTACATCACCAAAAAGAAACTGCTTTTGGCCTGCTAGTTGCAACTTTGATAAAAAGAGAATGTTTATGTCTCTATTTGTACTGCAAAGAATTCAGTCTTGTTAAAAAATGTGAAGTCTAAGTCTTACACTGGATATAGAACTCTTATCCATTTGTTTTGACGATGGACAAATGTTGAAGCTCCTAGTGTTCTAGCCCTCTGTTAACTGATGATAGGTTTTCAATCTGTGATTGCAAAAGCCAAATTTATTCGCAACTTTGTATAGGTCATGCATGCATGCTAATGAAATGCCTGATTTTGGTTACTTAGCTATCATGAGGAATCTAGTAATTAGTGGTCTCGTTTTTCATATTTGAGAAATGATGTCAATTCATCTAATGTTCCCCCTTTTTTGTGGTCCATTCCTTTTTCTTAAGTGCACAAATTATGATTTTGACTCCAAATTTTGTATCACCAGTCACTGAGAGAAAAAAAGGCATGCACACGCACAAAGAGTGTTTGGTATCGTGATAGTTTTTTTTTTTGCCCAATCACACAGAAAAAAATATTTGGCTAGTCAAATAGTTTTTGCCTTTTACACTGGTCTTCATATATAATTGCGTTTTAAATTTTGGTTTTGTAGAAGCTAAAATAACCTGTTTTTTATTCATGAAGACTTGTTTTTCATTTATTTTGCATGCAAAAATCTATTTCAAAACAGTTTTAAGAAAACATATTTTTTAAAACTTATTTATTTAAAACCATAACTAAAAGTGTTTTTTTAAACTGAAACCACAAAAGCTATTACAATGCCAAACACACACAATTATAGGCAACTGAGGCGAAAAGCTACTGCATACTAGTTGAATTTTGGCTTGCTTATAATCCTTTTAGTCCCTAACTAACATAAAATTTCTGCAAACAGACACTGTAGTGTTGGAGTTCCACCAGTACACTCCTGGCTCACGGTGGAGAAGCACTACGGTCAACAGGAAGGAGCATCGGGAGGAGGGGAATGAGGCAGATGGATTTTATGGAGGGATTAGAAAGCTATATAAGAATGAAGAAATTTCCAGGTGGAAGAGGCTTTGGCCGACTGAAGTGTTGGAATAGGCATATTTATTTGCAACACGAAAGTTCCACGACAGACTACACGAGTTTAAAATATAGAAGCCTACATTTTATCCAAAAATGAATTTCTTCCTTGCTAAAACCGTAATATAAAAGAAGAAAATAGGACTTATAATTTAGCTCCATGAATGCGGTTGCCATTATCCATCGTGTTTCTAGTCTCTCCATGCTTTTTTCGAGGTGGCCATTTCATGTGATCCTGCAAATTATGTAAACATTTACGAAGTGGTATATAAAAATTTCAATCAAAGCTCTCATAAGCTCAATATTAGAGCTCGAATCCTTGCAGTATCAACTTTGATCATACAGATCTTTTCTGGGATTATCTTGTGGTTCCTGTGCTGTTCTCAGTGATGGACCGGTGTCTAATATCACATAACCAGAGAAATGAAAACGAATGTACAATTTCAATGTGATCATGAGCAAGAAATAAGACAAATACAGCTCTTGAAAGGGGAAAAAGAAAAAGAAAAAACCAATGTCCGAAACGTCTGCATATCCATTATTCCATTAAAGAAGCCAGTAAAGCAATGCAAGTTTTAATTATGATAAACAAACAATAGGAAGAGGAAAAAAGGTAATTCATACATCGAATTTAATACCATAATCTCCATAAACACAATGGGATAACCTTGTAAAATAGTATCTACAGCAAACAAAATGGGTTTTTCACTCAGCACATTTTGCTCCATAACCCATGCACAGACAGCTTTGGCATATAATGTGTTGGTGTTACCTTGGTTATTTTAGACACTCCTTTCTCCTCATCGTGTGCCACTAACCCCACAGACTTAATGCGTAACTTCATCTTAATTTTCTGATTTGAAACTTCCACAGTTTGTTGTGTTTGCTTATTATTATGTTCATCACTTCTCCTCATAGATAAACTCCCGTGAAGAAAGTTTTTCATCCTCTGCCTCTTGCTTTCTCTCTCACAAGGCTCTCCACTTTCTTCGGCATTGTCTCCTGCCTTTACCATGGGCTCTTGAAGAGTTGTCTTATTGGGCTTTCTTGGCCACTCGGGGTCTATTTTCACCAGTCTAGCTTTTCTTGCAAACAGAACTCTTTTCGGCTCAGCTAGCCTTTTTGGGCTTCCTGCTTTCGTTACATTTGGAATCCATATGCGAGGAGGCAACCCATCCGGCTTCTGTTGATTATGCAGATTCGGCCTGGCAGGACCCGATCGTTCGCACTGGTGATAAATTCGGCCCATCAAGTCACTGCTGGCTCGTAAAGGCGACATGGACCGAGCCCGTCTATGGTTGATTTTCTGCCATTTTCCCTTCCTTTCTCCCTTGACAGTCTTCAAAGCTGCCATGAATGGATCGAAATCATCGTTCCACACATTCCGTCGTGGAAATGAAATTTTAATTTTCGCTATTTGGGACTCGGGGGATGTCGGAGTTGAGCTGTGACTACCAAATTTGCCATTGGTAGGGTACTGGTGACACGGCGGAGGTTTTAATGGCATGACCTTACCATGACAAAATAACTCATCCGTAAATGCCATGGCAGGGAATGATTCCTTATGTTGTCTTCGGTGCTTATGTTGCTCTTCCATTGCGTCGTCAAATCTCATACTGTCTCCCGAGTGAATATCATCGATGTTGAAAAGTCGACTGTTTCCGAATTCAAAGTCATCCATACTGGGATTTGCATCTTCATATATTTTCGGTGTGGTGGGCTCGGATTCAAGATCATATCTAGCATCGGACGTCCCTTTGGTGCTCTATAGAAACAGATATTGTTGTCTAGGTTGAACCCTCGTGGACTTGTGGGTGAACTCGTAAAGAAACAATCATTTGAGATTTCAAGCGCCATGGTTTGTGTGGTTAGTATAGAGGCCTTGCCTTGGATATGCCAAAGAAAGAATTCCTTTCTAACAACAAGGGCTGCTTGAAAATGAGAGTGTGTGGAGAGTTTTGCTCCTGAAAGAGGGCAGACGCTACTGTTGCATATGCATATATATGAAGGGCTGGGCCTCCTCTAGCTTCCAAATTATCCTCCAGAGATTTTGAACGTATAAGAGAAAATCTCGGTGGCTGTCTCTACAGTCCTGCATGTCAACTTCTACCACATCCATGGCCGCATGATGCAGGATTGGAATATTATTGTTTGCAGAATGAGAAGGGCATCATTGTTTCTTACACTAGATATCCTCGGTCAACTACTAGATTATACCTAATCTCGACGTTTTTCTAGTATTACATGACAAAATGTGCTTCTTCATGATTTGTCTTAATGCCTATCCCTAACAGATCAATATGCCTAGTCTTTATAGTCACGGGCTAAAATGTGGCTCGAGGGTTGAAAGACAATGAAGTTTTGAGTCCCAGATGGGTTGGTCAACAACAGGCTCGTGGCAATTTTCTGGCAAAAAGCGTACAGCTAATTAAACTAGAAGATGGTCACAGTTCACGATGAGTTCTGCTATGGGTCAGAAATCACATATGGTTCTAGAAATAAGAATCCAAATCATGCAAGCACAGTGCATTTTTCTCTCAAATACAAACAATAGATGAACAAATTCATGTATAATTGACTGAATGAGTTGATAAGACTAAAGGGTTAAAGTTATATTTGTGCATGAGTGTACTGTTTTCAAAAGACCCGTTTCAGCATCCATTTTCTAAGGGAGAAGGAAAGCTCTTCCAAAATCTAAAGTAGATACTGTCTCATGACTTTGACGAAATAAAGATGCAGAGATGTTTTTTGTTTTTCTTTTTAAGATACATTGCTTCCTGGAAATTGGAATTAAAATCAAATTCTAGCTCTTCCGGCCTTTCTTTTTCAACCCATATTTGAGCATCGGCAGGGCCTTTGATTGCTATCCCAAATTATCGTATCCATGCCAGCAATTATGTTTTTCAGAATTTTTAAATTTTAATGTTCTGATATTTTTTATTGTTTTCATATATTAATATTTAAAATAATT
>Ga0307511_10003634_pt1 | contig 15783 bp, 13 predicted proteins | sample 13_EM_MG_FD_200266 | JGI IMG/M metagenome (GOLD analysis project Ga0307511, IMG submission 200266) | Populus trichocarpa ectomycorrhiza microbial communities from riparian zone in the Pacific Northwest, United States - 13_EM | ecosystem: Host-associated > Plants > Roots > Unclassified | place... | reverse complement strand
CGGCGTCCGCACCGACAGCGGCATCGGATTGCGAAATACGGAGGCTCGTCTGCGCCATCTGTACGGCGAGGAAGGCCGATTCGATTTGTCGAACGTCGCCGGCGGCGTGATGGCCGCGGTGTCGATTCCCTGGAGCGAAGAGGTGTGAGCGCCGATCCCCTCCGCGTCATCATCATCGACGACGAACCGCTGGCCCGCGACAACATCCGCGCTCTGCTCGAAAGCGACTCCGAAGTTCGCATCGCCGATGAAGGAACCGGCAGCGATGCCGCCGCCCTCATCGCCCGAACCCGGCCCGACCTCATGTTCCTCGACATCCAGATGCCCGAGGTCGACGGATTCGCACTGCTCGAACAGGTAGGGGCGGATACGGTGCCGGCCGTCATCTTCGTCACTGCCTACGATCGCTACGCCGTGCGCGCCTTCGAAGTTCACGCCCTCGACTACCTCCTCAAGCCGTTCGACGACGCCCGCTTCGCCAGCGCCCTCGCACGCGCGAAGGAGCGCGCCCGTGGACGACGACGCGGCGAGATCGACACACGCATCGCCGAACTGCTGAAGGAGCGCGAAGTTTCTCGCACTCGCTTCCTCATTCCGGTGCGCGACAAAACCATCGTCGTCGACGCCGCCCAGATCGATTGGATCGAAGCCGCCGACTACTACGTCACCCTCCACGTCGGCCCCGCCGGACACCTCCTCCGCCAGACGATGGATGAGATCGAAAAGCAGCTCGACCGGCGGCAATTCTTCCGCGTCCATCGGTCTGCCATCGTCAATGTCGACCGCGTACGAGAGATCCATCCGCTCTTCCGCGGCGACTGCGCGTTGGTGCTTGCGGATGGACGCCGCATCAAGTTGAGCCGCAGCCGGCGCAAGGATTTCGAGGCGTTGTTTAGATGACTGCGTCTCTGGAGTAGTCGGATCACTGAAACGTCAGCCTGTAACGAAGAGCTGCCTTCCGTCACTATTCTGCCGAGGGTAACTTCATGGCCGACACCTTGGCGGGACTGACGCCGCGTCAATCGCTCTTCGACCGGTTGCGGGCGCCGATGGCCTTTCTTCTCATCGCCGCCGGTACGGTTGGTGCGAGCTACTACTTCTTTCTTCAGCGAAAGATCGACTACTACACGGATCGCGACGCGCGCCTGATCGCGCGCTCGGCCCAGCAGATCAGACGCTCCGTCAACATCGCCGCCGGCATCGTGAAGAACGCCGTGAAGCTAGAGGAAAGCGATCTCTACACGCTTTACAAAGCCGATGGACGGACGTCTGACGAGCAAAGCCGGCCTTCGAAAATCTTCAGAGAGATCTCCACCAAGCAGCCCGTGACGCTTTCCGAGGAGCTCCTGAAAAGCGAGACGGACGACCATGAGAATCGGTACGCCACGCGGAACAACGACGGCCTGCTGCTGAACTTCGAGGTCATGACGAAAGATCAGAAATACTCCTCGGGGAAAGTCGAGCTGCGGCAATTGCTCAAACCACTGCAGCAGAGCGTCGCCGGCGTCTTCGACACGTTTTTCATCCTCGATTCGACGGGCGAGGTGATCTATCAGGCGCAAAAAGCGCCGGGCGACGACTCCGGCTCGAATTTGAAGATGGTCCGGCTGAACGAGCTGGTGGTGCCGCGGACGTTCGAGAAACCACAGACGCTCAAGGTCGCCGATCTGATGTTGGTGTCGCGGCAGATGGCGATCCAGCTCGGTGACAACAGCTACCAGCTCTTCTCCGTCCCGATCCGCTCGGGCGTCCATATCGAAGAGGCCGCACACATGAAAGGCGGCGAGGAACACAACGAGACGTGGGTCGTCTGCGGGCTCGTCTCGAAGGATGATTTCCGATCTCGCAGTCTGCAGATCTCCGTAACCGTGCTCTCCTGTCTGGCCGCGGCGGTTTTGCTGGTGATCTTCAGTTGGCCGTTCGTGAAAATGGCCATGACCGGCCCGCAGAACAAGACCACGCTGTTCGACGTGATCCTCCTCGGCGTCTGCGGAATCCTGGCCACGGCGATCGTCTCTGTCGTCGCCGTAGACTGGTTCACGTACGACAAGCTCGAGCAGAACGCCGACCAGCAACTCGACCGGCTTGCCCATAGCATCGAGGATAAATTCAACGCCGATATCGCCACGGCGATCGATCAGCTCGATGGCGTACAGCGGTGGGCGGGTGCATCAGGTGCACCTGATGCAGCACAGCCGCCGGGCGTGGTCGACGTCCGCAGCGGCAATCTGCCAGCCTCCAAATTCGGGGCGCCATTCTTTCAATCAGTTTCACTGATCGACGACAGAGGCATGCAGAGGGCGAAATGGTCGGTTGACACGGTGGTCGCACCGTTAGTCAGCGTCGCGTCCAGAACCTATTTCACGGCGCCATTCAGCAACGGGCGCGCCTACATGGCGGTGCTCGCAAGACACGGAGAGAAGCGCCGCCTGACGATCGATTCCGTGCGATCAAGCACGACCGGTCAGACCGAGGTCGTCTTCGCACGGACCATCGACGAGATGGCGGGCGACAGGTCGCCGCTGCACGAACGCCAGCTACCAAACGGAAACCGTCTGGCCGTCATCGCGATGTCCGTCAGCTCGCCGATGTCGGTAATGAACGCGATCGTTCCGGAAGACTTTGGATTCGCGATCATCGATCCGGCTGGCACAGTGCTCTTCCACTCGCAGAGCGAACGGAACACGGCCGAGAACTTCTTCTCGGAGACTGATCAGGATCCGAAGGTACGCGCCGCGGTTGCCGCCCGGCAGACCGAAACGACGGACGTCCGTTACTGGGGCGACGACTATCGCGCTCACATCTATCCGCTGAAACGACTGCCGTGGACACTAGTCACTTTTCGCGAGAAAAGCGGCCTGCGCGGGATCAACACGGAGGCGCTGCTGACGACGATGCTGTTTCTGCTCGTCCTGCATGCCGGCGGCCTTCTCCTCTCCATCGTGATCGTGCTCCTGTTGCGACCGCGGTACCGCGCGGCGTGGCTGTGGCCCGATCCGAATCGTCTCCGCGACTATAGCGATCTGGCCATCGCATACATCGCGCTGTTCGTCGCCGGCGCGTGTCTGATCTGCGCGATGGAAGACGGCGCGCTCATGGCATTTCCGTTCGCATTTGTCCCGTTCGTGCTGATGATCACTTACGTCTACCTCCGCGGTACGCGGCTGCTGCGGGCGAAAGTTTTTCTGACATTCGCCATGGTTGCCGTGCTAGTCCTCTCCGCGGCAGAGTGGTGGTCGCCTGACTGGGACAACGTCGCTGCCGTGGCCGCGAAGATGGTCGCTTCGGTGCTGCTGTTCGTCGTCCTGGCTCGTGCGGCCTTTCGTGCGCACGTCCCCTCGGGCAGCGACGGAGCGCGCGAGCGTCAGATGACTCTTCCACTGGCCTACGTTTCGGTCGCCGCGCTTCTTCTACTCATGGTGAGCGTCGTTCCGACAGTGGCGTTCTTCAAGGCGTCGTACGAGATTCAGATCACGAGCAACGTGAAGTTCATGCAGATCCAGCTCGCGCGGAGTCTGCAGAACCGGTGGTGGCGTCTTGCCGGCGAGCTCAAGGACGAAAGTGGGAAACCGAAGAAGGAGATTCTCGACGCGCGCTGGAGCAATCGCCAAGACATTCATTACGACGCTCCGAAGACGGGGCTCGATCTGGACGCTGCGGCGCCGGTGCCGGCTGCAGCAACGGTGCGTCTACCTTGGTTCGAGAAAATTCTTCCTCACTATTCCGAGGCTTCGGAGAATACGCGCGAGCTGCTTCACGACCGGTCGGCGGACGATCATTGGGAGTGGACGCGCGAGGGATCGATGCTCCGTCTGACGATGCGCGACGGCGATCCCGTTCCGAGCTTCACGATCACTTCAATGCTGCTGTCGCCGTTGCCAGCGTTCCGAGGCGACTCGTACCGCGCTGCGGGAGTCACCTTGTCGTTGCTGCTGATCTTCGCGCTGGCTCTTGCGATCGCGCGGTTCATCGGCCGACGCGTCTTTCTTGTCGACGTCGTCCCTCCCATCTGGCTCGCGCGCGGGTTTCTCGGCCTGCGCCACGTGATCTGCTACCCGTGCGACCAGGAGTCGTCTCTCAGGCTCTTCCGCGACTTTACGACGATCGATCTTGCGAATCAGAGCGATATCGAGCTCGCGAGGACCGCGCCGCAATCATTCTCCCACTACGCTCCGGCGGTGTTCCTCGATCACCTTGGATACGAATGCGCAACCGGGGAAAACGCGGAAATCGTTCGCGCATTGCTTGACCGGCTGATGTGTAACCCCGACCGCACGGTCGTGATTCGCCCACAGGCCATGGGAGCAATCGCGCATGCAATTCTTCAGGGACCGGAGCGTGAGAAGTGGTCGCCCTACCTGTCGACCTTCGTCTGGGTCAACGGTTCGCAGGTCAACGCCGACGTGCGCCGAGTGACGTTGAGCGGTTCGACGCGCGTATTGGAGGATTCGACTCCGGTGCCCGGCGGACGCAAGCTCTGGCTGAATTGTCAGCTCTACCGCATTTATCGCGCCACCGGGTTCGGCAACTACTTCGAGCAGATGGCCGACTCGCGGATCGTAGACCGCGCGATCACGGCGGAGATCAAGGGTGATCCGTACCTGGAAACGATCATCGCCGGTCTCGGGCTGGCGGCTAGCGGACGTGATCAGGTGCTCGATGAGATCGGCGAGCGCGCCGAGGAATACTACACGGCGTTGTGGAACCCGTGCAGCACGAGCGAGAAGCTCGTGCTCATGCAGATCGCCCAGACCGGACTGGTGAACGGGAAGGTGCGCAAAGACGTGCGCAGTCTCCTGGCACGCGGCCTCCTGCGGCGCGACCCGCAGCTTCGGCTGATGAACGAGACGTTCCGCCGCTTCGTCTTCGTCCAGGCGGCAACGTCCTCGCTGGCGCGCCAGCTAGAAGCCGACCTCGGCAGCGACGCCTGGAGCCGCTTCCGCGTCCCGTTCTTCGCCGCCGTAATGGTCGTGCTGCTCTTCTTCTTCGGCACACAGCGCGAACTGTTCGACTCGACGTTTGCTGTCGTCGGCGGCTTGACCGCGACGATCCCGGCCCTCCTGAAGATGCTGTCGGCGTTCGGAGAACGGGGCGCGGCGAAGGCGGCATAAAGGACCGTGGGGTCGGCGCGTTGACGGCTGTTACAACCGGCTGCGGCGATGAGCGACCGTTGCTGCGAAGGCGAACATCACGGCGATGATGCGAAGGATCTGTGCACTAACCTCACCGTAACAAGGCGTGAGGTCGTTGACGACATCAGCCCTCACCCAGCAGCCGCACGTGGCCGGTGTCGCGTGCTCGTTGCGCCAAACGCCGGTCGGCAGTGATCAGCGGACAATCGAGACTCTCGGCGATGGCGACGTACGTTGCGTCGTAGTACGAGAGTCCCCGAAGCGAGGCAAGCTGCAGCGTGGCGGTTGCGCTGACCATCGCGGGCGGTACAACCTCCAGCGGGATGGAAAAGAGGTCGGTCAGCGCCTCTAATGCCTCGTCGATTGGAGGTCGGAAGCGCCCGAAGAGGAGGATGTTCCCGACCTCGTAGTACAGAAGAGACGGGATGGTAATCCTGGCTCTTCCCTCCATGTGATCGGCGAGCAGCGCCTTGGCAGCGGGCACGTCCTTCTCCGCTGAATCAGGCATGAGCCACTTGAAAATAACCGAAGCATCCACCACCAGATCGATCAGCGACGCCCCCGATCCCGGGCCACGAGCGCTTCGGCGGTCGAGATGGGCTTGCGGCGCTCGGCCCTGCGAAGCAATCTCGAAAACGCCCTGCGACCGGCAGGGTCGTCGATGGGGCGGCGCTCGCGGTGTGCCTCCGCCAGAGCGGCCCGGCGAACAAAGGAGCTACGCGTTTCACCGGCCTTGCGGGCCGCAGCGTCAATGACCTGGAGATCCGTTTCGGGCAATGAGACAAGAACCTTGCGCATCGAAATAGTATATCTAACGGATATCCGAATCGGCTACGTTGGAAGCCGCTGCGCGCCTTCCCCTCCAGAACGGCGCCTCCCCCCACCGCCCCTCACTCGCGTAACATGCCTCGCGCATGCGCGCGTAGGCCCGCCATGTGCGGTCGGTGAATGCCTGATAGTCGGAGAGCGACGTCTCCCCTGCGGCGAGGCCGGTGGATAGCGCGGTGAGGAGGCCGTGCGAGGAGATTGGATCGAAGGACATTGCGGCGTCGCCGATGGCCAGCCAGCCGTCGCCGCCGGCGCGGTCGAGGCGGGCGCTTCCGGCGTCGACGCGGCGCGGGTTCGCGGTCATTGCATAGCCGCCTTCGTCGATGCGTGACTGTGTCAGCGGGGATGGAGTAAACGGGCGCGTTGTGTCGGAGACCAGCATCACGGCGAGTCGTGAATCCGGCAGGGGGGCGCTGTACCACCAGCCGTCCTCCGCCGCCTCGATGAGCGTGGTGTTGTCGCAGTGGCCGCCGTCGAGGAAGGCTATTGTGGCCATGAGGCGATCGTGGATCACGCGGCGCGCGCCGAGGCGGCGGGAGAGCCAGGAGGTGCGTCCGGTGGCGTCGATGAGGAAGGCGCAGTCGATGGGGGTTCCATCATCGAGCTGCAGACGCCAATTGCGGCCGTCGCGGGTCACCGAGGCTACGCGGGTGTTGGTGCGGCGGGTCACGCCGGCGGCGATGGCGCGGTCGATAAGTGCTCGCTCGAAGCGGCGGCGGTCGAGATGCCATCCGTTTCCGTACGGCGAGAAGATGAACGGCATGTCGTCGACTGCCTCGCTTCCCCACATGGAGCGATTGCCGGATGACGGAAGATGATCGTCGATTGAAATGCCGAGCGCCTGCAGCAGCGGACGGGCGGAGGGCGGCAGCGACTCGCCCGGCTTCTCGCCGAGGTCGTCGCCCCGCTCGATGATCGTCGAGGCGATACCGCGACGGGCCAGCGACAACGCAGCCGCCGACGCCGCCGGCCCGCCTCCCACGATGGCCACCGGCGTTCGCATCAGCGGTACTTCCTCGGGTTCGGCAGGTTGCGCGGCCGCACGCCGCCGTCGACCGGCCGTTCCGTCAGTCGCGACTCGTCCTCTGCCGCCATCGCCACCGCCGTCTTCTGCTTCCGCTTCTTCTCGATGGTCACGCCGCGCTCGACGTGCATCGTGGAGGGGAAGGAGCTCTTGAACGGATCCTTCGGATTGGTGGTGCCGGGCATCTGCGTGACCACGCCGACGCCATTCCACTCCTTCACGAATTCGTTGATCACCGACTTGTAGTCTTCGCGCGGTGCCAGGAAGCGCAGCCAGTACTCGCGGTTATCGAATTGAAAGGCGTCGAATCGCTCCGAGTACGATTTCTTCACGTCCATCACCGTGGCGTACTGCTCCTCGGTGAAGACACTGTTCGGCACACGCACCGGCCAGAATGTCGGAAGGAAAACGCCCTCCTGCCATCCGATGTAGGCGAAGAGGCAACTCGACGTGTCGGTCTGCCACGGCACAGCCATCCAGCGGCTCACGTCGCCGGGGCCGCTGCCGTCGAGCGGCCCGCCGGGCGCCAGCGCCACCGCGGAGTCGAGCGTCGCTCCGTAGTCTTTGGGCGGACCCTTCCGCAATTTCAGGCGGAACGGCGTCTCGTACATGATCGGCTGCCGCATCGGCCAGGTCATCTCGCAGCCGGGGTGAAACGGACCGCCGATGGTGTTGTCGAGTGCGGCGAAGTCGAGCGCGTGCGGCTGTTCGACGAGCGGGATGTCGTCGAATGACGCCGGCGGCTGGGCGTTCGCATCGTAGTCGGCGATGAAGTCGCCCTCCGCCCACTGACGCAACATCTCGTATTGCAGCGTGGTGATGGCGTACCACTCGCGCGGATCGAGGGCCGGAAGGTTCACGCTGTCGCCGTAAACGGGAGGGATGAGGCCGGGCTCGATGCTCTTGAAGGCCGGATTGCGGAATCGCTCGAAGTAGCTGCGGCGCAGCGGCTTTGCGTACTCCGCCTTCTCTGAAAGCGTCAACATGACCGTGGTGAGATCGTCGACGCTGCCGAACCCCCAGATCTTGCCGAAGCCGGCGTTGACCCACTGGTTCTTCATCAGCCGCTGGAAGATCGGTTCGATGTCGTTCGTGAACGACGGCTGATCGGGGCGGATGAAGGGATCGAGTTGCCAGCCGGCGTCGCGGATCACGTCGTACATCGTGGTCAAAGCGATGACGCCCGGCGCATAGTCGGGCGGTGCAACGACGACCCAGGCGTGCCCGGCCTCCATCGTCCGTCCATTGACCGTGATCGTGGCCGTCACCGGTCCGTCGCTCACGTCATCGTGCCAGCCGTCGTTGTTGGCAAAGGTGATTGCGGGCGCACCGTCTTTCGATGCGGAGACGCCTCGGCCGCCGAAGACGAGCAGGTGGCCGGCGTCGTCGGTGCGCGCTTCGCCGAGGGAAACCGGCTTGCCGAAGAACTTACCGCCGTCGAAGTGATACTTCTTTCCTTTGGTGTTGCGGCCGCTGATGGTGCGCGCGCCGGGATCGATGACCAGCTTCTCGCGCGCGGTGCCGGTGAGGCTGGCGTTGCGGCGCGGGCTCTTCTGTGGCGTCGTCCCCTGGCTGCCATCGAAGTTCGGGATGTCCATCGCCTCGATGAACTGGTACCAAGCTGCCTTGTGGTTGGCTACGTGGACCTGCCACGCGACCTCGGCGTTGCCGGCGTTCAGTTCTCCGACGACGTTCCCCGCCGCGTCGTAGCCATAGACGCGGAAGCGCGCCACCTGCCGCAGAAGCTGTCCGTGCTTGTCCTTGAAGCCGTACTTCGGATCGGGCGGCAGGCGCTGCTCGCCGGGGATCTCCGGGCCGATGAAGTAACCCTCCGCACTGCCACCGACGCGCGCGATGCCGATCGCCGGGTGAATCCGGCACGAGCGGATCTTCGAGATGTCCATCTGATCTCCCTCCGTCACTATGAGAGGGATGCTGGCTGCAGTTTTCCCTACCCGTTCGAACGAAATACCCATTCGCCGTCCCCCAATCCAACTGGCTGCAAAGCAACTGACGCGCGATCCATCGAGCCCCATCCTCACCATCGAAGGAGAAACTCGATGAAACGCCCATTCCTGATCCTCTGCTCACTCATCGCCACCGTCGCGATGGCAAGTCCGAGACAATCACTCGTCGTCGATGCCAACTGGCTCAAGCAACACATCAACGATCCCGACCTCGTCCTCCTGCACGTCGGCGACAAAGCCGGCTACGAGGCCGGCCACATCGCCGGGGCGCGGCTCGTCTCGCTCAACGACATCTCCATCTCCGATCACAGCGGGCATGGGTTGATGCTGGAGATGCCGCCGGCGGACGATCTCAAGCATCGTCTCGAAGCGCTCGGGATCTCCGACAAGTCGCGGGTCATCGTCTACTACGGCAAGGATTGGGTGTCGCCGTCGACGCGCGTGATCTTCACCCTCGACTATGCCGGCCTCGGCGCCCGCTCGTCGTTGCTCGACGGCGGGCAGGAGGCCTGGGTTCGCAATGGCGGAGCGGTGACGAAGGATGTGCCGCCAGCGAAGACGGGCACGCTGTCTCCACTCAAGCTCCGTCCGATCGTTGTCGATGCCGCCACGGTTCATACGCGCCTCGGAGCGTCCGGTTTTGCGGTTGTCGATGGCCGTGACGCTGTCTACTACGATGGCGTGGAGAGCGGCGGATCACACGAAGAAACGCATCGCACCGGCCACATTCGCGGCGCGCTGAGCATTCCGTTCACCTCGATCACCGACGATCGCCTGCTGCTGAAGTCTGACGCGGAGCTGGCGGCATTGTTCACGAAGGCCGGCGTGAAGCCGGACGACACCGTCATCGGCTATTGCCACATCGGCCAGCAGACGACAGCCATGTTGTTCGCGGCGCGGACCCTTGGTCACAAAGTCCTGCTGTACGACGGCTCGTTCGAAGATTGGTCGCGGCACACCGGTTACGCGGTCGACAATCCCTCGGAGAAAACCGGCCAGTGAGCTTCGGGAAATGGTTTCGCGGTCTCGGAGTCTCGCGGTCTCGAGGCAAATCCGCACCTCAGGCGTACGCGGATCCGTACATCGCCGGAACGGGACTCGGACTCGTCCTGCTGGCCGCGTTCGTGATCGCCGGCCGCGGGCTGGGAGCGTCAGGTGCGTTCGCCAGCGGCGCTGCCGGTGTCGTGGCAGCGGCGTCGCCCGCGCGGGCGGCGGCCAATCCCTATTTCGCGCGGTATTTGTCGGGCGGCGGTCCGTGGCGCGAGTGGCTGCTATTCGAGATCGCCGGCGTCGTGATCGGCGGATTTCTTTCTGCGCTCGTGGCCGGACGTCTGCGCGCCATCATCGAGCGCGGACCATCCCTCGGACGCGGCGGACGATTGGCCAATGCATTCGCCGGCGGCGCGATCATGGGCATCGGCGCCGTGCTGGCGCGCGGATGCACGAGCGGTCTGGCGCTCACCGGCGGTGCGCTGCTCAGCGTTGGAAGCTGGCTGTTCATGATCGCAGCATTCGCCGGCGCATACCTGTTCGCTCCGATCGTGAAGAGGGCCTGGCGATGACGACTTCGCTGGCAGTCGCGATCATGATCGGCATCGCCTTCGGCTGGACGCTGGAGCGCGCGGGCCTGGGAAGCGCGCCCAAGCTGGCCGGCCAGTTCTATCTGACCGATCTCACCGTCTTCAAAGTGATGTTCAGCGCCATCGTCACCGCCATGCTGGGCGCGTTCTGGCTGGCACGCCTCGGCGTCCTCGACCTCTCGCAGGTGTACGTGCCGGAAACGTATCTGCTGCCGCAGCTCGCCGGCGGCGTGCTCTTCGGCGCCGGTTTCGTGATCGCCGGACTCTGTCCCGGAACCTCCTGTGTGGCCGCGGCAGCGGGACGCGGCGACGGCGCGTTGGTCATGCTCGGCATGTTCGGCGGGGTGCTGGCCACAGGTCTCGCCTTCGCGCCGCTGCGAGATTTCTACGAGAGCACGGCGCGCGGATCGCTGACGCTGCCGGATCTTCTGCACGTTCCGTACGGCGCCATCGTCTGCGCCGTCGTGGCGATGGCTCTGATCGCATTTCAAATCGCGGAACGGGTTGAGAAGCGCGCATGATTCGCCGCGTTCTCGCCGCACTTGCAGCGCTCCTCGGCGGGTTGGCGTTGTTCGTATCCGGTCCGCATCAGCGTGCGATGAAAACCATTTCTCCCCTCGAACTGGCCGAATGGATTCACGATCGCAAGCCGGGCCTTCGCATCATCGACCTGCGCACCGAGGCAGAGTTCGACGAGTATCACGTTCCGCGGGCGGAACACGTCTCGATCGAGTCGGCTCACTTCAAAGCATCCGAAACGATCGTGCTCGTCGGCGCAAACGCATCGACAACTCTTGACGAACCGAGCGCCTATCTCCTCCGCGGCGGCGTTCAGGGTTGGATCGATGACGTGTTGAATCCGACGATCGCCGCCGATGCTCCGCCGGATGCGCGTGCAACGTTCAAACGCGTCAGTGAAGTCAGCCGCTACTTCGGCGGCATTCCGCGAATCGTCGACAAAGGGCAGCCGGTCAAAGCCAACACGGCTGCAACGGTCCGGAGGCGTGGATGTTGAGCGCCGCAGCGATGGAGACATCGACATTTTTCGACGAGCTGCGCGATCGCGAATTCAGCCGGCTCGACGCGCAGCATCACGCTTACCTCGACTACGCCGGCAGCGCGCTGTACGGCGAGTCGCAGCTTCGCGCGCATCACGCGCTCCTGCGCGAGGGACTCTTCGGCAATCCGCACTCCGACTCCGGCCCGTCGCGCGCCAGCACCGAGGTCATCGAATTAGCGCGAAAGAGCGTACTGCGCTTTCTCGACGTCGATGAATCGACTCATGACGTCTGCTTCACCGCGAACACCAGTGCGGCGATCAAACTTGTGGCCGAGGCCTATCCGTTTTCGCCGCACGCCGGCTGCTACCTTTCTGCCGACAACCACAACTCGGTGAACGGTATCCGCGAATACGCGCGGCGAGCCGGTGCGCGCGTTCGCTATCTGCCGCTCGATCACGAACTGCGACTGCTCGATGCCGAGCTGATTCTTTGCGAGGAATCGCTGCGGGGAGGCGGGCTCGTGGCGTTCCCCGCGCAATCCAACTTTTCAGGAGTTCTGCATCCGCTCGATCTGGTGACGAAGGCGCACGCCCTCGGCTTCGATGTTCTGCTCGACGTCGCCGCGTTCGTTCCCAGCCACCCCTTCAGTCTGCGCAAGTGCCCGGCCGACTTCGTGGCCATGTCGTTCTACAAACTCTTCGGCTATCCGACTGGCGTCGGTGCGCTGGTGGCGCGACGCGATGCGCTCGCTCGATTGCGACGCCCCTGGTTCGCCGGCGGAACGGTCACGTTCGCCTCGGTCGCAGCGGGCACGCATCTCCTCCGCCCGCGCAACGAAGGCTTCGAAGACGGCACGCCAAACTTCCTCGGCATCGCCGCGCTCGAAGCCGGCTTCTCGCTGCTCGATGAAGTCGGGATGCCGAGGCTGACCGAGCATGTTGCGCAACTCACGCGCTATCTGCTCGACGATCTGCGGACACTTCGCCACGGCAACGGCACGCCGCTCGTTCGCATCTACGGACCGGGCGACATGACCGCTCGGGGCGGCGCCGTCGCTTTCAACGTCTGCGATCGGAACGGCCAGCCGATTTCCTACTCGCTCGTCGAAGCGCGCGCTCGCAGCGCCGGCGTTTCACTCCGAGGGGGATGCTTCTGTAACCCCGGAGCGTCGGAGGCCGCCTTCGGACTCGAACCATCTCGCATTACGACCTGCCTCGAAACCCTCGGCGTCGGTTTCACTCCGGAACGCTTCGCCGAGTGCAGCAACACTGCTGTCGGCGCGGTGCGCGCATCGATCGGACTGGCGAACAACAGCGATGACATCAGGCGAGCAATCGATGTTGTCGCGTCGTTTCGCGCCTGACTACTTCCCACAAATCTGCAAATCTGCGAAAAGGTGCGAAAAGGGGCCCACACCTTAAATCTGCGAAAAGGGGCCCACACCTTAAATCTGCGAAAAGGGGCCACACCTTCGTTTCTTGTAGAGAAAGCGACTTGGAGTTGGCTGAGAAGGGGCCGCACCTTCGTTCTTGAAAAACTTCGCCAACGCCAAAAGGGGCCACACCTTCGTTTCTTGTAGAGAAAGCGACTGGTGACGATGAAGGGCCGACTCAGTTTTGGCCGAAAATGGCGGTACGAGTTGGCCATGAGAAGGGGCCACACCTTCGTTCTTGAAGAGAAAGGCACCTTAGCGATGATGAAGGGCCGACTCGGTCGGCCGAAAATGGCGGTACTCCGACTTTTTCTGGCGACCAGAAGCTAATGCGTCTTCGAATCACCACAGTTGCTCGCTACGCCGAGCGCTTCTCGCGATGAAGTGAACACAAATCGAGCCGAGGTGTGTCCAGCAAGAAGTGGTGTCCCTGGTCAGATTCGTACGGCCACGAGAGACTGATCGAGAATTCCGAGAAGCGTCGAATCCGTCCCCAACTCCTGATCACATCGTCGAATCAGCCCAGAAATGTGGCCTTCGCTTCTCAGACGCAGCGACGCCGCAATGGTCCGCAGCGTCACCCACCCTTCGTACCAACCGATCCATGCCACCAGGCGGCGCAGCGGTCCGCCGCGCGTGGAACGAATCGTCGATGCTCCGACTCCCGCCGCCCGCGCCACGGCCGATACGACCTCGTGCATCTTTGGGCGTCCAACGGAGCGTTGCGCCCGCGGATGGTCCGTCGACCGCGGCTTGGACTCGACCATCCGCCGCATCGTCTTTGTCCATGCCTCAGTACCGAGATAGAGAACGTTGACCAGGCGGTCCCAGAGTCGCTCTTCGCCTCCGGCCTTTGCGAGGACGAACTCGCGGTAGTACGTCTGCGCCAGCGTTTTGTCCGGCGCGAAGGGGCTCAGAGCTGACTCGATGTCGAACCACTCCGGCGCGCTCTCACATCCGGCGGTCGCGCGATAGCTCGACCAGGGGTAGTCTTCGGGCCGTTCGACCATCGCGGCACGCACCGGATTCAGAACGACGTAACGAAGCACCTCGGTGAAGTAGGCCTCCCTCTCGATCAGCAGGGCCTTGAAGCGGCTGCCAAACAGGTGTCCCCAGCGCTGATGCCGCCGGTTGAACCAGCCGGCGTATGACCCGTTGAGCCAGTGCATGCCGCGTGAGAGGTTCGGTTCCGGAGTTTGGATGACGAGATGGAAATGGTTCGTCATCAGGACCCAGGCCGTGACGCTCCAGCCGAAGCGTTTGGCTGCCTGCCCGAGGAAAGCGAGAAAGGACAGCCGGTCATCGTCAGAGAGAAAGATCGGGCGGCGCTCATTGCCGCGCGACGTGACGTGGTAGAGAGCATCAGGAAACTCGAGGCGAAGTGGTCGTGCCATAGTTCGCCGAGGTTCCCTCGGTTTGGGATGAAACACCGAGGAATCTCCAGAGCGTGCAGAAAAGCGGACGCCGACCTCCTCGGAATGGAAGATTCATCTACGGCTGGGAGAGGCGCAGCGGCCGAAGCGACGAACGAAGGTGTGGCCCCCTTGAACTCCCTTGAACTAAGCGACGAGCGAAGGTGTGGCCCCTTTGAGCCCCTCACGGTATTGGCGCGCTTCGCAACTGTTCGATCTCAGCGAGGATGCTCGTCACCAGCGCCTCGATAACGATTTTCCCCTTTTCGCGAGTGGCCAATGTCGCGTCGCCCCACACGCCGCTTGGCGAATAGACGCCGTTGCCATTGGGATCGCGCGTCAGGCCGCCCGGCTTCGTTCCGTGGTAGTCGTTCACAGCCTTCGACATATCCACCGAGCCGGGCGCGATGTAGAGAATTATCGACGTTTCGATCTCCTCCGCATGCGTGCCGCCTTCTTCCTTGCGAATCTGCTTTTCGACCGGCTCGGTCACGCTCAGATTCGTATAGCGCATTACGATTCCATCGGCACGGAGCACCTCGGCGGCGGCCGCAAGCGGGCGAAGTGTGGAGATCCCGGTATTGAGCAGATAGAACCGTTTGGGACCGAATCGCGCCAGTGACTTGCAGATGTCGACGACCTCATCCCGTGCTGTCTCGAAACGAAGAGACGTCGATCCGGGATATTCGACGAAGGCGGGATAAAAGCTGTAATTGATCGTCGGCGCCACGACGACCTTGCTGCTCTGGAGCACGCGCTGTTTGAGATATTCGGCAATCAGGAAATCGTTCTTGAGTTTCAGATGCGGACCGTGTTCCTTCGATGCTGCGCCGAGGGCGATTACGACGACTGCGTCGGGCGTGAGAACCTTCTCTGCTTCGAGCCAGGTGAGATTCTCGAGAAGGATTCCTTTTGGTGCGGCTGCCTGAGCAAGTACTGGGAATGCCAGGAAAACCAGTATCCGGACGATTGATCTCATCGCGCAGTCTCTCAATCACGGACGACGTGATATTCGGATTGAACGAGCCCGCTGGGGTAGGTCCGAGTGGCAATGTGCTTCAGCCGTATGTCAGCAGGAAGACTGCCAAAGAGCGGGATTCCTTCGCCAATAAGCACAGGAACGCGCGTAATGATCAGGCGATCAATGAGCCCTGCGCGCAGGAATCGCTGGACGGTGATCCCGCCATCGATGTACAGATGATTTGCGCCGCTCGCTGCCAGCTTTGCGATGATCTCCGCGGGAGTCCCATCCATCTGTTCGACTACACCTCCGGCGGCTGGGGACAAATCGACAGGCCGGCTGCTCAGGACGACCACGCGTTTCTTGCCATACGCCCAAGGTCCCAGCGTCAGAACCTTCTCGTATGTCTTACGACCGATCACAAGCGCGTCGACGCTGGCCATGAG
>Ga0307511_10003633_pt1 | contig 15786 bp, 22 predicted proteins | sample 13_EM_MG_FD_200266 | JGI IMG/M metagenome (GOLD analysis project Ga0307511, IMG submission 200266) | Populus trichocarpa ectomycorrhiza microbial communities from riparian zone in the Pacific Northwest, United States - 13_EM | ecosystem: Host-associated > Plants > Roots > Unclassified | place... | reverse complement strand
GCGACGGTCGGTTTCACCTCGAGTCCATCATGATTGCCAATCCCGCCATCCCAGCGTTCCGATACGACCCGTATTCGAAAAAGCTCACACGGGAACGGTATAACCACGCAGAGATGCAGGATGTTAGACACGATGCAGTGATAACGGCGAAGAAGAGCGTAAAAGCCATCACTCAAGACGGGAACTCGGGTCCCCTTCCGATGAGCCCACAGTCCCCGCTATGGGGAGTGATTCTTGGTACCCTGGGCCGCCAAGGAAGTTTCAAGCAGTTACAGGTAGGCCGTGCCGGGCACTATAAGCTAATCGGAACTCACAGCCCGTAGGCAATCACAAAACAACTGCAAGCATCCTCGACATCCATCCCTTACATGCCCATACTGCTTTCCGAGGTATCCCCGGCCAAACTCTCCCTATTCGACCTGCATATATCTGTATTCGTCCAAACTTCATGCCCACGACTGTCCATCGACTGGGGGTACGCATTTGACAAACCTCTCCTGACTCCGTATGAAACTGCCGTGGCGGTCGGAGCAACGGTCGGGTGGATGGACGACGATGGTGAGGCTAAGGTCGCCGAGGAGAGGAGGTATCCCATGAACTTCTACGAAGCTGGGACACCTTGGGCAATCGCCAGAGCGAAAGCAGAATACTGATCATGGCCAGGCAGTGGCATAGAGTACTAAATTGTCACTTATTTAATCGTAATAGCCATACGCCGTGTTGCGCGTCACTTGTTTACAGGAAGCAATATCGTAATCCACGAGGTTCTTACCAATACAACGCGAGAGCGCCTGCATATTAAACAGAAATCAAAGCCTAAGGCGCGCCTTTAGCAATTAAGTTCAAACAATTGACCAAGTGAACACGTACCCGTAAGCAGCTTCGACCTCATCGACACCCGCGCCCGAGAAGGGGCCTGGAGCGTCCCTGGGCACGGGTCCCAATTCCTGTTCCTGGTCATCTTCGATCGCACTGCCCTCGTCCCTGTCCAAATCGAACGGCAAAACAGGTCGAAGCCCTGCTCCGGAGCTGCTCCTCCGCGTGCTTGCGGGGCTTTTTGCAAGCGCAGCCATAGTCTTGGGGCTCATATGTTCCCAATTGTTCCTGTTCTCGTCTGGAACGCCACCGTCCTCCCGGCCTACATCCATGGAATCCATACGGGCATCCAGCTCACCGATAGAAACGATCGACTCGCTGTCACTGATCCCGTCCGCCATGTCCGTGGCAAACGCTGGAATCTGCAGCTTGTGCCACGCCGACTGGATGTTGTCAGGGTGAGGGGTAGTAGGTTCATCTGACCATCCAAGATCGGAGAGATATTCCTCATATTCCTCCTCAAACGCGATGTCCTCGGTGATGTAGGGCAGGAAGATGCTCGGATCGGGGGCTTGGGCACGGAGCGGTGGGAAGACGTCGGCTTCGACAATGTTTGGGGTGCCAGCAGGTCGGATGAGACCCGCGATCTCCGGACCAGGCTGGAGACCATCAAGGTGTTGGGAGATGCTCATCGATCGGTGATGATGAGTCTTCTGAGACTGGTTGCTGACCGGGCCATACCGTTTGTTGTTGTCTGGGCGGCGAGTGTGTCAACACCATCGACGTTGGATCATGGAGATAAAACTCACAGAATTTGACAAGGTGTCTGAGCGCATGTTCCTGTCCCTGCGAGCACCATGAGTGCCGATAAAAACGTTTTCCGCGAGCCGATAGTTACCTGCGCTTCAGTTAGGTCATCCACCTCGTTCCCACTCAACCATTCGTCCCTTAAGTCCGGCCGGCAATTCAAATAGATCGCGGTAATGACCTGCATGTTGGCTAGCGTCCCGATGTGAAGGGGGAAGAAGGAAAACCGATCAGTCCGGGACACACTCTCAACTGACGCCATAAAACGAGGGTGGGAAGCGGAGAGTATGTACTCACATTGCCGCCACTTCCGTCCACAGAAAGGCACCTGATTCTTAATGAGTTTCAGCACGTGGAGCTGGAGCACTGGGTGCTGGACTTTGAGTATCCGTTTCAGGACCGCCTGTTGGTGGAATGTTGGTGTCAAGCTGTCACCCGGATCGGAAATTGAAAACGTGCTCACAGAACTCTTGTACTGAACCATCATCCGAATTCTGTGTGACCGGTGTTTCGATAGCTTTTGCATGATTTTTGCAAAATTGATCGTCGCGAAGAAATTCCTCCATGAAAAATCCGTCAAAAGATCCATCTCTTCCTCATGTTTCTGCCCGTTCGGTAAAATAGTCGTTTTCACCACCGCCTGCCGTGGGGGTTTCAGCATGTGATCTTCGGGGCGCATAGCCAGTGGGTCGCGCGAAAAGTGGAGTTGACAGAATTGGAAGAAGCTTGTGGACGGAAGGAAGTTAGCGGTGGGCGGGTAACCGTGGTATACGTTGATCTTACTTGTTTTCTGAAGCATCGGCTTTTGAGGCTACTGAGACAGAAACTTCCTGCAGACCGAACATCTTGAGGATGAGTAACAGACAGTTCGTGTCTAAGAGGTGTTGCCCGAGATGATGGAACTTCATAACATCTGGGACGAAGCTCATCAGACCACACGGATCGGTCGAGCTCGACAAACTTACGAGAGACTTTGAACCATTTCAGGGTCAACAGGATAATCGCGGAGACAGCTTTAGAGGTGATTTCCCTGTGTCTAATGACGTCGATCTCGTCTATCGACGGAGGCGGCATGGGTGGCTGCTCTTGCGCCGCTGGAGTGAGAAAGTCAATCCCTGCTCTTTCGATGAAAGAATAGATGCGATCGTACGAGATAACATTCCAGGAGGGAATCCGTTTGGATTAGCCGGTTGTTGCTGATTTGTTGTCGCAGAGACGGTGGCCAGTAAAAGCTTGAGAAGGACCATGACCCATCCCGGGAGGAATGGCAGGACTGCGGCCTAGGGGATGGTCAACATTCCCTCGCGTGGTCGGAGGGGACGGAAGAACCCCACATAGATCTGTTCGACTCTCTTCAGCCTCATCAGGTCCTCCTTTCTCTCCTTCGCCCTCCTCCTCTCCGAGTTTGAGTCGGCCTTTTTCAACGCAGCCTCTGCTTCTGCGATCTTAGCGTCCAGGAGCACGACATCCGGAAGAATGCTCTCTCCCGACTCCTCGTCCTAAAAGATGGATTCGCATCATTCACGTCACGGAGCGCATGGATTGGGGGAATCCTACTGATTGCTGTGGTTTGCTGTCCGCAATCACCTCCGAACCGGGCATGAAATCAAGCCCACTCTCCGCGCTCATGCATTCCTCCCGCGCTCGCCACATTTGCCACAATGAAAGGCTCACATACATGTGTTTGTGATAGAGCTTATCAGCTTCATCGATGGCAAAGGGGACCAGACGGCCATCCCGAGTATCACGATAACCACCGTGCGTCGACCTCCTAGAGAAAGGGAACAAGAATGGCCTGTTCTGATCGGTCTGGTATTTTTGTTTGTTCGGCTTGGGACCGGGTGGAGGGGAAGGTGCAGGTGTTGCTGGTTGAGGGACACCAGGCCTGAAGTGCATTCCCCCCGCTTGTTGGTGTCCACCAGGATGGAACCCGTGCGGGTTGTTCTGCATATCCGCATCAACATCGTGCTCATAGTGATGCCTCACAGGTATGGGCGAAAACGCTTCGGCAAGTTTTGAGGGTGTGATGATTGATGAGGTAGGGGTAGTGGCTGCGAGTGGGTCGGGAGGCGAAGTGAAAGTCGGGTATTTCACGGATGTTTCCTGGCGGAAGATTTCGATGTCTAGAGGGGATGATTTGATGCTGATGCCTTAAGGGGGATCGGTGTTAGCATTGACGGCGAGTACGTGTGAGCGATCAGACGAACCTCCTTCTGGCGTTGGTGGTAGGCCAGCAACCTCCCGTGCAAGCTTCTTGACTCGGTGCAGGTCCTTCATCCCACCACAGCACCCGAGGAGCGTTTTCCATAGGACGAGGAGAAGCTATCGCCTCCCGAATGAATGAAAAAGTAAAGCAAGACGTGTTTCTGACGTACCTTTTTCACTGGATACCCTTTCGCACTCTTATCACGGAGTCCCGAAACGATGCTGATGAGGTAAACGGGCAGCGGCGGATCCAAACTCACTGGCAGGGAACATGTGAATGCACCACGACAAATACTGTGATAGGCGCTTACTCAATTCGTCAGCGAAATCGTCGTGACCTTTGAATACTTCGATGATGTGGTACAGCATGCCAAGGTAGACGGACAGTTCGGTCGTAACCTCCTCCAAGATGTCCGCGCGGTCCTGGGCCGAAATCTGGAAATGGGCGGCATCTTGCTCTGTTAGGCTACTGCAGGGGGTGTAAAAAACGCGTAACGGAAAACTCGATTCACGGAATTACTGACCAGAGGAGATCATGCTTTGAGCTGGCAATCTTCATCGCTTCAACGATGTTCGGCAATCCATTAGCGCCGCGGACGACCTTGCAATTCTCAAAGATCCAGTGCAATTGATCCTCGGGAGATGAGGTCTCGGCAAAGGTGCCTACATGAGTTTTGAGCACTCTGACGCGTGAGGTCGCGATGAGGCGCACACGGACCTTGCAAGACGTAAAGAAGCCTGCGGGCATTGGTGAACCTGATCTCGGCGTCGCGATGTTCCAATCCTTCGATGAGGACCTCTACGTGCGCCTTGCGCTGTGACAGTGGGCTACTGGTCCATTCTGGTATGAATTTGGAGCGTGTTCTGCAGGTGGGCGGAGGAGATCACTTACCCCCAGAGAAAGAACCGACCCAAGCCTTGAGATTCTCGGCGACCTGGGGCATCTCGACGTAGGAGTAAAACTCGTCAATCTCATTTAGGACAGTATCCTCGTCGTCGTAGCGGAAGTCATAAGAGGCCTGCTACTTGGTCGCGCCCATTAGATTAGACAAGAGGCATCTGTGCTGCAAATACCTTCGGCTTTGGCGCAGACCCGACCATACTACGGAGCTGGCCCAGGGTGATTGAGTCCAGCCCGAGGTTTGCGGACTGGCCAGCAACATTTTCGGACTGCATTGGCGAGGGTTAATTAGTCCGACAGTTATTGGTGGGCCGAGGCTGAGGGGAGGCCAAGCGCCACGTGGTCATAGTGGGCCACCCCGCAGTGCCTTTTTTATAAGCAAGACCCAACGGTTACTCGCTTTTCCCAACGCTCTCCTGGGTCTCGCCGTCGCCCTCCCCGTCGTCGTTACCCAACCTCTCCCCGTTTCCTCGAATCCCTACGCGTTTTAGGAAAAGGAGTAGACTGTGTCAGCCCTCTTCCTGGGATATTTTTCTTCCCTAGGACACCCTGTCTGCGACTGCGACTCCGCCGGTCCAGCCAAAAAATCGTCAGAGGGGCACGCCTTCGCTGTGCGTTCGCCTCCAGATCCCAGTCCATTCTTCCCCCCTTCCATCCTTTACGAACCTCTTCACGACCCCCTCCCACTTTTCCCCGCCTCTTTCTCTTGTCCCCGTGGCACTCCTTCCGAGTAGTCCCTCAAGGCCCTAGCGGAACACCCGTAGCAGCCTGAGAGACAGACAGCTCAAGACCCTCCTTTGCCAATGCCAGTCCCCGTCCCACCATACTCCCGCCCACCACCCCACTCCGCCGACAAGCTCAAACGTCATTCCGACCCAACAAGATATACCTCCCTCCCTACCTCCTACTCGCTTACCTCCCTCGATACCCAGCGCTCTCGTCCCCGTCGCATTTGGGAAGAAGAGTTCACCCCTCAGCTGGGTTTTCCTCAAGGGTTGACTACCGCGGCCAACGCGGGCGTCATTAAAGGAGCTCGCGCGCAAGCGTGTCTTCCGCCCATGGCATCTCTCGCCCATCGCAATAGGCCATACGTGCACAACCGCCGCCACAGTTCGGGAGACATGGTAACAAACCTTTCCACCTTCGCGCCTTCAGCGTCCATAATTTTCACCACTGACTCATTCAAAACACAGACGTACAGAACCATCCGCTCTCATCCTGAAGATGACTCCGGCGATATAATGAACGTCAGCCCGACCGAGAACTGCGACAACTTTTTTGCTAGGAACTTTGGAGTGTTCAGCCCCCTCCTGGAGGACCCATCGCCAGATGCTAACCAGTATGACCCATGCTCCAGCCCCATCGGACCCGTTACTCCCACCCCATTTGGAGACTTCATAGATCGTGCCATCACCAGTAATTACGTCGAGCCCACCATCGATCCGACATACCCCGATTTGGGTAGGCATTCTTACAATGCATACCATTGCAATCAGCAGCCGCAGTACGGTCAAACTGCCCCTAAGCAATCCCCGCGGAAGCAGGTTCCCACTGTCGCAGCGCCGCCACCGACTGCGACCACTGAGTACAAGAAGCTTGTGGATCCTCTCTCTGAGTGGCTGGGCTGCTTCGTATGGCGGGTTTGTTCCACCGGTGCGGGACTGCCTCCCAACTTCGTCCGACCCTCGTAAGTTTTTTTTCTTTTGAATAACGTGCACCATAAAATTGACTCAATCGTTTAGGTCATTCCCGCAACGATTCCCGAGAGCGCCTCCGGCGTATCTTGCTGCATCCATTCGTTCCCTGCTCTTATCGACCCTGTTGCAGCCATCAGCCATCTTTTTGTCCTTGTGGTACATCATGCGGTTGCCCGTGTACATTGGCACCGTATCATTCGGCCCAGAACTGATCAAGGAGCGCCAATTTCACCTCGAACTGTTCGGTGAAGAAGAGCGCCCGGTCGAAACTCATGCTCCCTTCAGGGTGTTCCTTCTGGGCTGTATGTTGGCCAATAAGTGGCTTGATGATCATACGTTCTCGAACAAGACCTGGTAAGCACCCCTGACCCACTTACGTCAAGACCTCTCTCCTAATCTTATCAACAGGCAATCGATCTCCAATGTTCCCGTTCGGTTCTTAAACCGTCTCGAGTCGTCTGCCTTGGCTATCTTCAGCCACGATCTCTCGATATCTCCACAACAATGGGTTGCGTGGCTTTCTCACTTAAGCGACTACCACTCCTCCCTTTCCTCGGCGGCTCAACAGCCCATCGGACGGCCATCGGCAAATCCTCACTTTATAATCAAGAAGGCGCTCGATGAACTTCTTCGCACACCCACCGAAACTCCGCGTCGTGACGAAACTTGTTCTGTCATCTTCCCTCCGGGTCCAGTGTTCATTGGCCTTGAAGAACGCAGAAGGGAACACGCTGCGAAGGAGGCTGCCACGGAGCAAAGTAACAACGAAATTTTGGATATCGATTTGGATGAGGACGGCCCATTACGTGAGGAGTACCTCCCCAAGCGACGCATCGGCACTGCGAGGGACGCGGAACCGGCTCGTATTCCCTTCAAACCCATCGCCCCTGAGCGAACGTTGCCTCCCCCTGCCAAATGGAGCCCTGAGCACGACGAACCAATCATGTGGACTCACAACCGTCCAGTTCGGTCCTACCTCGCCCCACAGCCGCCGAAGCGTCAACAGATCTTTGATCCTGTGTGGGGTTCTGCGCACGAGGAACAACACGAGCACGCTCTCGGATATGGTTACGACCCCCTCGTTGGTGTCATCCGTTCGGCGTACGATTATAGGGACCCTTACTTGGGCAACTCCCGCTACCAGGCTCATGGGGTTTTCCCCGAATCTGTCATGCCACCGACATATGGCTACGCCTCGTTCGCACCAATCGAGAACCAGCGACTTCACTACCAGCCCGAACCGTATGGACGGTACCAGTACCCCTTCATGGGTGAGGCGTACGGGATCGCTTGACCCCATGGGTGATACAAACGCCACCACCCAGCAGCCCACAGCTCCAGATTCATGCCCGTTGTACATCTTCCACTTTTCTTCGCGTCGGCCTCGATGGTCTGCTGGGCACGCTAGGCGTCCCAGTCATCAGCGCCGATTGCCGCTCCCTTGTTCGCCGGAGGCCACCTACGCTGTATCGTTTTTTTTTCGACGCAGGAGTGCCTCGGTCTCATAGAACTCTGCCTCCCACTTTATGCCTTTCTTCTTCACTGTTTCGATGTCTCGCTTTTTCCTCCTCTCACCTCTTTTTATCCGACCCGACGATCCGCGTGTGTTTGCCCCGCACGGCTATCACACAATCCCCACGCTCGTACACTCACCTCGCCGACCACACCGTCATCACTCCACTCGGTTTGTGTTTCTCACCCTCGTCGATTCCCTACGGTACATATCCAGAAAACCCCACGCGTCTCATTTTCTCACACGCACAAGTCCTCCAGTACCTCTCCTTCCCGCCCCAACCATATTTATTCACCCCGGATCCTAAATCCGAGCAACGCGGCTCCGCAAAGGAGACCTTCCTCTCCCCATTATTTGGTTGTCTTCCACGAGGTTCTTTTGTGGCTTGGCCCCATAGATCGTGTTTGCGTTCGCTTCGCTACGCATCTCTGCGTCGCGAATGACAGTTCGCAGACCTGTACTATATTCTTAGTCAATCTTCGCCTTCTCTCTCTTGGTATCCCAAGGCCAACACCCCCCGTCGAGACTCTCTCTCGACCCCCTTTCACTTCTTACCGAACGGACGACATATTCCTTTCACGCTGATTTTGTTGCTACCCCATTTCCGAGTTCTTTAAACCTCCCTCCTTAAGATCCGCTTCACATCCACGTAACACTCCACAAATGCTTTTCCACGTTTCGTCCATACGCTGCTACCTTCCCCACCTTCCTACGATCCCGTTATACGCTTTAATATCCTCTTCTACGTCTTTCGTTTGTACCTTTTTTTGGTTTGTTTTTCCCAACCACACTCCCGAGGTTTTTCCGGTTCATGCCTTTTTGGTCCTCGCCACCCTGTGCTCTCGACCAGTGTACTTCTGTTGATTCGCAAGTGCGCCCGGTATGCTATATACTGAGCGTATCCCCTTCCGTCATCCATCCTGGCACTTGTGACTTCGCTCATACCCACGTCCGACGTCTTTCCTAGGGTTTCGACCACGATCTCTCCTGATCGCCTATCATCTGTGCAGCAACACTACGCGACACGACCCGCTCGGCTTGGAAAGTCTAGATCCGGACGCCCCGTCACGGATGGCAGCCCGGGACCGGCCTTCCCATCTCATGCTTCCGCGTGGGTACCCTCAGATGCGGACCCGCGTCTCTTGGTGGGCTCCCTGGCCCCTTCAAATTAGCCCTTCATTCAACCTGTCTATTTGTTGTGTTCTTTGCTCTATATTTGACACCTCCTTCTGCCTTTGTACATATATGCAGTTCTGCGGTAATAATGTACCTATGCTAAACGTTAACTTTACGCCTTCCACCCCCCTATTTTACACCCCTCCCATCAATTCCCCTTCGGGACCTTCGCAGGATGAGGTCCCCTGCGCCTATACTTAGTTTGTGTCTTGGCCTAGTAGATACGAGAATCAAGTACAGTTCCTCTTTCCGGATAAAGGTTGACTGGGAGCACTGCTGGTATATTGAAAAGTCTAAGTTTGAGCGAAACACCCAATAGTGGTCCCGCATTCGAGAGGAGATCTGCCAGGGGAGTCCGTGGGAGAGACCGAGTGCCCCGAAATTAAGCGCCTGAGCACCCCCACCACCACAGGTGACCAGGCGGTTCCCAAACAGCCGGCGCACAAATGGTGGGAGGGGCGAATTGTTGGAAACCTCAATGAATGAATCCGCAATGAGTTCATTCCCCTGGGGTTCGAGTTACACGAGCTTCTCGTTTCTTCTTTCGCTGGATCTCGGCTGATTGTGCCGACCAGTTTCTGCCACGTTGGGGGGTCCTCTCGAAAACGCCGTTGAGGGGCCCAAACCGGTCCCAAGGCAGGAGGATATAGGTCAATTTAGATTCTATGAGACCCTGAGGAACCTAGACAATGGACGGACAAGGTCTAGCAGTGCGTGCAGTTTATGTGATGGCTTGGATGACTTACGGGACCAAACCAATTACTGTCCTCTGAATGGAACGGTTCGTCGCCTTCGACCCAGACATGACCAGGTGGTATTACGACTTCCTCGATGGGGTGTGGAGGGAGCGTCTTAATCTGAGGTCATGAGTTAGGATTCTCACATGCGCCCGTATGGTTTATGATGTGGAACACATACTGTATCTCCGGGTAAAGCAATGATACGCTTTACCAGCATTAGTCTAGGGTTGATCGGGGAACTGACGAAACGCGCGTGAGTGTGAGAGATGAAGGACGGAACCGAACGGAGTGTACGGAATGTGGACGTACTATAGGGCCACCACGTCGTCTCTCTTGTATTCGTGACGTATCTTGGTTGAGACGCGGTCGAAGAGGACCAAGTCTTTCCCAAGCGAAGAGTCTGGATTCAACGTGGGCTGGGCATTCCAAACGCGAAGGGTCGGTAAACAGGGATAATTGGAAACCGACATTCATGTTACGTACCTGCATGCTCTTGCCGCTAACATACTTGACGATGTACCCGTATTGCACACACGCCATGCAGAGTGGGGACCAGTACAGGACGCGAAAAGTCCATCTCAAGGGAGGTCTGTCGCGCACGTATCGTCGAGACGCCTCGAACAACCCGCGTAGGCGGTTCGGGCGAGTGGTCATCCGGTACCACACCCCACGTTCGCAGTCTGAAGGCGTCGCCCAAGTGTGATGTCAGCACAAAGTCCGATCGAGTTTGAAGCCCTTTCGAGGCTGTTGCCAAACAGCCACAAACAAATATTTCCTCTTCTTCCTTCCGCGAAAATCATGGTGCGGACAAACGAACGTTCGAGGCGTGTGGGTATTGATTTATTCTGATGTAGCTTCGTAGGCAAGCCCGCGAACGGCGGCAATATGTTTACGCAAAATCTCTGGAGGCCCAGGAACGCTTGACGTATGAGCGGAAGAGACAACTAAAGGATGCCTTGGCTAGCGGAAAACCCTTGCCCACAGAACTCCGCAAGGACGCTCAACAGCTGAGCAAGGAATTGGCGTTTGACGGAGCTCAAGCTGGTATGTGTTCACTCCACTCATAACTGTCTTTCTCAACTGACAGGACGCATAGAACCATCTACGCATGTCGATAACGAATACTATAATGCCGGGATAATGGACCCAAAAACCCTGATCACAACATCAAGAGACCCAAGTTCGAAGCTCCTGCAGTTTTCGAAGGTTTAATATTTCTCGTGAGCGATCGACGGTCGTTTGACGCTGGATCATTGTAGGAGATGCGCTTGGTGTTCCCAAACTCCCACCGGATAAACCGAGGAAACTACGTCGTAAAAGAGCTCGCGGACGCTTGCAGGGCAAATGGTATCACGGATCTGATAGTCCTTCACGAGCATCGTGGCAAACCAGGTGGTTACCTCCCAGACCGCAGCCCAAACTGCGAGACTGACCCAGTTTGCATTTGCAGATGCGATGATCGTTTCTCATTTCCCTCATGGCCCGACCGTTTACTTCTCCCTCCACAACGTTCAACTCCGACACGACATCGAATCTTACCAAAACTCGACCGTTTCCGAACAATACCCTCACCTAATCTTCGACAACTTTTCCTCTCGTCTCGGCGTACGGTTACGAGACGTATTGAAATATCTCTTCCCGGTACCGAAAGAGGATAGCAAGCGTGTGATGACTTTCTCGAACAAGGATGACTTTGTCTCGTTTCGGTACGTCCCACATCGGATATGTTTGTGGGCGTAACGCTTACTGGCGGTCAGACACCACGTCTTCGTGAAAACACCACCAAAACAAATCCAACTGGCCGAGGTTGGACCACGGTTTGATATGAAACGTGGGTCCTCTTGGTCGACTTGGGGCTTTAACCCTCTGACCATCAACCTAGCATACGAAATCCGTCAGGGCACGATAGAACAGAAGGAGGCAGAACGGGAGTGGGTCCTCGCCCATTACTCCCGGACAGCCAAGAAAAGGAGCCACCTCTCCACAGGGGTAAGAACCCAACCAACCGAACCAGAGGGAAAAGATATCGAACGACCCACCAAAAAGCGGAAACAATAGCCTTGAGATCTATCGTTCTACCGACCTACTTAGACCACTTACAGCAGTGTAATTATATATTGATGCTAATCAAGAATTAATGTCTGGTCCAACTTCGAAAACCCTTCAAACAAGGCGGAGAAGAGGTCGATGGCGTGTTGGACATCGTGTGACCCAGCCGTCTCTCTGATGGAGTGCATCGAGAGCATCGCGCCTCCAACGTCGACTGTTCGCAGACCAAGTTTACTCAACATCGGCCCCACGGTAGAACCACAAGCCCTGTGTCATTGCGTTAATCAAGGAACTGAGGGTAAGGGAGCACACGAATACTGACATATCATTCCGGACTTCAAATTCCTGAACCTTTCCACCCTTGCTCTCGACGAGCTTCTTCACCAGGAAACTGCCAATTGCGTCGCTGGCATAACGTTGCTTGGCGTTGGTCTTGATGATAATACCCTGGTTCATGCTCGGCTTGTGATTGGACTCGTGCTTGGATTCGTAATTGGGATGGATCGCGTGACCCATGTCGGAGGAAATCAAGAACGACCTCGCAATTGATTGACCGTAAGCCCCGGGAGTAGGAGAGAGTCGCTCGATGAGGGTCGGGATGAGGGAGGACTCAGCGCCAGTAGTAGAAACACTCCCGATCTCTTCGTGGTTGAAGAGGGCGATGCAGTTTACATTTCCGTCAGATATTTTGCTGTCCGCCATGGCCTCGAGAGCGGAAAATCTAGAGTTTTTGTATCGTCAACGGGGGCCCAACCGCCGAAACAAACAGGCTTACGAGGAAACCAGGTTATCCATGCGCCCACTCGAGATGAACTCATTATCGATACCGATAAGACAGGAGGGTTGAGTATCATAGAGATGCCTGTAAGCACTGTCAGGACCGAACCCCTGCGGAAACACGACCTCTTACAACTCGAAATCATGGATTTCTTCGGGAGACACGTTCAGTTCCTCAGCCAGGAGGGACAAGAGTGCTGGGTGGTGATTTTCTTGAGTGCTCGAGGCAATAGCCTGCTGGCTGCGCGCCTTATCTTCATTGAGCTTGTCTGCGATCTGGCCGAGAATTGGAACAAACTCCGTCTCTTGGTTGAACTTGAAGTTGTCGTTAACGTTCCTGTCAACTTAATGTGCGTGAGTCACAGCATGAGAGGAACTCGCATCCTGGATCTCATACGATGGATGGCCAAGGTGGGAATCCGAAGTAGGGGTCGGTTGATCTTGATGAGTTTAGATGCGAACGAGCCGTTCTTATCGGCCGTGACGATCCTTCCCGCAAGACTCAAGTCCCGGTCAAACCACGAATGCCAGATACCTCCTCCGTAGGTTTCCACCCCGACCTGGAGGTATCCTTCCTTCGTCCTCTTTGAAATTGGTCGAACACGGAGGTTGGGACTATCGATGTGAGTTGCTACAATCGAAACTCCAGTGCCAGGTTGCCATTTTTGTGGGATGGTGAAGGCAAGGATTGAACTCTGGTTTCTATCCCATCGAAGGTTAACGGGCGAGGATCGGTGTGAAGGTTACCAGCTCACCTGGTGAAAAAGTACTTTCCGCCTTCCTTGATGTCTTTCTCCCACTCGTCCACTTCACGGATCTAATCACCATAAAAACTGAGCCCGGATATTGTGATGACGGGGCTACAAGCTTATCTGACCTTTCTGAATCCAGCTTTCTCCAGCCGCAGAATCGCATTCTGGACGGCGTGGAAGGGAGTTGGGGATGCGTTCACGAACTGCACGAAACGCGAGGCGGCTTCCGGGGCGACAGTGCTGATCATCGTCATTTCTTGGGGGACAGGTATCACACCACGTGGTCGCGTCCAGTTGAAATATGCTTCGGCTGGAACCGCGTAAACGGGTTGAGCACAACCGGTTGCCGGCGGATCGTTGGTCTACTTGCTGGGGCGGCAACGGATGTGGATGGGGCTCCTTGGCCACTGAGGTGGATACAAAACAAACACCAAGCTTCATGGAAAGGGGCTGTCCGACAGAATGAAGATTGTGTGTGGTCAGGTGTGCCGCGAGCACCAAGAGTGCGGGATCGAGACGACCAGGACCTTCACGGACCTGGATACTGTGGTCCAGTTGTCGGTAGTGTCTACGGCGAAACCATCCTGAGGTACGGTGGTATGAATCCCTCGCCCGCACGCCGAATAAGGGGCACTCGAAGCTCCAGGTCCTTCCTGGTGGTTCAAACGACCACCAACATGTAAGAATGCGACCATGTGGAACGGATAAACGCAGAACACTGATCCTTGAATATTTGAATCGCCGCGTTCTCCCTCAGAAGGGGAGCAACGGCTGATTTCGAGCCCAGCGTGGCTAACGTTACGGGCCGTCGGAGCCGGTATCTCGGGGACTAAGTCCGGAAAATCCGGAAAACACATCGTGGGCTGTGTCACATTTTTGACCTCCCTCAGGTTCCAGATGACTTTATTGGGTTAGTTGATCCTCGATCCCACTCTTGCACGTCGTGAGGCGTAGCGACCGTGAGAACCGTGATCGGCCAAATTTTGCTGCCGTTTTCGGTGCCCAAATCATTATTAGCTTCTTGACCTCGCCCAAGGATAACGATGGTCCAAAGTTACTTTAGACATGGACCAACGGAGGTGCGTTACATACCCTCGCCGCACACAACCTATAACGTTGTTTCCAGGCTTTCGGGATCGTTTGCAGTCCATCCTCCAACTCGGTTTTCGACGGTAAACTCGCATATGTACCCGCGCTGGAGGACGTGCTCGTCTGGGATGTGAAAAGGGGGATTATGGTGTGTCGTGTAAAGAGAGTTTCTGTGCGAAACCTTCTGAACTCAACGCGCCATCAAGGCTGCTATGTGGCACGAGAGCGGGCATCGAGCGGAAGTCACATGCATCCTACGCTCTCCGAAACCAGACACTTTCGCGGTCGGATATTCTGACGGGTCAATCCGCCTGTGGAGCGCTTCTTCGGGCTCTGTGATCACGACGCTCAATGGGCACAAAAAGGCGGTCACTGCTCTTGCTTTCGATCAAGACGGTTCGCGGCTGGCTTCAGGCTCACAAGACACCAACATGATCATCTGGGATGTTGTTGCCGAAGCCGGGTTGTACAGGTAGGTGTGACTCCCTGGCCATTTGCATGGCTAATTAATGTAGTTATAAAGATTACGAGGCCACCGCGACCAAATCACTGCGATGAAATTTTTGGACATCTCTGCAAACTTACCTTCGACGTCATCGACTTCGGGATTAGGCTTTATCGTAACCGCATCCAAGGACTCCTTCTTGAAAGTCTGGGACTTGTCCGCCCAACACTGTATACAGACTACCATCGCTCACCGCTCGGAGGTCTGGTCTCTGGACATTAATCCTGAAAAAACCCTGATTTTCACGGGAAGCAGCGAGGGTGAGATGAAGGTCTGGAAGATCGATTCCGAGGCGCTGTCAGAGGGCCTCAAGGAAAATGAGTCAGGCGAGGTACTTATACACTTATTGACTTTGTACCTTGCATCATCTAATTCACGAGCACAGGTAACGAGGATGATTCACCCGGTCACTACAATACCCCTTTCCTCGAAACATCGCGTTTCTCAGCTCTCGTTTCATCCCCTCCTGCAATACCTTGCAGTTCAATCTCATGACCGCTCTGTCGAGATCTTCCGTGTACGAACTGAAGGAGAAATCCGCAAAAAGCAAGCACGGAGGAAAAAGCGCGCCAGGGAAAAGAAAAAAGAGAAAGAGCAGAAAGCGCCGGACTCGGGAGATGAAGAGAATGAAGAGGAAGGAGAAATTGACTTCGTTGAACTCTTCACCCCCTACCTCATTGTGAGGTCGAGTGGCAAGATTCGCTCATTTGACTTCGGGGGTTCCACGGTCGCAGATTCGAAAGGCAACGTCCAAGTCAG
>Ga0307511_10003631_pt1 | contig 15788 bp, 13 predicted proteins | sample 13_EM_MG_FD_200266 | JGI IMG/M metagenome (GOLD analysis project Ga0307511, IMG submission 200266) | Populus trichocarpa ectomycorrhiza microbial communities from riparian zone in the Pacific Northwest, United States - 13_EM | ecosystem: Host-associated > Plants > Roots > Unclassified | place... | reverse complement strand
CAAAAATCCAGGACACTTTGGGAAAATGCTGGGTTCATTCAAAATGTTCCCAGTTTTCCAGACATTTCCTTGCAGTGTTCCCAAAGTGTCCTGGATTTTTGCCGAAAGTGGTGTACTAGGGTGGTCCTGATGGGTACATTCTAAATGTACCACTTTGGGTCATTTCCGGCACACCATTCCGGCCCACTCCGAATTCCACTGGCTGGAAACACTGCAATCCCATCACTGGGGACACTGCAAAAAACTCTTTGAATGAGCCACTCAGGAACATCACAGGTACTTTCTTTGGGAAAATTCAAGATTTTCCCATCATTTTCCCAATGGGGACATCACAGTCACATGACCTGGGACACTGAATGTACTGCAAAGAAACCCTTGAATAAGCCACTCAGGGACACTGCAGTTACTTTCTTTGGGAAAATTCAAGAGGTCCCCATCAATTACATAATGGGAACACTGCAGTCATGTGACCTGGGACACTGTGAATGTCCTGGCTGTTCCCCAGGCCAGGGAAATTGCAGGAAAACTGGCAGGGAAAATTCTGAATGTACTTGAGGTGGACCAGGTGGGTATATCCCAGGTACATTGTCCATTTCCTTGCAGTGTACTTGCAGTGTACCAGCTTGGTATACTGGTCCTTGCCCCCAGTGGAAGTGGGTAGAGGAAATAAAGAAAGCGAAAAATGCCAGGTGCATGACAAAAATCATTCAGACCAAAGTCCTCAAACTCATTGTCATCAGGGACAGCAGCGTTAGATTGATTGTGGACTTCCTCCACCATTGGATAAGGATCAAACCTCAACTGTCTTGCAAACATACAACCCCAGACATTGAACTGCACAGCAGACCACTGTACATCCTGCTTGTATTGCTGACAGAGGGAAGGCTCAGAAGAAGAGGAGAGGGAAGAGATAGTAGAACAGTAAGCTGGCATGTCAGTTATGGATGGTGGTACACGGCCAATGATTTTAGATATCTAGCGGATGTCCCTGTATTTTGATATCCCAGGATATCCAATTACTGCAATTCGTGGACGATCTACGGATGGTTGGATGTCTGTGGACATCCAATCCAAAATATTCCGTGCTCAATGGCAGACATCCCTGGATGTCTGACCCCGGATCAAATCTGGACCTCCCAGATCGTTGGCCGTGTATCAAACAGATTGATGGGATTCATTGACCAATGATGATCCCTTATATCATCCAACCTGGATCCAAAATCTCCCTATCAGACCCACATCAAGATCCAGACCAACAGTCATCAGCCCCACATCGGGTCCTAAATATCACCAGCTTCTTTGTCATATCTCTATTGTTGCTGATTCATGATTCTCTCACAACCCACTTATGATCCTATCATGACCCACATAGATACAACTTCTCATGACTCATTTCCCCTTAATTTCCCCTTTTGTAAAACATCTCCATTTCTGGCTTGCACATTATTAATCCCCTTTGGACTATCTTTATACCCTGCTGGTCTGTGTGCATGAACCTGCCCTATACCTTTTAGTATATATACCTAGGCTAGGATATGATGTACTCCCCAGATTTGATATCACAGAGTACTCTGAGGTTACTACCTGAAGTCTTCTTGAGACCATTAGCTCCTTCTTCCTCCCATCTCACCTCTTACTCTCATATCTACTGTTGGACATGTCCAACAGTCTGGACCTCTGATCCCTCAGCCAAGATCCCTATTGCTGTTCTCCTGTGGTTAAAAGTCTGATCAATCACTCCTTTTTGACTCATCATTTTATCCCATTGCATGTGACAACTATCGGCAGTCACCTTGTTGGTCCTGACAGTACATACATTGTCACATAATCCCAATAGTGTAGGTTCTTGCATCATTGTACATTAGGAATACATCCCAAGTCAGGGCTGACCTCAAAATCAACATGTGGTTGTCCAGTAGAGAGCAGCCTGTAGGGTATTAGAAATCTTGCCTGTGGGGCTAAACATATCCACTCTAATTTTACCACCTGGGGAATAGGCTGACTATCTTTTGCAACAGTTTAATGGCTTGTCTAATAAACAGATCAAAGAGCTTATTGGTTCCATGTGGCAGTCTTGAATTCCCTTGTTGAGGTTTTCCCATGCTTTTCAATCCCCCCCTCCCATTAAATGGTTGTGCTTGTGGTTCCTGGCCCTCTCTTCCTGTTTACCTATACCATGTTATGTTGAATTATTCTTTTCAGGCATTGAGGTTTTATTACTGCACCACTACTTTGTACTACTACTTGGACCAACCTGTGCCTGAACTGGAACCCACAAACTGCATGAACTGATTGACAGCCCCAACTCAAATCTGATGGTGGAGGAATCCCTATCTGTGGGACACTGATCAGTTTCCCTGCTGTTTCTCCCTCCCCTACACTGTGCTCCAGGAAAAACCACCCTAGCAAGTTGTACTTCTTACATGGAGCATGCTTGAAAACAAAGAAATGTGGCACTGGGACTGTGTGACAGCTGTCAATGATAAGGGTCTTAGTGTGGATGAAATACAACCTCTGATGAACTCTCTGAGGGAGTTGTCATGGGCCTGGGATAGACCAGAAAGAGAGTACACTTTCCTGGGTGACTTATACACCCACCCTCATGTTCAATAATGTCAATGCCACATTCTGTGTTTGTGCATAGACCACTGCTTATCTTTTGGCATCTGGATTTAGATTGTTGGCTTCATGTGTGCAAGTCATGTTTCTTGATATTTAGTCAGGTCCAGGTGTTGCCTAGTTTTTTCATAACTCACAGATATCTAAAGACTGCTATATATAACCAAGGGAGTTTGATTTGTGTTCCTGTGTCCTCACCACTCCCTGCCCCTCCAGAAACCTCCAGAATGTAAACCCTAGGGATCCAATACATTGACTGGTAGCAATGACAGATATTATTGTAGGAGTATCAGTTGGCCTGACAATTGCCAGAACAGGATAGTCAGTATGCTACCCGTCTCTACTAAGGTAGGACATGGTTGAAATCAAGAATCAGCACCCCCCCAAATGTATAACCAGCAACCAGATACTGACCATCCCACTCAATGGCAGTGGGGTGTGCATATTTACCAGAAAGTTGAAAAACTTCATTACCAGTGGCTTTATCCCTGATCCTGAATCGAGTGTCATCACCTTCCTGTGAATGGAACTCTAGGTGAGAGCCATCTGGGGCCACATCAGGTAATGGAATAGGGGTTGGGTCTAAGATCCCAAAGTCCCACCCCTGGGTTTGTGAATCCTCAAAAACAACCCAGACTCTTGAACCATCCCCAACATGGGAATAGAAATCTTGCACCTTTTTCCTTGACTCTTTAAACATCACCTCACCCACAAGCTCTCCTGTCTGGATTGACCAGGCTTGAATGGATCTATCAGCAAGGAAAAATACTTTGGACCCATCCCCTGATATTTTTGGATTCATAAACTGGGACTTCCATAGTGCATCCACTACCAGGGGAGAGGCTCCTTCCTTGGTGTTCAGGATGTAGATGTGGACACCTGTATACCAAACAAGGATCAACCAGTTATTGACTAGTTGCATATCTCCTAAGGTGAGATCTTCAACTGGGGTATGGAAGGACCCTGTACAGAGGCCAGTCAAGATGTCCCAACTCCTCACTACTCCTGCTGAGTCAAATGAGAGAGCAATACCATCATTTTTTTGCAGTCTGATAGATGTGATTGGAACTGAACCAAGTGATGTAGGCTCTGAATCAGTTGCAGCTTGCTCCACTGATGAGGTACCAAACTGCCAGATTTTGACTGAACTATCCCAAGATGATGAGATAAGGTAGGAGGAAAATGTAATGGAATTAATACTATAAGAGTGTCCAACAAAGGTCTCAATAAGGTGTGGGGCTGGGCTGGTGATGTCCCAGAGGTAGATAATGTTCTCAACACCACAAGCCACAGATTTGCTATCAGGGGAGAATTGGCAGGAGGTACAGTCCTCACCAGGATTCTGGAGTTCAGCAATAGCAACTCGAGAACCAGAGTCCCAAACTATGACTGGTTGGCTATTTGCCCATGAGGCAAAATAAGTCCCATCTGGGGAGATAGTAACAGAACATCCTTCACAAGTGGGTCCAATTTTATGACCATTAATATCCCACCACTGAATAGTGTTGTTATCAGATGCAGATATTAAGAGTTTGGAGTTTGCAGGGGAGAAGCTGACAGATCTAACAGTTTCATTGTGCCCATCTATGATACAACAGCACTCTCCTGTCCAGGTATTCCACAAACGAATTGACTTATCTTGAGATCCTGAAGCAATCATAGTCTGGTCTGGTGAAATAGAAACAGAGGTAACTGTTCCAGTATGCCCTTCAAAGGTCATAGCAACTACAGCTGTCTGGATATCCCAGAGTTTGATGGTTCCACCCCGGTCCCCAGATACAAGGAGTGTCCCATCTGATGAGAAGCTGAGAGACTTTGCCCCTTGAGTGTGTCCAGAAAGAACAGACAGGTGGGCCCCAGTGATTGCATCTATGGTAATGATGTTGTGGGAATTCAAACTAACTGCAATGAGGTCTTTCCAGGAAGTGTGGGTCAATGGCCGACTATCAAAACTAACTGTGCGGATACATGTCCCCCATCCAGTGGGGAGCCCCTTGAGTACCTTGACCTTTTGTGAGAGTTCTGCACTATAGTGGTCGTGAAACCAAGAGGATGCAGGGCAGAGTGGGAGGGCAGAGTGGTAAATGTGGGAGGGAGAGTCTTGGATTGCATCAAAGTGTTCCAAGAGGAAATGCTGGCTGTCATTCACCCACTTGCAGGAAACTTTTGCCTGAATAAGCATGAACATGATTTTTATGAGAAGATGCCCCATTTATAACTCACCAACATATACCATTGCTGTACATTATTGAGGGCATATACACCAACATCAAGGATTCCCATGATGCTGAGGACCTCAATCCAAAGAAGGAAGGAGGTTGGAAAGAAGTCATCAATTGCTTCATGAACTTCCTCAATACCTTGGCCACTGTTAGGAACTTCTGCAAGATGCTTTGCCCAGAATTGGCATGCATATCCCAATGCATCCCCAATTTGCACTTTATAACAAGTAGAAAGGTCCTCAACAGGATCAAGGGAAGCATAATCATCCAGATTGTAGATATTCTTCTTCAACCTCTCTTTCATCAGGCTAAGGCACAGAAGCAGGATCTCTTGATGATGAACTGAGGGGTTGATGAAGAACCTTTGAATTTTGCAACGTTCTGGGTCCATAAGGAAGTCTGGGAAGGACTTGTGGAAGACCTGAATGGGCTCAGCCTCACTTTTTGGGATAAGGAGGAGGGAGTGGAGTGAGCGGAGAGTAGTGGGGATCTCAGATCTTCCCAGGATGGTGGAGAGCACACCTACTGGGAGTGGGTTGAACACAAGTAATACAGCCCCAATGATGGACCTGAAATGGGGATAGATCTCTGTATCATCCTCTGGTATGTTGCTGAATGCCTGCTCTAAGACCTCAGTGTAGAGCTGGTTGATTCCAAACTTTCCTTCTTTTGCAGTGTTATGAGGGAGTGAGATGAGGTCTGTCAGCCTCTTAGTAGGTAGGTGAACTTCAGATGTGACAAATTTGACCACTGTTGAAGCATATATGAACAAGCCTGCTGCCTTTATGCAGAGTATATCAAGTTCAGATGAGCTTGGCCATCCCTCTGGGAGATTACAGTCACTTCTGGTTTTGGCAATCTCAGTAAACTGTGTTGCAAAAAACAGCCTGATGTCCTTGTCCACAGAGGAGCATTCAACATTGTGGAGCTTAAATTCTTCTGTGATTGGCTGGAGAGACTCAGAGCGGAATCCAGAGCGAATTTGGAGCTCAGGCTGACCAGTGAGGAAGAATTTGACATTAGGAATCTTGCCAATGTGTTTGGATAGCACATATAGAAGGGCAGATGCTGGTTTATCATCCTTGCACTCATCAAGGGCATCAATAATGATAAGAGTCTCAACATTTGCTGCCTTGAGTGGGTGAACAATGAGTTCCTTCATCTGCAAATCAAGCCCTTCCTCTGCAGCCCTGGGATTGTGTCTCAAGACTTGGAGCAACTCCTGCTGGAAAGCTGGATACTGGTAGGCAAGTTGGCGTGCAAGAGTTGGGAAGATGGTTTTGAGGTTGCTCCTGTCTTCAGAACTTCGTGAACAAAAGAAACTGCCACCAAGTTTCCTCCCCAATAAGCTAATTTCTGCAATTGTTCGTGCAATGGTGGATTTGCCTGTCCCTGCAAGGCCATTCAACCAGTAGACTTGTCTGTGTTGCTTGTCTGTCAACCAGGTTTCAATCCACAAGATAACATCTGTTCTTGTTCCACTCATACACCCCTGTCCATCCCCAGAATGGTGCTCAGCCTCAGTAGCATAATGCATGTCATTCAGAATTTTACACTCTGCATCTCCCTGTCCACAAGTTACTACATGCAATCCCACAGGCAGAGGTGAGGACTCACAATCAACTGACGGGTGTTATCATTCATATTCTGTAGCAGTGATGTCTAACACAGAGGTCAGGCACAAGGGAAATAAGCCTATGCTGATTACAAACCTGATACTCCTCTATGGCAACATGGATCTCCTCAACCAGTCCACCAAGTTTACCTGCATTCTTGTCATTTTTAATAAAACTCTCAACATTTGCTTGAGATTTTAATGGCTCAAGTTCTTGAAGAATGCCTTTCAGTTTCCTGGTTATCTCTGTTTATCAGATTTACTTTTGACCTTTGAGAGTGCAACCTTACCCATCCAGCTCCCCTCTCCTTGCCTGCTCCTTAACATCACCTTCAGAAACGGGTCCACAGAGTAAGTCAGAAAGGTGATTGAGCCTGTGTGTTAATGATTCTATCGCTTGCTCATTTGCTTCCGTTCGCTGGACACCTATTAGTTTGGTTGATGGTGCATCTAGGAGGGCTGTACCTCGTAATTATCAAGGAAGAAGCAGAGGCAACCCGTAACAGATTTGAGCGGACTGAAAGCAGCCGCGGACTCATGCACCCCACGAAGGATCAATTTGGCCATGGCAGACACAGCAGACTTCCGACTTGATGTGTTCTCAACCGGTGTTTTCCTGTTGGTGCTATCAACCTGTTGGACTTGAAGTGAAGAGTTGCCGATGTTGTCTGAGGGGTGATCAGAGCCAACGAGTGAAAATAACATGTGATTTGCGTACTCTCAGATCCCCCACCGCGCAAGATCGGAGGGGCGGACGGGGATGGGTCGACTCTGTCGGTTTCCTCCCCATCGACTTGCCCTCGACTGGGTGCACCTTCCACCACACATTCAGCACCCAAACTCAGATTCAAACCCGTCTCAGTGACTTCCCTCACTTCGGTGGCGGCTTCCCTCCCTCCATCCCCTCGGCTTTCACTGATGGGCACAAACTCAGAATCATCTGAGCCTGGAGTTGGATCCATAGAATCGACTCGTCCTCTGCCCGCGTCGTTCTCATTCCCCGATTGAGGGCGGCTGCGCTCCTCCTCCGCTATGACATAATGTTCTGCTCTTGGAAGCGAACCTATCGAGTCGACCCGCTCTTCACTGACGTCGGCTCTTATCCCCTCCAACTCGTGTCCGCATCCCACAAATCGACGCTTTAGCTTCTTCTTCAGTCCAGAGAGCCACTTTTGGAGACCCATGTAGGTGTTGGGTCGGCGTAGATGAGCGTAGATGGTGGTGCGATGGTGGATGGTTGGAAAGCGGTGTTGTCCGGCATTAAGCGCTGAGGCAACGTGTGGTCCTGCGGACGCCAATTCCTGGTCACATAGTCCCCTCTCCACGCATCTCCGGCCAGTGTCTTCTCTCGTTTTGAGACAGACGGTGACCATGGCTAACTCGCTTAGCTTCGCAGAAATCGCGCACCGCTTTTCGCCCTTTCCGCGCTTTTCCAGCAGAGGGCAAGACGGGGGGGCGAAGCAGCTGCCACAACTGACGAACGGATTGCAGACCAATACTGTATTAGACCCGGAAGTGCAAACACAGATGGTAATCAGCTCCTATCTAGTGAACGATTGGCATTCTTGGAACGCGTATTCCTCTCATACAGGGTTTTCATCTCTCATTTTTTCGCAATTTTACACCACCAATAAATGTAATGGGAGACAGTTTGCACAACCGGTCCCATTCTGCCGCGCGTGACCACCCTGGTGTCACGCTGGGGTGGGTCGCCTCATAAAATCCCCTGGTTTCTCAGCGAAAAGTCCTCTTGTTCTCCTTTTTTTTTTTTTTTTGGGGGGGGGGGTATATTTCGAACCGCTATTGGGGTCGCCTTGTGAGGTTTGGGTGCGGTGAAGACATACGACCATTGGGCCATGCCCCCAACACTGTAGTTGGCCCATGCCGGATGATGGGTTTTCGATGCGGATGTCTTCGAGATTTGAATGGTAGCAAGTGTAGGACGTGCATTTTGTACCAGAATATTTTGAGCTGCGCCGGGCAAACAAGAGAATTACAATCTTCGACTTACGCTTCTGGTCCTATTTGCACTTCCGGGTCCAATACAGTAATGCAAAAAACAGCAACGCGAGAGTGCCCGACCGTCAGCATGTGGCCCCGGAACATGATAGGCGATAAGCTTTTTTCCATTTGGTAGTTCCCGGTGCCGCTGAACAGACATGCCTGCGGGAGATTTCTTATTTCTGATGTAGTACAGGAATCAAGTTACGCCCCGCACAATAGTGAACGCTGAATGACGGAAGGGACACACCACTGGCCATTTCCCGCACGGTAGGCACAACGACCCACGCTCCAATGGTCTCCTTTAGGGTTCTGTTAAAAACTCCCCAGTTCCTAACTAACCGTTACTCAAATATCATGGATTACTGACACGGTTTCTAACCAGTTACCAGCATAGATTCTAACCTAACATATACGTACCGATTCTAACAACTAATCAATTGTTAACTTAGAAATGGTTAGAAATTAACAAGTAAGGGAATCACATATTCTCCCACTCCTCCTCGGCCGGTTCACGGTCCCTCAGTTCAGCATACGTGGTAGTAACTGTAGGGTTGCAGTACCCCCCGGGACTGACGCTGGCTGTTTCGTGAGATGATCAACTTGGCCAGAGCAAAAATAAAGCGCCTCTGGGAGAGGCAGGCTAACTTTAGATTGACTAGCCCACAAAGCCGGTTAGAAAAATACGTACTGACAGCGACTGAAAGTTCTTATCTGGCATGGCTTGGGAAGGTGGATCTGAAGGTGATTTTGTCGTAGGGGACCCAGTATAGTCTGAACCCGGCGTTGGGATCTTTAGGGAGCATAATATGCCTAAAGAGCAGTCGGCATTGAATTCGCACCAGTCGTGACATGGCTGGAGTCGAAATCGTACCAAACCATCCTCTCCTGCCTCCAAGGGCCGCAACGATGGGAGGAAATGGAGAGGGAAGTCCCAGCTTCATGTCTGCTGAATTCTCCGTCGGCTCAGAATGTCTGGCGGTTGGCTTGGGTTATACTCCAGGAGGCACAGGATGACGCGAGAGCGTGGAATAACATATGGTGGACGGCACGGAACGCGGTCAAGGGACGCAGCCGGGAGCGCCCGCGGATGGAATTCAGAAGCGTGTCACCTTCCCCGTAATAACACCCTGGAGAGAAAACGATATGTGGTCTCACTTGGAGAACCATTATGTGCCAGTTTCCGTCGCGGTGGGCTTGGTTCGACCAGCTTGTTAGCAGCGCGCAAGGACTTGTTATCTTTGTTCTCTTATCGGTACGTGTAACGTCGGACCTACGATAGCCGTTCTCGGACGTATCTGACATTATCCACTGCGGCTCTATTGACTTCTTAAGATCCTGCATTTGACACACTTTCATAACGTTGACTATCGGATTTTGACCTCTTCAGTATCGGCATCCCTTCATTCCACGACTACAAAACGTCCGCCGCTCGTCTACTATTCTCCATGGAATTTGATTGACACAGAGTTGACGCAATGACGCTCATACGCTGATTTGAGGGGTCAATATGAGCAGGGGCTGCGGTTGCAACGAGCTTGGACCACTTACTCGGTGTTGGGAATTTTTCCCCCTCGAATACATGGCCAAGGTGGCCATCGCAGACAGCACAGACGATCTCTGTGATGTTCTCCTCGGGCCGAGAATCGTCTACTTGTCGGTGAACATTTCCAGGGATAGCTATACCGCGGGTTGGCGTTTAGTACAGAAGTGGACGGCGATGAGATGAGATGAGCTGGGTACCCTCGAAGAAAGCCGGCCAACCAGAACCGCTCGAGAACTTGGTGCTGTTCTTTTAGAGTGGGGTTCCACACCCAGCGCACGAATAAACACCCTGCTCCTTGTGGTGCTCGTACTCCCCAGTGCCAGGGGGTTCCGTGCCCTTCCGGCGCAGGACCCTGTACCCCTCTGGAGACAGGATCTTTTTCCATTCTGACTCTGATTTCTGCTTGGATCCGGTGGTCATGATCGTCGCTAACGAGGTGAAGGTGGTCGGTTATTGATGATCGATAAGGGTCGTGGGACATGGAAAGCCTGTGATGGCCTTATAATATTTGTCCCCCATCTGTATGTGCGACGCCGCCGGGGTAACGGTGGCTGTTGGATGTATATGACATCACCGATTGCAGTCTGGTTGACTGCTTACATTCGACAAGCTTTCGTAACGTTTGTAACTACCGGATTTGTATCCTCCACGGACTCGTCAGCACCCGGTAAATGGTATCGTTCGCTATATACGTACCCACACTGGGAACGGCGTCTAGTCCCCGTCTACTCTTCTTGGAGTTTGATTGATGCTGAATTGTCGCAACGGTGCTCATATGGCCAAGACGGCCACCGCAGGCGACACAAGTGATTTCTGTGCGGGTCATGAACAGGGACTTGGCTTCATGTCGATTGACGGCTCCTGCGATAGCTATACAGTGGGCTGAGTACAGATGTGGACGGCGATAAGACAAACTCGGACCGTCGAGGAAAGCCGACCAACCACAACCGCTCAAGAACCTTGTCCTGCTCTTGTAGAGTTGGGTCCCGCACCCAGCGCACGAATAAACGCCCTGCTCCATGTAGTATTCGTACTCTCCAGCGCCGTGGCGTTCTGTCCTAAACTGCTCTGGGGGGAAGACCGCCCTCCACTCTGACTTGAATTTCTGCTCGGGTTCGTCGGTCATGGTTGATGTTGAAGTCCCTGGGTTCCGTTCCCATCGACGTCGTCCCTCCACCACATAGGATCCCACACCATCTGTGGGGCTCCAAACCATCCTACCCAGAGAACACTCCAGTGGTTTATACTTCGCATCCGAGTCGATGTGGTTCCTCACCGAATGTGATTGAATCCTCTGTACTTTTCATCATCTATGGTTTGGACATTCCACGCTACAGGTAGGGTGGGGAGACGGCATCTGAGTCTCCGTTCCCTGGCCCCTTCAACGGGGTACAGTAGAGGTCGGATTTCGGTGATCCTGTGGGGCCGATAAGATTTCTACAGATGTCGGGTTCGGGGGGCAAATCTCAGTTGTTTGATGGGCGGCGGTTTCCTCACTTTTGGGATTGTGAAGTCAGGCCTAAAGAGTTGGAAATTCCACTGTAGACCGCCAAGTCATCTGATCGACACAAGTCAGACATGGGTACCTCAACATCAAGGTTCTGGTTGAGCGTACCAGACAGTCCCTGCTAGAGAACGCGGCTGGGGACCCACGGCAGCGTCGCCCCGCACCCCCACGAAGGTTTGATCAACCGGATTCTGGATCCAGTCGGCGCAGATTTCGGTTTTCCGTTCGTGGGGGTCGAGGATGTTGCGTGGGTAGGGGCGCAGCTCGTACGGAGATACATTCCGATAGAATCATCGGTCGTGGAGGAATGGGGCTGCGGTGGGTACCTGCGTGCGGATGGATCCAGATAGACTCATAACGTGCGCAAGCGGCTGCACAAACATGGGATGACGCGCGCCTACTCCTCATTTATAACTTAACGAGCTGAACGACGACTGCTGGGTGTCCGTGGTGGTCTTTAGCAAGCGGAGGGGGTAGACGTCAGGGAGGGGAGGGGAGACCTCGGTGAGTGTAACCGCCTACCAGCGAGATGGTCGGGGCCAGGTTGAGGGAGGACGGTGTGTAGCGTGCCACAAGGGACGTGACGGGAAGGCCTGAAGGGGGGCCAATTCCGGTTCAAGCACGGGAACACGACCTAGGCGTCTAAAAGGGTAGGTCGGAACTCATCAGGGACTTTGAAGGTAGATCGTTCAGTTTGCAATTGCTCCGTTTCCGTCCCAGCTCAGTTGGCCAGCGCATTTCCAATCTTTCATAATATCTTGCAGGGTTGATTGTGGCTGATATAAAGCTGGGTGAATATATAAATCCGGAGGAACGCCCTCTCCCACCTCCAACGTCTACATCGACGGAAAAAAGGGAAGGATTGTTCTAGCCCCGTGCATGTTGAATTAGCCGACGATCCCAGGATATTTATCGGTAAGCTTGGGTCGCAGTTTGGAAGAAGTACGATGTAGAGGTATCGAATGATATGCGCGAGGTAATGTTGTACGCGTTCGCGGGTTGATGTGGTCACAGAGGAGGAACATGATCAGGAATGTAATCGAGAGTGCAAACTTGGACATCCACAACATCGAGAATGCGAACATTCCTCTCTCCGTCGCGAACGCAAACGCAGGTCCCAGCACGTCGGGAGCCTGCTGTATGGTACGTGATTCTCCCTGCCTTGAAGTTGAAAGGTCAGCAATGCGGCGCTGAATCTCCGCGTAGCATTCGCGCCGTCCTTGGGATAGTTCTTTCGGCCGCTGAAGATAAACAGCCGTAGTGGCCTCTTCTCCATCTGCCCCCGGGGAATTAGAGGAGTTCGACAAGGGCCACGCGAAGACACGATCAAGTCCCCTGATTTCGTGCGTCGACGTTCAACACTTACAATTATCGTGGCAGCCCTCTCGGTTGGTCCTCCCAGGCCCTCCTTTCCAGCCCACAGGTTCACCCTTCACCATAGATGTCTGGGCAAAGTCGGAACCAGATCCACAGGAGCTCACTGCAACCTAGACCTAAGTCTCCCGCACGCTAAACGTAGCTCTCTGCTCTGTCAAAACGCCCCTTACAGCCCGGCCCATGCTTGAAGGCAGAATCACAGAAGTTCACTCTACCCTAATGTCGACGCGTTTTTCTCGACCTCTCCTGGCGGTTCTCTGATCAACCCAGTCGGTTTGCTCAAGTTATTCGGCCGTCAACGCGGTCTACGCCTCATCGCGGACACCCCCACCACTAGATATCCCAACGCTGTCTCCCTTATGACGCTGCCGATGATGGGAGTAAACGCGATCTCATTGGCAGGCCGTTCGCTGCTATCGAACTCGATCCGACTTGTTTACAACCCTCATGTACGCTTTTCACGTGGAGGGCCTCAAGTCGTCGACCCCCACGGCAGAGAACTCTGGCCATCCAACCACCCCACCCTACTGATGACTTGACCTTCTATCTCTACGGAGAAGAAGTTACGATGGAGCGGAAGAAGAAACCTGACAATCTCGAAGCCGCGGATGATGATTCGGAGACGCTCTCGAATGCGTACTGGTCGGGTGGGAACGCTTGTGTGTCCATGGTGACCTTGGACGTAAAGGAGGTTGATATTGGAAAGAGGCTAAGGGTGTTCAGAAACGAGAGAGAGGGAGTCTTCACCTGCTCACATTCGAGCCCCATATAGTGTCGGGTCACCTCTGCAAATTTATTCATTCTCAGTTTACTGTGCCCAGCAATACACAGATACACCAGCCAAGGGGTGATAACTGTCTGTGTAAGGTCCGGCCCACGGCGGCCCAGTACCTTGAGTGAGACTAGACTCACATAGATATGTTATTTCGTTCGCCTTCGGACTCCTCTCTATGATATCATGGACTCGAGTATCCAGTATATAAAGACAGGCTCCAATGTACTAGATACTCAGCGACCCAACAGAGTTCGGTCCTCTTTCTGTTCCTGTGCGACTCGCGAAACCCCTCGACGCTTCATCGGGACTTCGGCCAAAACCGAATCTCCGATCGCGTCAGGCCCGCGGCCTCAGTCTGGCAGTTGACCAACATCGCGAATCTCGTCAGTACCCAGACCTGGTGTTCTGCCCTCGAGACGACGGGTTCGAGTTTCGTGGAGGTCAGCGGTGACTGCTTGCACACCACAACCCGTTCGACCTAGGCTCATGGCGCCGTGCGAGAGACAAAGCATGTCGAAAGGGGGCCAGTTTCGTACCCCCAAGAGCCAGTGGTGGTCGCTCGATTGCAAGAAGGTTCGTGGTCCGCGCAGTCTTGCACATATTGCCTCGGGCGGATTGGGATGGGGACTCCAGAATGGAGTAGACCTCACGGATCTCGTTGTCCAGCTGAATGGTGACGGCGACCGGGCCGATTGACATTGGCCCACTCATCTCGGTCCCGGGATCCGATGTGATCACTCTCGTTTTCTCTCCACCGCCTCGAGGTCACGTTCATCTCCTACAGGCTTCCTCCTCCCACGACTCCTGGAGTCAAACTCCGACCACCTTCATCCTACCTACAGCTTAGCTCTCTATCCCTTGTGGAGGGAAGATAGCCATGTGATGCTAAAGAAGGAACTGAACGTCCTTGAAGACAGGGATGGTGGTTTATCCAACCCCCGGTTTTTGCGAACCAACTGAGCGATGCCAGTGATGACATTGAACGTGCCCCCGGACGCGAAAGAGTTCGGGGTCGGAGGATTATCGAGGGAGTTCAGTAACGAGGCAGGTTGGCCGTCTTCGCCCGTACGTCGCACTCTCATCTCTTTACCCGCAGGCCATCCAATCCTCGTAGTTGTAGATGAAATGGTTGCCAGTTTCAGGTCCTCACCCCATCCGACGGTCATACAATGCTCTCGCTTGACCCGCCTACATTCAAGGGGCGATAAACGCACTCGCAATCAGGATCCTCGAGGGCCTCGCAAGGGCCAAAAGTACAATCCTGCCTCCTTGTCGAATATCGGGGCCGTGAACCCCAATGCCGACCCGAATTGAGGAAGGAACATATCACGTCCCGGTTATGCTCCTTCCCAATGGAAGGTACGGGAGTCGAACGGGTTGGAATCTGGGCCTGTAGGGATCAGAGAGTTGTTTATACTCTCTTCACCCTCGTGATTTGGCATGACCGTCCGTCGAAATCGGGTGGATGTTGGCCGGCCCATGCTGGGGGTGAAGATCTGGGGATGTGGTGGGAACGATGCGGAACATGAAGGATTGGTCTCAACTGTTCCACTCGGGCACAACCAGTTCGCGTCCATGGCAAAGTATGCCTGTCCCCTCCCGTGCACGACTCACCAGCGATCTTGGGCAATGCTTTGGTTGTTGTGCTCGAACGTCTGTAGTGTGATGGAATGCAACCGCTTCAGTGTCCCATCGAGGAAAGGCACATCCTTCGTGAACCTCTACGTAACTCTCTCGGAGGAAGTTTTGGCTTTTTGTAAATTACTGTCAGTGATAGATGCGTGATTCTGTGTAGCTCGTTCGAAATTGTTTTGGTCGCACTTTCGAGAGGGTGAAATCTCACCGGGGATTCAACCAATTCCATTGAAATTACCGGACGTCACGCGTGACTGAGTGTGTGTGTGTGTGTTGTTCAATTATCCACCCGGTAACTAGACGTCGCATGGGTACATCGTAAACTACCTGCTCAGCTCGGTGGCCAGGGGTGCTCTAGCTAACCAGCCGACCCGAAAATCCTACTGTCGACCGGCAACGTCTCTAGTCGTCAACTATACTATGATCGAAACCCCGACAAAAAAAACAAAAGCGGGGGACTCCCGTGGGAGCGAGGAGAAATGGGGTGATTA
>Ga0307511_10003630_pt1 | contig 15789 bp, 14 predicted proteins | sample 13_EM_MG_FD_200266 | JGI IMG/M metagenome (GOLD analysis project Ga0307511, IMG submission 200266) | Populus trichocarpa ectomycorrhiza microbial communities from riparian zone in the Pacific Northwest, United States - 13_EM | ecosystem: Host-associated > Plants > Roots > Unclassified | place... | reverse complement strand
TCTTTGTGGAAAGAGGACGTAGATTTAGAAATTACTCCCTAAATAACTATTAATTATCTGATTTAGGTGATTGCCACTTTGTCAAATGCTTGCCTTTTTTTTATTTAATAGTTTTTGTAATTGAAAAGCCACTCCTTTATAGGGGTGATCACTTTTTGTTCGGTTCAGTTTTTATAAAAAAAAATAACTAAACTGAATTTAAAAAAAAACAAAACCGAACCGAAACCGGTTCAAACCGACCGGTTTCAGTTCGGTTCGGTTTGGTTTTTAAGGATAAAAACCGGTTCAAACCTGTTTGGCTTGGTTTTTTTGGTTTGGCTCGGTTTTTTTCCGGTTTGGATTGGGTTCGGTTTTTTCGGTTTCAGGCTTATAAAACCGAAACCGAACCGGCCGGTTTTTTCAAAATTTTAATCGGTTTTCTTCCACAGTTTGATTTTTTCTATTTTTTTTTCTAATTTTCTCGATTTAATCAGTTTTTAGTTTTTTTACTTACCCCTACTCCCTTGACAATCCTAGCTGCCTTCCGTATACAAATAGCTAAAATCATATTTTTTATTTTAGCAATTCTTTTTGTTTTTTTATTGCATCGAGCTTAAATTTCTATAGAATACAAACACATATCTTTGAATTGGCTTTTATTAATAAATGTATTATGTGTATATATAACGTTTTTTTAAGATTTAAAACTGAATAATAATTCAAGGAATAAATCTACTTATAAAATGGACTGACGTTTATCTATAAAAATAAATATCTTAAAAAATACAGCATTGTTGACTGGAAAAGACCACCTCATGTCTAGATGCAAAGAACCATCCTCTGCACGTATCTCTTTCGCTAGACAAACTCTTTGTTTAATTATTATTATTATTATTATTATTTTTAATTACAAAGGTATTTGTGATAAGTATTTATTAATTTATGTTGATGTTGAAGGTTGTCCAAATTAATGAAGGCTTATTCTTCGGTGCAGGGGCGGGTGTGTTTGGTATTTGTGTTTTGAAAATGTTTTTATTTAAATTAATATTTTTTTATATTTTTATATTATTTTGATGTGTTAATATTAAAAATAATTTTAAAAAATAAAAAGTATTATTTTAATATATTTTAAAATAAAAATCATTTAAAAAACATTATTTTACAAGGTTTTGCCACCGCACGATGCTGCAGGCAACGGTGATAAGGACAGCACGTCAGGAACACATCAGTATATTAAGAAAATGTTTTGTCTCCTGTCATATTGTGTTTTTATATGATAGTGGTTTTTATTTAATTATAACTCTTAACATGGTTAGAAACTAGTGTCGGTTGCATCTGCAGAACAACCTACCTTTTCTGGTTATGACTAAAGAAGTGTTCGAGAATACACTTAAAATCTTGTTTTTAAAAAAAAAATTTAATTAATTTTTTTATGTTTTTAAATCATTTTGGTATAATGATCAAAAATATTTTTTAAAAAATAAAAATATATTATTTTAATGTATTTCTGAATGAAAAGTAATTTGAACAGCAATCATAATTATACTCTCAAATATATACTTTTTTTTTTTTTGCTGATGTGTTTATTTTTAGTGGTGGGGCTCACTACTAAAAACAAAAAACACATCATTAAAAGTAAAACAATTTAAACCGCAACCGCAATTATACTCTCAAATAGACTCTAAGTGTATATTTGTTTTTGCTTATGTGTTTGTTTTTAGTGGTGGGGTTCACTACTAAAAGTAAAAAACACATCAGTAAAAATATGAATTTACTAGTTTAGCTCTTATTTTATTTTTTATGGAGGGTTGTACCCTGCAATAAATATGGAAATAAAAACAAACAAACCTTAAAATTGAGATTACACTACAGGTTGCGGTAACTTTAAAAATAAATAGGCACCTAATAATTTACCAATAATACCATAACACGTGGACTCAAATTATTATTTTCTTTACTCGGAGCTTCAACGTTTTTCTACAAAATATCAAATAGTTTTGTAAGAAAATGAAAAAAAGTGTACATACAAGGTTATCAAAAATATTTTTTTGACATGATACGAAAAATACAATGTAAACTTGGATTGTAAAATCATAAGTATTTTTTTGTATACATTGTTCATATAAATAGTAAGTAATTTCATCAATAAAGATGTTGTGTATTTGTTCTTGCATGATAAAATCCTTACATACAAGATCTAAGAGAAATGACTAGAAGTGGTCGGTAAGACTTACGTTCAAGAAAAATATTAAAAACAATTGTGTCTTCACAAATATGCTCCCTTATTAGCTAACATCAATTCCAATACTCCCTTCAAATACATGATCATATGTAATGATAATTTTAATTTATCTAATGTTTTTTGTCTTAATGAATAATACATTACTTTTAAATATTATTATGCTTTCTTTTAGATATTATTATGTTTTCATAAATTTCAGATATTGTTTATTACATATTATCAATCTCAACAAGTGGATCAATAATGAATTGTAGCTTCATATGAACTAAAATGAATGAATCAAACAATTCAAAGTATGATTTTTTTTTAATCTTGAAGACTGATTCCTTGTTAGATATATCTTAACTAAGTTATGAGATTTTCTATAAAGAAATCATAATGTTGTAAATTTATTTAAAAAGACTGATATTTAGGCATAAACACATTGTGGGTCAAACTTTAAAGTATGATCTGTTACTCTTGTCCGTAAAAATATCTCTATGAAATAAGAGTTTTCAAAGTCTTGTCCCATAATACACAAATTTTTATTTGTTAGGAAGGGTTTAATCAAGACTATATTTTCTTCATCCTTGAATTATTGATTGAATAAGGAATTCATTGATACTAAGTAAACACAAGAGTATGCAATGAGAAAGATAAAAGTCTTGAATTTATAATTATTGTAGAATCGGTAATAAAATCGTAATTTTACTTGATTTTACACAATTTCAATATGATTTTATTATTTTTTTATATATAATTTTACACGATATACATATGTTGATTTGTAAAATTATATAATGATTTTAAGAGTCAACTCGTGAATTTAACAACCTTGTGTACATATATCATATTGTTGTTTATAAAATTATTAATGCTATTAATATTTAGAAATTATTAATGCTATTAATATTTAGTTATTTGCACCATATTTATTATCGATGTTCATAATATTTTCTCTATAATTATGAATATATAATCTTTTCTATATAATTGTGTGTATTTCAGGGTTTTTTAGACTATATATATACATCATTTTCTTTCTTTTTTTTTTCAAAATTATTTCATATCTCACGAAAAAAAAACATGAATTTCCGGTAAAAATATTAGTTCTAGCCTACATGTCATAATTTCACTGATCAACCTTTAATTTCCAACAGCGTCAATAGATAAAAAATTGTTATGCAAATACATTATTAAATATTATATAGATAGAGGTACCATCCATCATGGGACCTAGTGTTGTGGCTAATTACTGGTCCGTACATGCACTCTTGTTGCCATAATCATAGCATTCAAATCATGCAATCACAGATTTTGGGTGAGATATTGAGTGGTTGAATATTCTGCAGGCTGTTGTGATACTGTCATGCTGCGAATGTGCAACCTAGTAATAATCTGTTCATTAGCTGGACAAAGCTGGATACCATTCATGATGCTTGGCACAGCTAGAGATTGCTGAACACTGATAGAGGCAGATTACGACCACCATTCATGGCTTGTTGATCCATGGTGAAAAGGGTCAGAGTTATATCCGATGAAGTGATATGCTACCAAAAGTGAAGGACAGAATTGGTGGAAAAAGAAACACAGACATCATAGAAAGCTGAATGATTACTCTGCCGACATCAATGGAGGCAATTGCACAGAGTTAAACAAGTACTTTCTAAGAAAATCATTGACCACAAAGAGGGGTGGAGGGGGGAATCGCAAAGTTCCTCTAAAGAAGAAACCACTTGAACCTCACAATGCGGTTCCATTTACAATAGTTTCAAGATTGCAAGGTTCCTGGGATTGTGCAGCTCCCATAAGAGGTTTCTTCTCCAAGCTGTTTGCTTGGCAATTCACCTGATAATCGGAAGAAATCTTGTACATGATTTTGTTAGAAGTCGAAATCTTAAGCATCAACCCTACCTCAAACCAGAGGCAGATGAAGGGTTATTATCAAAAACCCCAGGGGCAAACACTGGAAGCTGGTTTGATACTGAATCTCTTTTGAATCTAGATTCACGAGGTAAATTCAAAGCAAGCCGCTGTTGGCCCTCTCTCAAACCTAAGCTGCCCTCGTTTCTCGAACCATCCCTAACAGGGACACTCAAAAGTGGACCACCAAAGAAAATGGAGTCCCCTGTGTACATCAGCTTCTCAGCTGGATGTGCAGGAGCTTTAGCTGTGGATGATGAAAACTGTTGTGGTGGCACTACTTGCTTTCTACCATCATTGCTTGTTTCTGGATTGGATTTTGGCAATACTGTTTGCATAGCTGTTCTATTGCGTGCTTCAGAAGCTGATACAGGAACTGATACATACCTTCCAGCCTCTTGGTCCCAAACAACAGATGTCCTTTTGACATCTCTAAGAAGAGAAGTAGCTGGAGCTGAAAGAAGCAATGGATCAGTATTACTTCCCTTCTGCATGATTTTTTCATCAAATCCTGACGTAGGATAGGATAACAGGTTGTTGGCAGTAGGTAAAGGAGCCTTGGAGGTTACATGATGATCAGGAATAAGGCCAGGGGCTGAGGTTGCTGCCTTGAAACGACCTAGACTGTGAGTTTGTGGTAGAGGACTAAGCGTGACTGATTCATGAACATGGCTTGGGCTGCTGAAGCTACTAATACTTTGAGTCCCAATTTCATACTCATCCAGGCTTCCTTGACCTGGAGCAAAAGAGTTTCCTAGTGCATTTAATCTCAGCTCATTCTTGATCTCTTTGTTTGTCCCCATATCAGTGCTCACACTACTTCTGACACTCATATTACCACTGGAGCTATATTCAGTATCTGGTAAACGGTGATTATCAACTGGCTTTAGAACAGAGGAAGATGCCCTGGCCTTTGCTGCTGCTCTCATAGCCTCAGCGGAATCTAACTTTGCAAGTTTCCAAGCACTAATTCGAACCGGCCGTTTGGGTACCTTGTTACCTCTTTCTTGAGCTCCAGCAGCATCTGGATCGACAGTTGATGGAACCATCCCAGGGTCCAGGTGAGGTACAACTTCTTCCTGATGTAGCCAAAACACAAGTTCTATAAAGACCCATAAAAGTTAAGAGCTTGTCCAAAATAATTACATACATTTTTCAAGATATTCAAAACAAATTGTAACAAAATAACTAAAACATAGGATATACAGAAAGGGCAAGGAGCTCCTAGTAATTTTCACATGACAGTTCATTGACTGGGGAATCATATTATTAAGAGTGATTCGGGAAAAAAATGTCAAGCGGTGAAACTACAATCCTTAACATACAACAGCAAATTCTATTCCTAGTGCAGTGGAATAGTAAGAATTTGAAATCGACCAGGTTAAAAGAAGGACAATAATGGAAAGCCTTGACACATGGTAAATGGTTTAAACCTTCATCAATTCATAAATGACCCGTGTAGAAAATTCTTTAGCCAATACCAAATGGCTAGAAACTAACTTGAAGGCCTCTGCAGGATTCTTTGCTAGGATCAGCACATTAGTTATCAATGATACACATGAAATGAGGGCATTACTAGACTTCAATACCTGATAATCCACAAATACCCTAGGAGGGGTACACCATGCTCCCTTGTACTGTAGGCCAAGAGAACTTCCACCACTGAAGCCAGTTGTGGCAGATCCTGATGGAGAGTACAGTATGTTCGGCAATTCCTCGTCCACAGATGCTCCAGCAGGTGCCTCGCTCATTGCTCTCAAGGCCACAACATACTCATAGGTGGTAATACCCTAATTTAACAAAACAGAGAAATGAAAACGTTTAGATTGCTGAAATTGCCAAATATGGTTCTAAATTTCAATTTTTAACTTCTTCTCATCCATTTTAAAAGCAATCAACAAGAGCACAAAAAACTGAAAATAGTATCCAGTCTCTTGGTCACTAACCTTTCTGATCAATATCATGTGGAAAAAGAAAAGTTCACCCAGAGGTACACATGCTAGGATTGAAACTACAGTACATACTGCCTGAACGAATTGAGATCCAGCATCAGCAATAGAAATTTGATGATTTTGAGATGAACTATAAGGAACAAGCTTCAGTCAAAGGTTATTGTGTACATACCACAACTGTTGCAAAAGGAGCTATAGAGAAACCATTTCCAAGTGTATCGACAATTTCAACCTTCATGCTTTGCTTGTTAACAAAACAACGTACAAAGACAGCAATACCAACTCCAGCTTCAAGTACAAGCTTCACCACACGAGCGCAAAAATGTTACCATTTGGAAAACTTTTTATAGAATAAAAATTGCCAAGAATACCACATATATCTGCATGAAACAACTAGCCACAACAGTATGAGAAATAAAAATCACATATAAGTTTGAGAGTATAGCACATACCCAAACAAGACTAATAGCCATTAGAGAAACAAAAGTCACATAGTTTTTGTACCCCACGCAATTGTTGAGCCACTGCAGTCACACCATAGATTTGGTTATTTTTTAGGAAATCATCTTTTGTTGAATTCCAAACCAGTTTAAGATAATTCAAGACGTGTGCCAGCAAAGACCACTTGAAACAAGATGAAAGTATACCCGGCAATGGTGATCAAAACCATCTACACATTTATCACAACTTCGACAGTGTTTGCTAAACTTGCGTACCTGCAATTTAAAGATGCCATGGTTAATAACTGGGAAAGCCAGTATTATTCTCTAATGCTGTCATTGCAGCATGCGGCCAACACTGAAGATAGTTTGGGGTGCATGCAATTAGCAGAATTGTTGGAGGACAGGACTGTGTGGTATATATTGAGTGCATGTAATCACATAGAATGATGTATAGCTAACTGAATCCACAGTGATAACCAAACCCACAACCAAAAAGGGAAAATTAAGACCACAAACAAAATAAGAGACACCACACACTTTTTACAGCACAATACCTCAGCATTGCACAATGTACAGAACAAAGCATCTTCACCATTGCTCTGTTGCTCAGCTATCCCTTCCTGTTTGCGGCAATCTTCATGAACAAACAGTGCACAGAAGATTAAACCAATATTATGAGAAGATTTTCTGGATGGAGGTTGCCCTGCAGTCTCTGCTCTCTCAATTTCTCCCACTGACCCTTTCTTACTAGAGTTTGCTGGAGCTATAGAACTTATGGAAGGTGAAGAAAAAGACGAATGCATTGCACTTCCAGTTTCATCAAATTTCCTAGGCAGATCCTTCAATGACATCCCATGTTTCACATTGAGTTTATTTGCTACATCATCGGAATTGAATTTAGACATAATGCCGGGATCTGCAGGGTTAATTGCAGTACTCCGAACATATAGAATAAAGACAAGAAGCACCTGCATATCCACAACAAGGATCAAGAAAACAACACCAGCTATTAATCTTAGACATGTTTTTTCTTCAGAGAACAGTAGTTAGTACAATAAGAAGACTAAAGTGATCCATGACATACAATGCAGAGGACATCTAGTGTCATGCAACCAAAACAAATCCATTAAAACGGACTATCACCGGCAGGACTTAGAACAATGCTAGCAGGACAATTAATTCCCATAACATTGGAGCTTTCATTCGCTAAAACGTTACCAAAATTTTCAGTCCATGTCACAAATTTCTCCGGAACATATAAGGGAAACAAACTTAGCCTTGATACACAGAAATGAAAAAGAATTCACATACCACTGGAGTGTAAGTCCCGATAAGCACATACTCCCAGATTTTGCCTCCAAGGAAAGGAGCAAGGAAAGCATAAAATGCAATCACCAATAAGCAGAAGACAGTGATTGCAACAACCTATCAAAGACAAAAAAAAAAAAAAAAACATTTACCACATAAATTATCACTACATGGGACCTATGAAAACACTCATAAATTCAGTAACTACAAAAGGCCAAACAACAAAAGCCAATTTCTTATGCCCACATAAAAAAAAATGCACAAAGATCACTTCTTTAGCATTTTTTAGAGAACCCCAGAAGAAAAGATCAGTTTTTTGAGCAAAGCTAAGCACTGCTGAATGAGTAAAAACAAAGCTTGATAATTGAGAAACAGCCTCAAAGTCTCAAAAATAGAAGGTTTTTATGGTCATACCTGAAAGGTGTGAGCTGGTAATTGCCATCCATGTTTCCTCACCATAACTCAAGCCCCAGAAAAGGCCAAAACCCTAAACACACCCTGAAAACTCTTGCTGGAAAGAGAAAAGAAATCCCAAAAGAAAGGAACTTTCCTCTCAACTACAGTAACCCAGATACCAAAATAAATGCAAGACCCTTTTCAAATCAAGAAACAGTAAGGTTCAATCGGGTTTGGGCCTCCGTCTCACTTGCCTTGCCGCTATCATTAACTAAAATGGAGGGACAAAAAAAAAAGAAAAAGAAAAGAGCTAAAGTGGGCAGCAAAAGTGAAAAGAAAAGAACAAAGTGAGAGGCCCAGGGATTGAGAAACAAGGCAGGGAAGTAGCACTTGGAAAAGCTAAACAGAGAAAAAGAAGAGGAATGTGAAAACAAGAGTCAAGGCGAGGAACTGTTAGAAGGACAACACAAGCTGACAAAAGGAAACTAAACTAAAGCGTTGACAGACAACAAAAATAGAAAATCAATCAATCTTGGTAAATGTATAACTATTTTCATGTCATGTATGGTTGTTATCTACCAAATTATCATTTTTTTAATGATGAAGTATGTACCTAAAATCATCTTTTTTTTAAAAAAAAAAACACCTAACAGATCATTTGAATGTTCATGATTAGATTTTTATTTTTGTTGAAAAAATTTATAGTGTCGGGGAGTAAGTATGATCCATTTAAAAAAGAGATAGGTGAGTGATGGGAAAAAAAAATATTTTTTTATTTTCACTTTCTTTTTTCTCTCACTTCCTTATGTTGATTTAGCAGCTCCATTAAGAGAAAAAAAAAAAAAAAAGTTATTACAAATGTATTAGCTTGAAGACTTATCAAGAGCGACTTGATTTTCATAAAAAAGAAAAAGAAAAAATGTCTTGAGTATCTTTAATTTAGAAAAAAAAAAATCATTCCATGTGTACGCGTGCTGTGTAGTAGGTAAGCTGGAATCTCTCTTTTTGCAATATTTAGAAAGAGGCAATGGTATTTTAATGGTGGAGGTTAGGCCTCTCGACTTTATGATGGCATTAAAATTGAAGTGGACAGCGGACAGCCCCATCCTCCGAGGCTTGCTTGGGGAGGCCATGTTCTGGCGGAAAGCAATGGTTGGCCCTCGACGACTCTAATTTGTCAAACCACTCTTACATCTATCCTTTGTTCTTCATTGCCGAGCTACTTTCCAAGGTTATTAAACCGGTCGGGTCAAAAAAAAAATATTGTTTTAAAAAACTAGGGTTTGCTCGGGCCTGAATATATTTCATTGTCTTCATTCTTTTTTTTTTCAAAATAATATATTTTTAACTTAAAAATAATAATATTTTTTAATTGATTTAGATTAACTTATCCAGCGCGTAACCCGTCCGCCAAGTTTGATTGATATAATCCAAACAAAACAAAATTATATATATTTATATTTTCGAGGAACTAAATTTTCACCGCTGGTTTTAATTATCTTAACTAACTCGGACACCAACCTCTCACCACCACAAGATCATGGACGACAGCAAACACGGAAAGCACCAAACCCTCGCGCCATGTGTAGCGGTCAAAGGTCAACAAAGGATAACTTATATTTTAACTCCTGAAAATTCAAATATATTTCAACCTGGTCCTCGTAAATTGAAAACTTCTAATTTTACACGAAGTTTCGACTTAGGCTCGAAAGAGAAGAAAAACTAAAATATTTAAATTAATAATTTTTTTTATTTATACTATTAAATTAATAGACTTGGGTTTTGTAAACTTAAAGTTAATATAGTTTAGTCTCAAGTTCATATTTTTTTATTTAAATTTGGTTGTTCTATATTAAATAGCCTTAAAAGGCTCACTTTCATAATTTTTTTCATTTAGTTTTTTCATTTATTTTAAATCTATCAACTTAAAAAACTCATAAATAAATAAATATGATTGAAAAGGCTCATAAATATGTGATAAATTTTGAACAAAATCATGAAAAAATAAAAAATATTAAAGAAATAAAAAAAATGGTCACATGGAAAATGACCATACAGAAACTGTATAGTTTACATTGAAAAACCCAATCTATAGAGACTGCGGTTAAGCATTGTCAAATATATAGGGACGAAAAATACAGTTTACCTTTAATTAAAGGACCAAAACCACCTCCACAAGAGTGCCTGCACACGCGCGATCTCTGTATCTCACTCGCGATTGAGAAACATAGCAAACAAAGCGAGAGTGAAAAAAACCAGAAACCCTAAAATCAAAGAGAATCAAAATTGAGGAAAAATTTCTTTCAATCTCCCACTCGCTCACCTCCCTCGCGTGAGCTTTCACCTTGCAACTTCACAGATCGAACCCAACACGCACAGAAAGAGAGAAGAAGCTCTATAGGTAATCATAAAGCTTCTTGCCCCCCCCCCCCCCTTCTTTTAAACAATTTTTTCTCATTTCTAGATGATTGGGTTTCTTTAAATTTGGTAAAGCTTAACGTTGTTTGGGTTTTAAGGTTGTGGTGTGGTGGGGTGTTCGAAGTACTTAGTTTTGTCTGAAATTGAGGTAAGGGAAAGGGAAGGTAAATTGGATTGTTGGGTCAAGGTTAGAATTTGTTTTGTCTTTAATGATTTTGGGAGGATTTCTTGAGCTATAATTTGTTGAATTTAGTGCTTAAATTATTTTGGTTAGAACACGGTTATTTTTCTTCGGTATCTGCTAAGATGAGAAGAATAAAAGAGCTGTTGGTGAATTATGGTCATGTTAAGGTGAGATATCGGGGAAGTGGTTTTGGAGAGACTTTGTATATGGAGCAAGTGTTTTTAAGACTAGAAGCTGCATCTTTTTGATAGCATCCTCTATAGTTTTACCATTGGTCTGGATTAAAATTGTATAAAATTGTGTCAAGAAAGTTTTATTAACTATCGTGTGGCAATTAGAAAGATACAAAGCAAACAGTATTGTACTGGCACAGGCGAAAAACCATCTTGTTGCTGTTTATGTATGCATATGTCCATTTTATAGTGTTTTGAACGTTAATTTTTGTCAATTCTTCAGGTGCCTTGACAGCAGTGGTTGTAAGAACTGTTGTCAAGTCTCATCATGGACATTGATCTTAGGTTACCTTCTGGTGATCATGACAAGGAAGGTGAAGAACCAAATGTCAATAATATGTTGAGTGAAGTCAAGCTGCATAATGGAGATGCAGAGACCGGAAATGTTGTTGATGTCGCAGAGGAAATACTTTCTATAGAAGGTGGAGATGTGAATTCTCCCACTCCAACGACATTCAAAGAGGACACAAATCTTGAGCCACTTTCTGGTATGGAATTTGAATCACATGGAGCAGCATATTCGTTTTATCAAGAATATGCTCGATCTATGGGATTTAATACTGCGATACAGAACAGCCGCCGTTCAAAAACATCGAGGGAGTTCATTGATGCGAAATTTGCTTGTTCTAGGTATGGGACGAAGCGAGAGTATGACAAGTCCTTTAACCGGCCACGTTCCAGACAAACCAAGCAAGACCCAGAAAATGGAACTAGCCGACGATCGTGTTCAAAGACAGACTGCAAGGCAAGCATGCATGTGAAGAGAAGGCCAGATGGAAAATGGGTCATCCATAGTTTTGTGAAGGAGCATAACCATGGTCTTTTACCTGCCCAAGCTGTCAGTGAACAAACTAGAAGGATGTACGCCGCAATGGCTCAACAGTTTGCGGAATATAAAAATGTTGCTGGTCTCAAGAATGACCCTAAAAATTCATTTGACAAGGGCCGGAACTTGGGACTTGAAGCTGGGGAGACCAAAATTTTGCTTGATTTTTTCACCAAGATGCAAAATATGAATTCCAACTTTTTTTATGCCGTAGATTTGGGTGAAGATCAACGTTTGAAGAACTTGTTTTGGGCTGATGCCAAAAGCAGGCATGACTACGGTAACTTCTCTGACGTTGTATCTTTTGACACCACATATGTCAGAAACAAGTATAAGATGCCTCTTGCTCTTTTTGTTGGAGTGAACCAACATTATCAGTTCATGTTGCTTGGATGTGCCCTGATATCAGATGAAAGTGCAGCTACTTATTCTTGGTTAATGCAGACTTGGCTCAGAGCAATGGGTGGACAGACCCCAAAGGTTATAATCACTGACCAAGATAAAGCCATGAAGCTAGTAATTTCAGAGGTGTTTCCAAGTGCTCATCATTGCTTTTTCTTGTGGAACATTCTGGGGAAGGTCTCTGAAAATCTGGGGAGCGTGATAAAACAAAATGAAAACTTCATGGCCAAATTTGATAAATGCATCTTCAGATCATGGACAGAGAATGAGTTTGGAAAAAGGTGGTGGAAAATTCTTGACAGATTTGAACTAAGAGAGAATGAATGGATGCAATCACTGTATGAAGATCGTGAGCAATGGGTGCCAATCTACATGAGAGGTGCCTTTTTGGCTGGGATGTCTACAGTTCTGCGATCTGAGAGCACAAACTCCCACTTTGATAAGCATGTGCATAAGAAGACAACTGTGCAGGAATTTGTGAGACAGTATGAACCAATTCTACAAGATAGGTATGAGGAGGAAGCCAAAGCAGATTCTGATACATGGAACAAGCAACCTTCATTGAAATCTCCCTCGCCTTTGGAAAAGAGTGTTTCAGGGGTGTACACACATGCAGTATTCAAAAAATTCCAAGTTGAGGTCTTAGGTGTAGTCGCCTGCCATCCCAAAATGGAAAGCCAAGATGAGATCAGCGTTAGTTTTAGAGTTCAGGATTTGGAGAAGCATCAAGATTTCACTGTTTTGTGGAATCAAATGAGGTTGGAGGTCTCATGTATATGCCGACTATATGAATACAAGGGTTTTCTTTGTAGGCATGCTCTGGTTGTTCTTCAAATGTGTCAACAATCTGCCATCCCATCACAATATATTTTGAAAAGGTGGACAAAAGATGCAAAGAGCAAACATCTTTTAGGGGAAGAATCTGAAAAGGTTCAATCTAGGGTGCAAAGGTACAATGACTTGTGCCAGCGAGCTCTGAAATTGAGTGAAGAGGCTTCGTTATCTCAAGAGAGTTACAATATTGCCTTTCGTGCTCTAGGAGAAGTTTTTGGAAACTGCATCAGCATGAATAATTCTAACAAGAGTCTGGTGGAAGCTGGTACATCTACCACTCATGGTCTGCTCTGTATTGAAGATGATAACCAAAATAGGAGTATGACCAAGACAAATAAGAAAAAGAATCAAGCCAAGAAAAGAAAGGTTGGTGGTCAATAATGAATATGAATGCTGATTTCTTATGTTGTAATAATATCCATAAAAAATGACCTCCTCCATAACTGCAGGTGAATTCTGAGCAGGAGATCACGACTGATGGGCCACAAGATAGCTTGCAACAAATGGTTTGTCTTCCTACACTTTGTCAAACAACCGGAAAAAAAAGAACGAAATACTTGTATTGACTTGGCACATTGAATTTACCACAATTGAAGATGTTATATGTTTGCAAAAAATAGAAAAAAAATAAAATCAATGACCTTCATTTTTTGGTTGGCCTTACATGAATCTGGGTTGGTCATGTTGTTACTCATTTAGTATGCAAGTGAATGCACTAGTCAATTTGATCTAAATGCTACTGAGTATCTGCAACTTGATTTGATTTTCTAGGACAAATTAAGTTCAAGAGCAGTAGCCCTAGAAGGCTATTATGGAACACAACAGGGAGTGCCAGGAATGGTAAGTTTGCTTGTGAATGTGGTTATACGCTCAAGACAATGTAGTGAAATGAATTTCTTACCCATCTCATTTTGAGCTATACGTTTTTGTAGGTGCAACTAAACTTGATGGCTCCAACACGTGATAATTACTACAGCAATCAGCAGACCATCCAGGGCCTGGTATGCCGTATTAAATGTTGTGTGAATGCTTAATGTATTATCGGTCCTGTCCAGTAATTAAGCATCATATATGATTTGACTATTGAAATATGGATTTCATAATTTTAGGGACAGTTAAACTCAATAGCGCCAAGCCATGATGGTTATTACGGCACTCAGCAAAGCATGAATGGGCTGGTATTGTATCTTATCCTGCAGCCAGTAATTTCTTTCTCCTGCAGCCTGCAAATGGTGATATTTTTGTGCTGTTTCTACAACTTGCAGGGACAGATGGATTTCTTTCGCACACCAACTGGATTCGCTTATAGCATCAGGGTCAGTTTTCTAGTCTTGATATTCATTCCGAGTATGCTATTTTCACTTGCAAAAAATTCCTAAAACGGGTTTACTTTCTCATAGCAGGACGACCCCAATGTAAGAACAGCGCAGCTACATGATGATGGATCCAGGCATGCATGAGGAACAATTTTCTCACTGTAAGGCAGTTCACATTTTGAAACAGTTTCTTGAATCATGTGGCAATTGAAGTATCAACAACAGCTTCATTTCTTGGTAGGCGAGGAAGAATGAATATCTATTTTGTTATGCAGCAGGAAAGATTCATCTCCACTGAAGCTGAGATTTCTGTAAACAATGAAATGTATCACGCATCACAGATGGCAGGATTAATATAGGGAACTCGCTCTGTAGTATTTGTAAAATAAGAGAGTAGGATGCTTTTTTCTTCACTGCATATCACCATAGCAGACCAGTTGAACAAATTCTAGTAGGGGTAAAATCTCCCTCTTGTAAAGCTTTGTTGTACTATTATAGCAGTAATTCCTCTTCAACCTAAATACTTCATCAGCTAACATCAGTTCTCATTTCCCAGTTGATTGATGACTATTTACTCTTGCCTTTTGTTAGAATATACTTCGTGTTTTACACAGCTAGATATATGTTTCTGGGAAGAAAAAAAATTCCAGTGAATTTATTTCTCAAACAAATTTTAAACTCTAAACTCGGTTAATTGGTTAAAACCTGGGTAATTATACAAATTAATTTTATCATTCAATAATCAATCATTAATTATCAAACAACAACATTAATTATAATAATAAAAAAAATTTAAATCAAAAGTACTTCTTGTAGTGCACGCGCCAGCCGTGGAGGACTAACGAACGAAGCGATTAAAATGAATTTGCATACAAAAAAACAACCGTAACGCGCCGAGAAGAAACAGAGATGGAAGCGAGTGGAAAAATGCGAGTGGATTTTTGACAATTTTTTCCTACCAGCGAGTGTGGAGAAGAAGAAAAACCCTCATTTTAATTTTTTCACAGACGCGTCTTTTCTCTCAAGCGCCACTACGATTCCCTCTTATTTTCTGGATCTTTCTGTCTCTCTCAATGTTCCTCTCTCTAAAACCTCTCTCTGCTTTAGTTTTGGTGTACAATTGTATTTATTGTCTGTTTGGTTGCTGAGAAAATGTGGGAAAGTGGAATTTTGTGTTTTCCCTAATCCTCTTAGTAACCACAAGAAGGGATTGGAAAGGAAGTGAAATGGTTTGATAGGGTGTGCTTTTTATCGAATTTGAGTCAGTAGAGAATGGGAAAGTGGTGGTTTTATTATTTTTAGTAACATTAGTTGATGCTATGGATAAATTATAAAGTTTGAAAATTTTTCTTAG
>Ga0307511_10003628_pt1 | contig 15790 bp, 7 predicted proteins | sample 13_EM_MG_FD_200266 | JGI IMG/M metagenome (GOLD analysis project Ga0307511, IMG submission 200266) | Populus trichocarpa ectomycorrhiza microbial communities from riparian zone in the Pacific Northwest, United States - 13_EM | ecosystem: Host-associated > Plants > Roots > Unclassified | place... | reverse complement strand
AACATGTAAAAAAAAAAAGTTATTTCAATTCAGAAATTTAAATAGCGAGGTTATGATATATAATTTATATTATTTTTAATAAATTGTACGCTTAAATCTCAATTTTCTTTCATATAAGATTTTTATTTACCAAGTCCCACTTGAAAAATGGTTCCATACCTCATGTAACCCTAACAATTAAAAAGCAAATTTCCCACCCCCAAGCTTCTTGTTCTCCTTCTTCTTCTTCTTGTCATAACCAAGCTTCCAATTAATCAAAAGAGATGGAGAAATTAATGACCACAAAAGGTGAAAAATATTATTGGAGCCACAAGCCATGAGAGAAGTCATTAGCCCTTAAGCCATGGATGCCATTAAAGCTAAAAACTTTCACTTTATTGATTCTTCCTTGTTTGAAAGAGATTATGTTTTATTCCTTAAATAAAAAAGAAAAAAGAAAAAAAGGGTCTTCGTCTCCTCCTTTACCACCCTTCTCCCACACAAAAGTAAGCCATTCCTTTCTGGGCTTACACATACACCAAAAAAGCAAAATTCAAGGGCACATTTTCCATCGAGGCCCAACTATAACCCAAGCCCAATTTGGGCTTCATATAATCCAATGGTTAGCCCATGTAAAACTTTAACGCGTTTGATCTGTCGTTTGAATGCTCAACAGCTCAAGCATGAAGCACCCTTCTCTCTTGCCATCTCACACCTGACATGCAAGACAACTAAAAAAAATTAACATGAAAAATCCTTAACCCTAAATTTCCAAATTCTTAAATATCACAAATCCATGTAAGCTTCTGCTAATCTGGAAAAAAAATAAAAAATAAAAGAAGCAAAGATCTGTACTCCTATTCAGTAATGGGTAGAAATGGAATTTCAAGACTATTTTTGTTCTTTGTCGTCTTGATTTTATCCTCCGGTGTTTCTAACGCTTCCTTTGTCTCCACGATTCGGCATTTGGCTGCTCCTAAAGACCACGACGGCAACATCTCCGTCAAAATCCAAGTAAACTCACTCTCTGTTTATTTTACGTTTTTGTTTTTGTTTTTGTCTATTAGAGAGGAATTAATTTAATGATGTTTTTTTAGAGAGAGACATAAATGTTTTATTGTTTTTGTATTTTATTAAGGTATCCCCGTCGCCAAGTCCAGATCCTGCTAAGACACTAAATACGACAAACACTGAGGATAATTCGGTTTCAAAAGTTGATAATTCCACGAGCTTAAATAATAATAATAATAATAATAATAATATTGGTAATATTAGTGATAAAATTAATGGTGAAAGGGGGGTTGTGGGACTAAATTCGACTCGGGGGAATGAAAAGGAGAGTCGAGATGAGAAAAGGGATGATGAAACGAAGAGTGTGAGTGAAGAGAAGGATCATCGGAAACCAGATTTGGAATCAGAGGCTGGTGGGGAGAATTGTACAACAGTGGGCGGTAGGAGGTGCACGGACCTCAAGTCGTTGACTGCTTGCATTCTTGGATTTGATAATGGTAATGGTTTTTATTATATTATGCAATGTGTTTCTATTTTCCCTGGCTGTTTAGTTCCCTTTTTTCGAGTTGCGATGCTTGGTTTCTTTTATGGAGTTGAGGAATTAATGGTTGATGAACATTATCTGTGCTGCTGGTTGTGAGTGGTTATGGTTTTGGTAATGTGACGTATTAGGATTGCAGGAGGCGAAAATGGAAATGAATGAATTTTTGTGTCTTGAAATGCTGAACTCGAATGGTAAATGTAAATGGGATCTTTTGGTGGTTTAGAACTTAATTTGTTATGTTGAATGGCAGAAGAGAATCAATCTTAGATTACTGTATCAGCAATTATCTGAGGATTAGGTTCTTGGTAGCAGCATCACATTACGATAGGTGGTAGACAATCATGTTATACATGTGTTGAGTGCAGCTGATTGCTGCAGTAGTGCAGTTGCTATGGCCAGCCACTGTCACTTTTTTTTCTTTTTTTAAATAAAAGAAATAAGGACTATGCAAGCCTTGGAATTGACAGTCCATACTGTTTTACATTTCATCAGTTAGTGTAGTTTGCAGGCATGCGTGATTTAAAAGCTGTATAAATCTAGTTCCTTGATGTAATGAAAATGGGAAGTCAAATTCAAAAGGAGGCAAGATCGATATATCCAGAGAAACAGTTGGAGCTTCTTGCATATAGGAATTTATGGTAGTAGCAGTCTTGCATGAGTATATACTTTCAGATGTCTATCATTGACATGGATAGTCAAGTGCTTCTTGGCCCCTGTAAAGTCATTAAGTGGGATTATGGTATTAAAATGATGGCATACTCACCTTGTCCATCTTTAAAAGCAAAGTCATCTATATTTTGAAGGTTGCATTAAACTCATCAGAGTTGTAAAATCTCATGTAATTCCTGCTTTATTTGAAACAATGTCTTTATTTTCGTTGTGATACAGTATAACCTTTTAATATTCAATTTCTTTTTCTTAAGGTCATGTTCCAATCCGATTACTTGTTCTTTAAGATATTGAGTTTCTGCTAGAGTTCGCTGTGTAGAAATTCATGTGTGATTAGCACAAGGGAATTAATTGTGGATTACTCAGTGAGTGTTTAGGAGTGTGGTAGCTTCCACTTTTGGGTCCGTTCCAAAAGTGTGTTTCACTTGAAAAAGCATCAAATTGATGATTTTTTTAGTGCTTTTGTTGGTTTTGATGTGTTAAAGTCGAAAAATCTGAAAAAAATCATTTATGCATTTTCAAGCGAAAAACACTTTTAAAAAGCATCATACACCACAATACCAAACTCACATCACTTGCAACTGTGTTGAAGTTCAAAACAATCAAATTATTTTCTTGGTAGTAAAGAAACAATATATTAAGGGCTGGCAACTGTGTGGTATCTTTGGTGGGTTCTACTAATTGCTGTACTAGTGTTTTATTTTATTATTGAGAATCTTAGTGTAGTTATTTTTGTTGTGATGGCTTTCTTTCTTCCTTTCTTTTCTTTTTAAGGAGTGATAGTATGTAAACCTTGGAATCACAAATCCAAGCTGTTTTAAGTTTAATCCATCAATTAGTTAGTGGAACATTAATATGTGCATAGCATAAACTATTCAGTATACCTCCTCTGAAAAAAATAAAAGAGTAGTATACGTATAAAGCTTTCTCTTGAAGTGCTTCATTTTACTCTGAGCATACATTATCAAGACAATTACCTTGATTAGTTTGTGCCCTATGTTGTCTGATGAAGTAGGTTATCAGAACACTGGCATATTCTGAAAAGGAGACTCCTTCGTCTATTTTTTAAGCAAACTCCTGATATTTTAAAGTTGCATCAAGCCTGTTGAGATTGTATTAGATCTCCTGTAACTCCTATGCGTAGTCTCATGATAGTCCTGTTCATGCCTGTTTAAGACTTTCATTAATTCACGTCAAGTTAAAATTCATTTCCCCCTCACTATCATGTCTATGTTTAAGTGACTCCTGTTGTGTGTATTTCCTTTAATTTTCAGAAGCCCTTATGGTGGCCTTTCTTTCCTTTTCTGTTAACCATTTAAAAAGTTCAGGCACCAGAACCTCAGCTGGAAATGATGATTCTTGGATTTTAATGGCTATTTTGTCATGGCATGAAGAGTTTCATGCTATAACTTGCAACCCTTGAGGCTATTCAACTGCAGCTTGTTTGGCTTATAATATGTAGCTATTAACAATTTTTATCAGGAATGAAAGAAAATATGAAGTCTTAGATATTTCATTTGAACTCCAATCTTGGACCTCTTCATTTGAGTAGCAGGAGAAGTACATATGGATTATAGGGGTCGGTGGAAGCACCAAGTCTTGGTATCGAGATGAGATTGGAGCACATGCCTTATTGATAACTGTCTTATTGGAACTTATGAAGGACAAGTGTCATCACAAGCATTCTTTGGAGGTGCCTAAGAAATTCCCAATCTATTGCTTACTGTCATCTTGCTCTTGGCCTTAGCAACTTCCAATTTAAATTGGACATTGGTGCATCATATTTAGCAAGTGATCTTGTCCAGACCCCAATCCTCATATAGGCAGGTTTAGTCCTCTGTCATTGCATGGGAGCAGCATTTCTTTGGTTTAGGATGTCAGTGTGGAATGTCTTGTGCCAGAAATCGCTTCTCTATGTCCATGGATCAATTTTTCTGTTAAAAATATTATTAAGAAGTTAAGATATTTTCAACAATTCAGATTCTTGCCATTTCTCTTATCGTTACACTCTAGAAGGCTGCTCTGTGGAGACTGGAGGATTGATGGTTTTGTTTTTTTCCTTAAACTCGCCTTCTTATGAACCTCAGGCATCTGTCTTATTGATGTTGGGCAATGTAGCCTTCTATTGATAGACCACAAGATGCAGGTGTGACAGCTGGCGTGCCTCAGCATTTTTGCTTGTTATGGACAGTCACGCAGTTTCTGCTTCATAAGGGATATTAAATTTATCATGTCTTCTTCTCTTGGAAACTGGCAAATCATAATTTTTTTTATGGTCCTCCAAATACAAAATGGACTTAAACTTGAACTTAAAATACCTTGCATACAGTACAAGCTAAAACACACATTTCAGCATGGTCATATCACAATTTCTGGACAGTGATGGTATATGTGACTGCAATATCAGAACTGGATCAATGACCACTAACCATGGTCATTATATACTTGTTAATATGTGTCACTGACTAGTCTCCTCTTGTCAACTATCAGGCGGTGAGTTTTTGTCTGCAATGTCATGTAGGTTATTGCTGCTTATGCGATTATATGCAGTAGTTCATCGGTCAACTTTTTTCAATAAGCCATAACAAGTGCTTTTGGTTGTTTGAACCGTGCTCAGATAGCATTCTATTTTGCAACCTTTTGGTTACAATTGTCTGTCCAACCTTTTGTTTTTTGGACCTCTCCTGTGACTAGCAAGTAGATAAAGACATGCAGTGGAAGAACTTCATTTACTTATGTGTTGTTCATTTTCCAACTCACCTAGAAAAGTTATGCTGTTATCTGTAGAGGGGGTACTTAATATCACCAGTTTTATATAGTTCATCATCTATTCTCCCTCTCCTTGTAGGATCCCATTGGTGGACGGTTCTTATACAAAATTCTGGGGAACGCACTTTGTCAGTGGATGTGCTTGCCCCAAATCTTATTGACAATTCTTTGGTGGAAATAGCGAAACACCAAACTAAAACGGTACGTATCGTTTTCCTGTTTCATCGTGTTGTTTCTATGGTCGACTTAAAACTGGCATGAGATATGGAATACTTAAACAAAATTGAAAAGCTGTAGCCAGGCAATAGAAGCAAAACAGAGTAAGAAAACAAAATTAGATTAAGCTTCTTCCAGTAACATTCCGTTGGCATGGTTTAAGAGCAGTTTCAAAAGTCAGCAAGAACTCACAAGGTGAGTTGTTACTGGTTCTTGGCTTCTGCTAACTTGAATGCATATAATTGCTGGAAGGCAAGGAAGTTATATTGAGAACGGGCTTAGATCCAGTGGAAAACTTTAAATGTACTAGAAACAGAAACTTACTACCAAGTTGTGATATTTTTCTTGCCTTCTTCTGGAAAATTTAATCTTGTTTTGACATCGTGGTACCACCTCTGACAGATTAATTATTTCTTGGGGGAAGGAGAGGGGTGGGTAACAGTGATGTTTCATATTGGTGATCTAATAATTGTACAGGCTTCACCCATTGCAATTTATGGGTGTGTTTGTTGCCTCATTTTAAAGCAGAGTTTCAACGTTTTCTTTTCAGATCAATTTGACTGTTGGTCAAAGCACAGAGGTGATATTAAATGCTAAAAATGGGGCCTGTGTTCTGCACTTGGATCCTCTTGAATCTCAAGCAAACTTTTTCATGAACCTCCCTTCTTATGACCAGCTAATTACCCCCATCAATGGTGCATACTTCCTGATTATTACAGTGGTAGTTTTTGGAGGGACATTAGCTTGCTGCATGTGTAGGAAGGGGAGACTGGAGGCTGGAATCGCTTATCAGGAGCTTGAAATGGCTATGCCAGAATCTGGTGTTGCAAATGATTTTGAAACAGCTGGAGGCTGGGATAAGGTCTGGGATGATAATTGGGATGAGGAGAATGCAATAAAGTCACCAGCTGCACGTCATTCAGCAAGTGTGTCAGCCAATGGCCTTACTTCTAGGACTCCAAACAAAGATGGATGGGAAAATGACTGGGACAACTAGGATTTTTGCAGGGAGAAGAGAAAGAAGAAAGTTCTACCTTCCCAGGATGTGGACAAGGAGGAGAACAAGAAAACGAATAGATATACAAAATTTTGATTGTAAATCCTTCTGACAAGAGCGATTTTGGCATTTGTAGTTTTGTGCAACGGTGAGAGTCCAGAGAAGTGTTGAAATGCGTAGATGATGTAATCTTTCTGCTTTTTGTGAAGTGTAAATTGCTCACATTTGTTTTTGTGCAATCTGCATTCTTTGACTTGCACTTGAAAACATATTCCATTGCACATTCTGTTCCTCTTCATTGAAGGGGAAACCCAATTCTTGTTTTTGTCCAGCATAGAAAGGGAAACGACATGGGACATATAGAAGTGGCCTAAAGGGGCTAGAAGGGCGGGCAGTCGATGAACATACACAGGTTGAGGATGAAGGATGATCTCCTTTTAATTATCATATTTCAGGCATGAAGTCAACCAGGGGAAGCAGAACCAGTATGGTAGGGGCTGGGGCTTGGGACCCAAAAGCAGGAACAAGAAATGGTGCCTGTCATTCAATCCAAGAATGCAACTCCCCACTCATATTTGGTATGTTCCTGTCATGCGTTATGGATATGGATGTACTTTTACCTTTATTCTAATCACCAGGTCCCATGAGTTGGAGTCGCATCAAGCTCAGTCCTCTGTATTCTACATCGTCTTTTGATTGCACCGTGGACAAAAGTTTCTCCCTGTCGTTCAACTATTTTGATTCCAAGTCATTTTTCAGTTTAAGAATGGCAAGCAGGACACCAAATCATGCAGCTAGCAACCCTTCTGCTAAAACTAGAGGCCTTCAAGCCCCGTGTATTTTTTGCACGTTTTATCTCAAACCTCTCTCTTGGTGCCCATTACAGCTACGAACAAGTTCCCGAACAGTTAATACACACATCACACAAGTTTTTCACCAATGAAATCTTAAAAACTTAAGAACAACCCACTTACCACTTAGTCAACAGCTCAGGCATCATATGTTTGCTTTCAAAGACAAAAAAACAGATAATTTACTTGGCAAAGAGTGGCAACTGTTCGAACCTCACCACAAAACTAACCCTTAGCATTTTCTTCTCAAGCGAGATTAAATATTCAATTTAATGCATTAAAAAGAATTTAATAAATCCTCTTAAACACTAACTGTAAGATTCAAATTTAGAAAGTCAAAAGAATTGAGCGTAGAGCACCTGGGCTTGATTAAAATCATAGTTGATGCAAATTTACTGTCCGTGAAACTCTGATGAACTCTGTCTCTACTGGTTGGGCGGGTTTAGAACTTTCCATTCATTCCACAGGTAAATATTATGATGTAAATAAAAAGGTATGATGAGCACACTATTTCATAAGAGCATGTTAAACTTTTTCCCCTTCACAAGGCATATTACCAATGAATATCATGCAAAGTTCCCACTTGATTGCCATGCACTAATATTGCCACTCAAAAAGGTGCCATGGTGGTGCTTTTCAGGACCCCCATGTGATTTGCTATGATGATGTCCATTTCCATTTTTATTTGTTTCCCCTTGGGGTCCAACACCATACTTCAAATCCAAGGGTTAATTATTCACCCGAGTTGCAGACACAGAGGAGGTTGTTTATGATAATAAATTACAAACAGTGCGAAGGAGTGCATCGGTAGAATAATTGGCATCGGTTGGTTCACAGAATTGAGAGCACGGCTGCTCTCTGCAATGAGTAAAAAAGTTGTTGACCATGCTGCGCTTGAGGGTGCAATAAATTCTCAGAAAAGCAAAAGGTTAAAGCAAAGGCAAATTCTGGCTTAACAAGTATGAATAAAGCAAAAGATTGCTTTATCCAAGAGCATCATACCATTCAAATTGTATACTCCACAGAAGCCCTTGTAGTCTGTCTGGTAGTGACCTCAGCTGTGCTTTCATTTTCTTGTTGAAAACTTAGTCCATGTAACATGAAACAAATACAAGATACTATCAAGACAAAGATGAGTAACCAGTCAAGTATACTCCTTAGGGAGGAATACCATTGATGCAATATTATACGTGCCCTATATTCCGGTGAAAAGGAATCCGGTCATGGAAACTGTAGATAAGATTGTCATTAAAAAAGGGATACAAATAAAATTCAATAGCAAGAAGGAAAATTTTGAAGGTAAATTGAACAATATATTCTTTTTTTTTTTCTTTGAACAAACCAACCGGATTCTTCTTCACCGGAGAAAACATGTTTTCAGTTTCTTTCTTGAACTCTAGTACAAGTCCAGTTCACTCCAGCTCTTCCTGCCCCCCTGCAGGACATTGGATCAGCTCTAAAATATTGACCACTTCTTCCATGTCTGGCCGATTCGATGGCACTTGAGATGAACATATCAAACCAAGTTTTACTACTGGAATCGCCTCATCTGCTGGAAAATTTCCTCGAAGTCTGCCATCAATGCATTCTTCCACTCTTCCATCCTCCAGTGCTCCCCTCACCATGTCACATAGCACAACCACATCATCCTCCATGTATTCCACTGGCCTCTTCCCTGTCACCACTTCCAAAACTAGGACCCCAAACCCATACACATCACATTTCTCAGTTATCTTCACCGTTCGACAGGCAAACTCGGGAGCCATGTATCCTAATGCACTCTGGATTTTGCTGCTTAAGATGCAACGGTCTAAAGTGGGCAACAGCTTCGCCAGGCCAAAGTCTCCCACTTTTGGCTCCCCAGAATCATCTATCAGAATATTGGTAGATTTTAAATTGTAATGGGTTATGTTCATGTGATGCAAATGGGCCAAACCTCTAGCCATTCCAAGTATTATGTTGAATCTATGCCGCCAGGAGAGGTAGTTCTTATCAGGTCCATCATGGAGATGCTTATACAAACTTCCACTGGATACGTATTCATAAATAAGGAGTTGTAAGGATGGAGTCCAGTAATAACCTTCCAGTGTGACAAGATTATGATGCCTAACCTCTCCAAGTTTCTTCACTTCCCTTTCAAATTCATCTTGGGACTTGATCAAACTTGAAACTGTTAGCTTCTTTATAGCAACTGAACGCCCATCTCGAAGTACTGTTCGGTAAACAACCCCAAACCCACCACGACCGAGTTCTGAGTCTTTGTTGAGTAATGCTTGGGCCCCAGCAACAAAATCAGCATCACCAGAAAACATGACAAGCTTGCCATAGTTTGGATCATTAGTTGGGGAACAGCTGAAATCTTCCCCACCAGAAAATGTGAAAGCAGCAGGAGAGCGCGCCATAGAAGATCTTGCACGGATATTGAGGAGAGTAACAGCTACCACACCGAGTGTAATGCAAGCGGCTGCACCAATAGCAATGAGAGCAGAGATGCTGAGTGCAATCTTCCTGTGATGGAGATTAAAAGAGGTGCCATTGGAGGAGCCAGAAGAGTTGGGATTCAGAACAATAGGCTTCTGATGGACAGAAGGGCAGGATCGGTTGACAACAGATCCACACAAGGAGGGATTACGAGAGACAGATGATGGGGAAATAGTGTTGAAGAAACCCCCAAGTGGGAGATCACCTTTTAAGTTGTTATGAGAAATATTAAAGGACAGGAGGTGGGAAAGATTGGCCAGCTCCTTGGGTAAGCTTCCAGAGAAGCGGTTGAATGATAAATCTACATATTGTAGGTTGGTTAGGTTTGCAATGGCTACTGGAATTGGACCACTAAGGTTGTTCCCAGATATAATTCTGTACAGTCCAGTCAAAAAACAGAGAGAGAAATTGTTAGAACAATGCAGGTTCCATAACTTATAAATTGAAACTACAAATTATTAAATGAAGGTACAATAGACAACAGCAATTCAAGAGTCCATATTTTTCTTTGTTGTAGTCTTTCTCTTCCTCATTCTTTTTCAGCATTTAACGAAAACTTCGAATTATATCAATTTGATCAAATCCCGATAACAGATTTAAGATGGGCACCATATAGTAATGCACTGAGCTATAGCAAACACCACTGATTATCAGCTTAAACAAACAAATAAACACACAAAAAATCATACTGATCAGGTTCTGCTGCATAGATGATAGTCATATGTTGATTGCCATTTGGTGAGCCTATCAGCACTAAAAACGTAGATAATTTTTCATCTTACACCAAAATGACAATAAAGTTTGCCTGCAAAGGTCAGACTAAACACCAACAAACACATAATTAAACTAAGAGAAGGTATGACAATCTAGTTGTTTCATGCAAACAATTTCAAAAAGAACTAAAGCAACCAACCACAAGGGTGGCCTGCCCTCGAAAACAATACGACAGTGCAATTGTTTTCACTGTAATGATTGAATGTAATGGCTCTCAGTTGAAATTATTAAGGACTGCTAACAGAATTGTAAAAGCAGAAAGTTATTTTCTCAGAGTATTGCAAGCACAAGGAAATTACAAATGGGAAGAACCAATCGGAGAACTTTTAAAGCAAAAGTCAAGCAAGCGAGGAAAAACTCACAAAGATGTTAGAGATGAGCACTTCTTGATCTGAGTAGGAATTTTCCCAGTTAGGAAGTTCATCTCCAATCTCAGTTCCTTGAGGGAGACTGCTCCTCCAATTTCGGAAGGAATGCTTCCGGTTAGCCTATTATCACTCAAATCCAGAGCTTGTATCATTGTCAATTCTCCTACACTCGGTGGAATAGAACCAAACAGTTGGTTCCTTGACACATTAAAGAGTTGCAGGCTGCTTAAAACCCCAATGTCAGATGGGATTTCTCCAGAGAAGACATTTGAAGATAGATCCAAGACCTGAAGACTTTCAAGAGAAGCTGCCAAAGATACACCTGAAGGATGTTCTATGCTTTCATCAAGTTTGTTCCCAGAAAGCGACACACTTTTTAACCCTGTCTTGAAAATCCATGAAGGAAGATTACCTGTCAACCGATTATGGCTAACATCTATAGCCAAAAGGTTAACACAATTCGCCATTGACTCAGGCAATCCTCCAGTAAGCTGGTTCATGGACAGATTCAATTCCTTCAACACGTTAAGGTTTCCTATTGAAACTGGAATCCGACCTGAAAGTCTATTGACAGAAAGATCCAAGCTTTCAAGACTTGTCAACTCCCCAATCCACCCAGGAACTTCCCCTGTAAATGAATTTCCTCCTAGTCTAACAGTAGCACATGAACTAAGCCTCTGCAATGACTCTGGAAGACCACCAGACAAAGCATTCTCGCTAAAATCAAGCAGTTTCAAAACCTGGCAACCTCCAATATCCACTGGTAGCTGCCCAGTGAACCTATTCCTTCTCAAATTAATGGCTCTCAAAGCATACAAATTTGCAATTCCTTCAGGAATCTCTCCTTCCAACAAATTATCAGACAAATCAAGAGACTGTAGCCCTCTCAAATACCATAATCCAGATGGCAATTCACCAGAAAGGCCATTCGATGAGAAATTAACAACTGAAAGCGACATACAAAAGCTCAAAGAACCAGGAATCATCCCTGTAAGATCATTCCTAGCAAATGAAACAGACCTCAATGACCCACATTGCTGGAAAAACCCATCGGGGATTGACCCTGATAGACCATTTTCACTCAAGTCAATAACTTGTAAGCCGCCAAGTCTAGGAAGATCAGGGTTTATAGTCCCATTAAAGTTATTATTAGCCAAAGACAAAACCTGAAGAAATTGTAGCCTCAAAAGGCCACGACCAATGTGCCCAGATAAAGAGAAGCCATCAAGAACCAGTTCAGTGACCCGATGGGTATTCGGGTCACATTTGACACCAACCCAGTTACAAGGACTGTCATCATCTTCATTCCATGATGAGAGTTTAGACTCTGGGTCTTGAAGACCCGCCTTGAATACTATCAAGCCAAGTACATCATCATTGATTGAGTCCAAACACTGTACCAGAAGTAGTGGAGCTAAAACAGCTAAAAATAAGAACTTGAGCAGCATTTTTTTTCCCAGTTCAATTCAATCCCAACTTTTGATACATTTGATGCTAAGAAAAGGACCACATGAAAGAATGCAAAAGGTGGAGAAAAGGGGCTATCAAACTTGAAAAGAAGAGATTTTTTGGGCTATCAAAGATGGCAACAACGCTTGTGACTCAAAAGACAGAAAACAAGGTGGAGGTTACAACTGACAATAGCAGGGATGGAGTAGAAACAAAAAGGTTTTGTTCTTACTTTTTTTTTTAATCTTTGGAGATAAATGAGAGAGAGAGAGAGAGAGAGCAGAAAGTTTCTGTCTCTGAAAACATACACTTCTAGCAGTGGAAGCTAGGGATGGTGAAGCTATAAGCCCTGCAATGGAAGAAGCTAAAACAATTTCCAGGCCAAACAAAAGAAAAGCAAGAGAGAGAGAGAGAGAGTCTGAAGAATGAGAATGTGGGTGGCAATATTTTTGGACTAAAAATGAAGCAAAGGCAATAAAATGAAACCACAGATGCAAACCCACTTTCTTTTTTCAATTCCCTAACTTTTTCAAATTTCAAAAAAGAAAAAAGACAGTCACTATAGTATCAGTAGAGTAGTAGTAGAAGTGGTATAGATTATACGGGAATTCTCACAAATACAACCTTCGATCTCCTAAAAAAGAAACACCAACTACCAAACCTCACATTAATGAGGCTTCTATAGCCAGTTAGTTAGTTCCACCTCTATAACTCGACAAAGTGTAGGTCATAAAGGGTGTTAGGTGCTGAAGGGATGGAGGAGTTAATAGGAGTGGGAAATTTTAAAGAAAGGGAATCGTGGCGGGAGGGTAGCCGGTAAAGCAGCTAAAGAAGCGGGAGAAAGAGAGGTTTTTCTTAAGAATTTTTGAAGGGATTGATCACTGGAGGTTGAGATGAGAAAGGTGAGGGAGCAGCAAGAACATTTAATGATGGGGTCAGAAGAAGAGAAGAGAAACAGTAATGATTCTGTTTTGGTGTTGGTGTCGATGCTAGTGGGTGTAATAACTAATAACAAGGAAAGGAGAAATAAAGAAAGAGTAAAGTGTGCTGTGCTCTAGTGGAAGCAGCAGCAGCAGCAGAGGGCATTCAAAGCTTCTTTCTTTTTGAAAACAAAGAAAAGGAGTAACCGATGAGAACAGGAACAGAAGACAAGGAACTGCGGAAGGGTTTTTACTTTTCTCTTTGATTTGTTTAATGTTTTGTTTGGGGGTTTTCATGGTCAAAGGAGAATCCCTTGTCTGAAACCAAGTGCCATTTCTTCGATTCTTCTCCCGTTTTCTTTGTAATTTTTTGTCCATTTCTTGCCAAAATTGTCAGCCATTTTATCCTTTTCTTTTTCTTTAGTTTCAGGAATCAGAGGAATTTTGAAATTGATTAAAATTCTGTTTATTCTTGTCATCAAAATTGCGCTTTAAAAGTGTATCCAGAATGAAGAAACATTAAACCTTTGTTTTTTTTTTATTTGTATTTTTAATGATTTTAATACATTAATATTAAAAAAAATTAAAAAAAAATATTTTAATAAATTTTAAAGTGAAATGTATCATATATCATATTATTAAATAACATATCATCTTGGGAAAAAAAAAGAGACATAATAAGGATAAAATAAACATGTTTTTCTGTGCTTTTTATATTTTAAAAAAACAAAAATTCATTACAAAATTGTTTGAAAACAGATTTATTTTATATGTTCTTCTTTTATATTTTTAACCATATACATTTATATATATTTTTATATCTATCATTTCTATCTTATAATACTAACTAATTAACTTAAGATTCACTCTTCCCTCTATTCGTACTTAACAGCACTCAACGGCATTGATATCCCTCCTATTTTCATTTTCAAAATTTATCGTATATATTTTAACATTTGCACGTACATACATTACATGTGTATTTATACTAGAGTACGAACTATATACATGTCAAATGACTACTAAGATTGTGATCGTATATATGCAGAAATTTTTATTTTTTACAAAGCATATAAAATTTATCTAACATTTTTTTTTCCCCCAAATTACGTCAAGTATCTTATTAGTCAAGATGGCTTTTCATTTTGCCGATTACTTGTAATTGATTGCTTAGAGTTTGTAGCTATGGCGTGGGACAAAAAAATCAAGCACCATAGTAAAATCAAATGAAATTCAGAGAATGATGGGGTAAGCTATCTTTTATCGTTTCCGATCATTCATGTGTAGAATCCATGGCTACACACCCAGGATGAGAAAACATGGAGGTAGAACATGAACAGAAATGGTAGTAATCAAGACAGGAGAGGGACAGAGACCTGCACCTCCTTTTCTACACTGTTCAATGGAGGCATGATAATATAAGATACCGTAGTTAGCGCAGCAGTACTGTCTTGTCCAAGATTAGACTACAAAGTACAAGAAAAAAGGCAAATCGTAGTTGCAGTTTTCAAAGATCCATGTGTGGTCTGGTCACTGGAATGTGGCCAAATTCCTCTCTGTTTCTTTAATGTTTTCTCTACTGTTGTTCGTATTCTAACAACCCAGTTGTCGTATAAGATTTCCTTGCAAGCCATCAATCAAAAAACCTACTTCTTTTGGCGTTTTTCTCCACTTAGATACTCTCCACCCACCTTCACCAGCCTCGTCTAGCTCGCCCCTTGAGTGTTTACTCAAATTAACATTTGTTTTTCACGTTATGTTCGAGTATAAAGGGAGGCCTTGAGATAGATTTTACTCGCCAAGAAATGATGGGTTTAATGAGAAAAACACGTAGCCATGGCGAGCAAGAGTTAACCTAGAATATTTATACTGGTATTTTGAATAAAATATTGCCACAGACATGAAATTTTAGTAGCGATTATTCAATCGATATTTATACCGGTATTTTGAATAAAATATAATTGTAAGTAAATATTTCAATGACGTTATAGAAAATTATCTTTAGTATACCCGATTAAGCTTGAGTCAATTAGATTAGCATGTCGATTTCTTTTTATTTTTTTTAATTCAGACTAATAAAGATCTTGAATCTATTGGGTTTAATCCATCATACTAATCCAAGTTTTAGAACTATAATAATTTTATTTGGAATTTGAACCGGTTATTAAATAATCAATTGACTTCTTAATTACTCTTACAAGTAGAATAAAAAAATTGAGATGCCTTTTACAAACTCCATTTATTTTTCCATTTTCCACACTTCAAACCCTCTTATCGATGTACTTTTTACGCTTAGAAAACTTTTGTTTTAATTGTGCTTCTCGGGGAGCTGCCATGGGTGGTGGATGAGTGGCGTAGATGGCGGGCTATCATGCTAATAATACCAACAAATAAATCTAAAATCTTTGCTAAATCCAAATTATGACTTGTGTAATTCTTCTTGTCCCCATCGATTGCCCTTGCAAACGAATCCATGGCCTTTTTGAAAAAAGTCTATCCTGGCAATGCCGTGTCATGCAGTTAATGTTTCGATCAAGTTCTAACATGATGCCCATCTTCAACCCTTAAATCACAAGTAATTAAAGAACATCATCTTTTGCTTCGTCTACTAGCTTGTCATAATTAAAAACCTCAATTGTTTGAAAGATATAATATCTCTTGTTGGTGGAATTTTACCCATAGTTATAAATACCGACTTAATTGTTTCATGATTCGAATCAATATCTTTGGGTTCTTCAATCTAAAAAAACTTTGTTTAAGAA
>Ga0307511_10003627_pt1 | contig 15791 bp, 8 predicted proteins | sample 13_EM_MG_FD_200266 | JGI IMG/M metagenome (GOLD analysis project Ga0307511, IMG submission 200266) | Populus trichocarpa ectomycorrhiza microbial communities from riparian zone in the Pacific Northwest, United States - 13_EM | ecosystem: Host-associated > Plants > Roots > Unclassified | place... | reverse complement strand
ATCTATAGCAGGAATAATTTTCATGGGCGGTGCTTCCTGGAACAAACTCATTTTTTTTGCCTAACAAACTAGAAAATTAACATATAGAAACCTCTCACATATTTTTTTTGGGGTGGGTGCTCCCCAAAAATTAATGTACAAAAACCTTGATTTTTTAACGCCATTAAAAATGTTATGAACATCAATGTTCAGGATATTTTTTGTAATTTACAAAAAAAATAGAGACAAAATGTAATTTGGAGTAAAACATATATAATATATATGTCCTAGGTAATTTTTCTTTAAAATAAAATAAAATTAAATACTGAGGGATAAAATTAAAAAATAATATTAATTAAAAAAGAATTTAAAACCAAATAAACAACAATAAAAAAAATATTAACCGAATTGGATATAAAAAAATGGCAGGATATCTTTTAACTTTGGCAAACCAATGTGAACTCCAGGGAGAGAGAAGAGAAAAAAAGAAAGATCTCTGGAGCCCCACTGGTTCTCCATCGTGAACATGCACTTACCCATGAAAAGATCTTGCAGTGACTCTAACATAACCACATGACGGTTTGGAACCATTAGAAGAGGCCACACCCATCACCATAACACGATGGCCTCTTCCCGTATGCTAGCGCATGTCTTACACTTCAAACGGGAAAACAATTGTGTTACCCGTCTTTTTCAGTCCCTGGAATTCTTTTTTCAATTTTAATCTCTCGGGCCTTAATTATTTTTAAATTAATAAAATTGTATATTGTTTTTTGCAAAACCTTTCTTGATATTGTGAGGTCTCCATATTTAAACAAAAAAAATCATCAAATCCAATCTAAAAAACACTTAATATAAAAGGATCAAGTTGAAAAAAAAATCAAGAAACGAAAAAGAAAAAAAAGGGTTGAATCTCTTCCTAGATTGTGCATTTCACTTTTTGATGTTTGGAAGAAAAAGGGGCTCAAAACTTATCTAATATTCAAATTTAGTCCTATAGCTTCAATTGTTTTAATTCAATTTAATTTTATTTAATTTTTTCAAATTAAGCATCAATTGAGAATCAATTTTGTTTTCCATGACCGCGAGTATTTAATATCAAGCCAACCAAAGCAAATAATAAAATATAATTCTAAATTAATCTAATATAAAAAGATTAATTAGGAAAAACGATGAAAAAAATAAGGATGAAAAAAAAAGAAAAGAGAAGCACTATTTGAATCATGTTTTCTTACATGCTATATCGAAACAGCAATCCCTTTTAAGTTTTTGTTAATTTTTTATTGGTGTTTGCTCTTTGCTCACGAATTACTTGACGTTTATATATAAAAAAAGGACTACATATCCCTTGTTTTCATACAAAAAAAGAGACACATCTCTCGAGTCTATAGACTGTACACCTTCACATGATGGAGCAATAGTTATATTCCCGTGTATTCAATTCTTCTTCTTCTTCTCTTTTCCACAAAAAAAAAAAATGTTGCTTTCAATTCTATTGCATGCATGCCCGTGCCATATTTTAGATACCCGTGAGGTCATGACTTGTAGATGGCATGGACCGTCCAATTTTTACTCCTCCATTACGTTATCCCATGCATATATTAAAAGAAATTAGTTAATGTAGTTATAGTTGAACCGTTCTTCTGACTTCCTCAAACCATTTGGTACAAAAAACTTTAACAGGCCACTTCTTGTGACCCCACAGACAAGTCGAAGTCCAATAGAATCCACCAGGATCGGATCGAGCCTAACATACCTGTAACAGGTCAAACACTTTGGATTAAAACATACCTCATGCACCAACTTGATCTAATTTTTTGTTTACTACCAATTCCACCATTGCATCCGTCACAAGATGGAGCGGTTTAACAAACACCTCTCACTTTCCCCACACACAGCTCAATAAGAACCCCCAAAAACTAACCTCCCTAGCTAGCTACTTCCACTTGCATGAAGTTTTTCTTCTCTACTTGAAATAATGGGAAACTACATCACATTCCCCAATTCATCAAACTCTGCTGCTGGGACTGGGAGAGTGATTCTATGGGATGGCAAGGTTTTTGAGTTTGACACGCCCCTAACAGCGGCTGAGCTAATGCTGGAGTATCCACAGCAAGTCGTGGTCGAGTTTCACTCGGATTTTACTGAAAAAAGGCCAGCACCATTGCCTGCTGACAAGAGGCTAGACTTGAAGAAGGTGTACCTAATGCTGCCCATTAAGCGAGGGAAACCAGCATCATTGTCATCAGGGGAAGCGAGGCGTGTTCTTTTGAGTGCAAACTCGGTTTTAAGGTCACGGTCCCTTCTATCATCGTCAAGGTTTTTCCCTTTATTTGCTAGGATATGCCCTTCTGGAACTGGAGAGGAGCAAATATTTGTTATGCAAAAGAAGGAATGTCACGTGGAGGAGAAGCCAGCCATGGAGAATTATGATTCCGAGTTAACAGAGATTTCTGAGAGTAGGCCCGAGTATTTGAGTAGGCAGCTTTCTGGTAAAGGGACTTGGAAGCCCAGCTTGGATACTATCAAGGAGAAAAAGGTTGAGAAAAAAACCCCTCACTGGTTGTTTTGAAGGGTTAATTAATTGAGTTAATTTAGGTTCTATATATCACTAGTTTGTGATTTGTGCTTTGATGTCAATGGTTGTAGCATGTATGTGTCTATTATGGTAAAGATCGAGAAACAAAGTGCATTTGTACCTTCTTGATCTTATTAATGAAGAAGTTATGAATTTCTGTTTAACTAAACATTAGCTTTACTAGATCTTTTTCTTTCTTTCTTTCTTTTCCCCGTATGATAATCGCTCTGTGAGCCTCCTCTACATTGATCCAATGAACATGTTAAAGCTGCTATACAAGGGAATTTGGCCGAAAATAAGAAAAGTTTAATTTTGAGTGCCAAGAGAAAGCCTGCAAGGCCAATTACAGGGGGAGGGTATTGAACAGATTATGCTTTTGCCGTTTATTGAACTGGTTAATCATGTTATTTTCACCCACCAGCCGCTCAGGCCAGAGAAGTCTATCATCGGTGTTTGTTTTGTAGTTGTATCGTAAACGTAAACCTATTAATTGGGAACGTGACAAACTGGTCAGGCAAAACAGATATATAATACGTCCAACATGTCACAGTGATGGCTGGTGACGAGTCAACAACCAAATATCTCTGTTTGTAATATGGTAGACTGAGTTGGGGGGAAAGACAATAGTTAAAGAGTAAAATAGAAGAAAGATTGTGACAAAAAGAAAAAAGAAGACGAAGAAGAATTCAAACTTTAAAGCAACTAAAGTCCCATCAGAAAGCTACATCATTCCAATAAATTTCTCCAGCTTTCTGCTGGATTCTTTGAAGTAGCCATTGTGATTTGTGACCCAAATGTTTTTTTAGCCCATAGGTAAGAGCTTTAAAAGATCTATGTCGATTCTGATGTCTGTGCGATTATTTTACTCAGCAGTTGCGAAGAAAATCAGAACTTCTGTGAGCTGGAAACTACGGCAATTGGATCCCAACTTCTGACCGGATCAAGCATATAGAAAAATGAATTATTACATTTCCAGTTTTGCTTGGTTTACTATTTCTATTACAAGTCTAGAGGAGTGACAAACAACCCTGTATAAAACAAGCATATTGTTATTGACAACTTCAAGCATATTGTTATTGACAACTTCATGACTCAAGGGCGGAGCTTAAGGTTGACGCTTGACAGATGAGCTTGATAGAAATTCTTTCCATTGTTTTTCTTATTGGTTATGTTTTAAAGTTTTCTTAAATCTTAATTACATGTTAGTATATATTTTGAATTGTGATTTTAAAATAATATGTTTCATAACTATTGATATACATAATAGAAAAAAAAAAGTTGTTTTAGTCATTATTTTATATTGTGATGACATTTGAAAAAAACAGAAAAAGAATATATATCTTACATCTTGTTTTTTTTTTTATATATATATATATATAGTAAAGATCTTATTTAAAACGTTGTCACCTCGTATTATAGTTACTAGAAAACCTTAATTGATCAACATAGATTCTATGGTACAAGATTGATTATGTAAAAGAAAAAATACTATCAGTCATAAAACATCATACCCGAGATAGGCTGCATTGCTGGTTTTGTCTTAAATTGTTGAAGGTTTGTTATGCTATACTATCGATGGTCTGCCTATAATACTCTCAACTCTAGCGTCGGTGAATAATTCAACTAAAAATACTTATAACTCTAGCGTTAGTAAGTACTACATGCAAAGGTCTGATATTCGTAACTTTAACATCAGTGAATATTTAGCTCAAAAGTATTTATATTCATGTCGTTAATATTCCTAACTTTACCGTTAATGAATAATTATCCTAAATGTATTTTTAATTTTGGCATTGGTGAATATTAATATTCTTGATTCTAGCGTTAATATTTATTTTAGGTGATATTTCTAATTTTAGCATTGGTGAGTATCAGTTCGAGTTAGTATTCCTAACTTTGGCATTAATAAATATTTTCAAATTTATTTGAGGTTTACAAATTATATTATTTTTATATTTGAGGTAACAACTCATTGCAAGTCCATTTACCTTAAATAGTTTTTGAATTGAATTTTAAAATGAGCTTTTATCCAATAAGAATAGCAAAAATAGGGTTTGACTTTTTAATTGAAAAATATTATCATTGTTTATTTTCCCAAAAAGATAAGTTTTTGGTTTTTAGGTATGTAGGCCCAGTAGGCCATTTAATGTGGAAAACGTTTTTAATGGGCTTAATAAATTTGTTATTAAATCAAAAAAATACATACAAGAAATATTTTGAAAATATGCGAACTTAAATATTTGTTTTTCCTTTTTTGAAATGTTAAACATGGTAATTGATTAAATGCCAAATCGAGAAAAGAAAATATTTTTAATCATTTTTTCTTAATGCTCGGCTATGATGCAAGTTATAATGTCCATTTTGGTAGATTTAAAGACTCTCAAATGCTTAAGTAAATTTTTTTTTTTTAAGAGAGAGAAATTAAAAAGATATTTTAGATAGATAAACTCTGAAAATATATATGTTAAATATATTGAAAATGAAGAGATTGTGAACCTTAAACTTGGTGGATTCATGGGGTATTTATTGCCCATAAATCTTGTACTTTGGTGGAGAAAAGAGATTGAAGAGTCATTTCACTCTTATAAATTAATGTGGTATTTTAAGATGTATTTCACTCAAAATAATAACATATTGCATCAGTATAAAATTCCTAAAAAAATTCTCAAATGAGTGTTGGGTCCACACATTGCTTAGACCTATTCTTTTTGGGTTATTGGGGGGGGGGGGGGTGGGGTTTGAACCTGTTAAATTTGGGTTCATCAGTAAGCCCCTAAGTTTTTGTGATATTGATATGCAAAGACTTTTAAAAATACCCGGTTACCATGACAAATTCATCAAATTTTTTTCATATGAGAAAATGAGTGGAAACCCCGGGTAAAGTGCCGGAGAGCCCATGTGTATGGGGCGTGCACTATGTTTGAAGAAATTTCTAAGTATGTAGAGGGAAACTATAGAGGAACTCGTACTTCAAAAACCTCTAGGAGAGTGAGATGAGATATAAAGGACTTCATACTTAGAAAAATTTTCTAATAGATAGAGAAACTTATGAAAGAAGAGCTTGTACTTAGAAAAAATTTTAAATGGTTGGAAGAAACTAAGGAAGATAAGTCTATTCTTAGAAATCTTCTAAAAGACTGAGGGGAACCCATTGAGGGTGGACCTAGTACTTAAACAATTTCTAAGTAACTAGAAAGATCCCAATAAGAAGGGAATGGCTAGGGAGAACCCAATGAGAGGGGAGAGCTTGTATTTAGAAAATTTCTAAGTGGTTAGGGGAATCCAAAGAGGTTGAAGGGAATCATAAAAGAACCCAATAACAGTGTTATTGCAATAGGAAGACCAAATCTATTCATTGAAAGTTGATTTTATTGCATCAGGGAAACCAAGTCTATTTCTTGGAGAGTGGTGCTATTGCACTAGTAGGTGGAGCTCGTCTAGTAGATGAAACATAGGGTAGTGCTCTTATACTAAAAAGACTAAGTTCATCCTTAAGAGATTGATGTTATTGCTCTAAAGAGATCAAGTTCATTCCTTAAAGAATGGTTCTATTGCACTAGTAGGTGGAACTCATCTAGTAAGTGGAACGGAGGGTTGTGCTTTTGCACTAGAGAAACCAATTTCATTCCTTAAAGAGGTGTGTTATTACACTAGTAGATGGAACTCGCCTAGTAGATAAGCTCTCCTAGTATGTGGACCTCACCTTTTGTGTATCATTAGAGCCCCCCAAGTCCTAGTGACACCTTTTGATGTGTACAAGCCGCTATAAAAATTATAAGAGTAGCCTTGAGGCACAGTCGTAAAGCGTAGTCATGGGAGTAGTCGTAGGCATAGTTATAGACATAGCCGTGGGCAGCGTCGCGGGTGTTGTCATGGGTGTAGTCGTTGGCGTAGCTGTGGGCGTAACCGTTGGCATGTCGTTATTGTAGTCATGGACATAATCCTTGGCATAGCTACCACTGTGTTAGGGCTTCGTCAGCCATGAAAAGAGCTTTTAAAAAACAAGAATGAAATGGTTTTTTGTTTAGGCTCTCACAAAAAACATCAATAATAATGTTTCAAAAAATCTAAGTAGCTTAGAAGTAAGGTTTATGTGTTAGATAATTGGTTAATCTATGGAGCGCCTGGACCCTTTTTTTTTTGTGTTTGGGGGGTTTTGAGTCAATTAAATTTGGATTCGTCATATGTAAACATTCATAAAAATTAGAGATTTTAATAGAAATCATGGATGATTATTCGGGAAAGTAAATAGATTTATATATTTCTTAGAACTGAAATTATAAAGCTAACTTATATATCATTGAGAAAAAAAAATTTCTGTCTTTTGTTTTATAAAACTAAACTAGTTATAGGTTCCATGATGCAGGAATAAGGATGGATCGATTTTGATCTTATTATTTGCAAGAAGCAATATTATAGAATTTTTACCATATTAATATTTGGTACTATTTTTTTGTTGTTTTATTTACTATGTTAAATTTTGATCTAAATTTTGTAAAATGTTCCAAGTTTCTACATTTGCAGTTTTTATTAAAAGAATTTTTTATGGTTTTTGAATTTTTAATTTTTTAGGATTTTTCAAATTTTGTTATGCATTTGAAAATAATTTTTTTATTTTTTAGATTTTGAAAACTAATTTTTATTTTGGTGTTCTAAGAGGTTTTTTTTTCTTTCAAAAATTAATAAATGGGTATATGATAGAAAATATGGTTATGTAAAAATAGACGACTTTGAAAAATTCTAAGAAATGCATATGAAAACATGCTTAGTATATAATTATGTTGATATTTATTACTCGTTGTTAGAGGTGAATATTTTTGGTCCGATTCGGTTTTTATAAAAAAAAAAGTAACTAAACCGATTTTTTTTAAAAACAAACCGAAACCGGTTCAAACCGGCCGGTTTCGGTTCGGTTTGGTTTTTTAGGACAAAAACTGGTTCAAACCGGTTTGGCTCGGTTTTTTCAGGTTTGGCTTGGTTTTTTTCGGTTTGGGTTCGGCTCAGTTTTTCTGGTTTCAGGCTTATAAAACCAAAACCGAACCCGAACCGATCGGTTTTTTCAAAATTGTAATCGGTTTAATCGGTTTTTTTTCACGGTTCGGTTTTTTCGATTATTTTTTTTTAGTTTTTTTGATTTAATCAGTTTTTTGATTTTTTTACTCATCCCTATTCGTTGTAACATCTAAGGGAAAACTTCATATTTTCTTTGAGTTTTGTTAATAAGGTTATAAATTTTTTATTAATAAATGTATGAAATATAATAAAAAAAACAATTTTTTTATAAAAAAAAACTAATAGAACTTGTATATTTCAGTAACTAAAATAAAATATTTACCCATTTTATGTTGCTCCTCTACGTTTACGCAAATACACAAAACCCCTAATCCCTACAACCTCCGAGGAATCTCTGCCTCTGCCTGCAATTTCTTGCTGATCCAATGGCAAAGTCAAAGAACCACACTGCTCATAACCAGTCTTATAAAGCTCATAAAAACGGGATCAAGAAACCCAGAAAGCAGAGGCACACGTCCACTAAAGGGGTCTGTAACTTTTGCTCTGATTTCTTTTTTTTTTCATTTTATTTCTCATGTCACTTACAATTTTGATGCATATATGTCAATATTCGCTCTTTTATTTTTGTGCACAAATAGATGGATCCTAACTTTTTGAGGAACCAGAGGTACGCGAGGAAGCATAACAAGAAGAATGGTGAATCTTCAACCGAAGAGTAGATATTGAACCTCATCTTGGCTGTTTCTAGTAATTGTTTTCATCATACTATTTTTTTCCTTTTGTTTCACTCACAAGACAGCAACATTCGTTTGGTTTTAGTCTGATTTTATATCTCATGAATTAGAAAGATGATTTCTTGGACGTGTAGAACTAATTGTCTGGTTATTATGAAAATAGAAACTATTTTTGGAGGTTTAAATTCATGAATGTGGCTTGCACTCTTGAAATAGATGTGATGGATGCTTAGCTATAATTTTCAGTGATATCTTGTCTTAGTGGGATACCTTTTCTGTGGCGTAATTTTGGGAGTTAACTGATTTGGTCGTCTGGGAGTGATTCTTGTTTTTATGCATGGCTCTCCTTGTTGATGTATTCAGCTGAATTCATTGAAGTTTTCAGATGCAAGGGAACATTTTATATGATTGGCATTGGCTTGTGTTGTGTAATGTTGGTATTAAGCCTGTTTTCTCGGATTTATGTTAGCGAAGGTGAAGCTGTAAATTGTTTGTGGATCTTTATTGCTTCCACTATTGCTTTGGACAGGTTTCAGGACAGTTTCATTTATGCATTGATTAGTTAAAATAATTGAGACTATGCCATTTTTAACTCAGTGCGATGAATATCTGACCATTAACAGCCTTCAACAATTATATAACCACAATAGAAAGTCATTGTTTATCAATCCATAAGCTGCTATTACTTTAATCATCACAATGCTGTGGGTCTGTGTACCCTCGTTGCTCAGTCGTTTTAGCTTATTTATTTGATTTGGTAACTGAAAAGGCTGGAGACAGAGAGATTCTGTAGGTTTTTACTTGTCAATTAAGCATTTTCTTTTCATTTAAGAAGAGTTCTGTGTCAAATACGTCCAATATTTCTTGGGAAGATTTTCTTTCGGAAAGTGCCAAAAGGTTAGAAGGATTACTCAAGCAAACTGTTTTATTGGAAATATACTAAGTTTTGACTTATTAGTTTGAAAAGGAAAGCTGTGGCAGGGTCTACTTCATTCTGAATGCATCTGTTGTGGACGGATGTTGATCAAAATATTTCTTGTTATCAATTGAAATTGAGAATTATTATTATTATTATTATTATTATGATCATCATCATCATCGTTGTGATTAAATGGTTGATTTTAGCTTCTGTGAGTTGTTAAAATTTGGAAAGTTCAAAGGAAGTTGTGGGATGGTCAGCTTTATTCTGAAGGTTTAAGGAACCAATTGTCATGGATGAATGGTATCATGAATTTTCTTGTTATCAATGAGGTTGAGAAGATTTTGAGACTTTTCTTGATCATTGTGGTTAGTGGTTGATTTCTGCTTCCGTGGATTGTTGTAATTCAGAACCAAACATATGCAAGTTGATTGTGCATATCAGATTTTTTACCTATTGGTAACCATCATGTCTTGCAGCCCCTGAGGGATTATGGAGATAAGTGTTATCTTATCGTGACCACTAATCTAGGGCCTGGTTTGGCATCCTCCTTTTTGAACTGATAGAACTGATGATAGCAAGTCTTTCAACACCCATTATAGACCCCTTGACATGGGGATTACCTTTTTATGTGAGCTCATGTCCTAAAATTTCAGACTATTTAAAGGGGTTGGTTAGAATCTTACAGTTTTTTTGTCGGCAAACCAAGCAGTCAAATGGAAATTCTTGGTCACCTCCCGCCTGGTGGGGTGAATAAGGCTAGGATCATGTTTAGCTTCCCTTCTGGAGTTTCTCAAATATGTTGGAAGCGCGCAAAATAACTGGGGAAGGCCAAAAAGTTCATTGTGGCACCACTTGCGCATGAAGCTTGAAGAGCTCGAGGACAAAGGTGTCCATATCAGCAGTAATCACCTTTCTGGTCAAGTTATTGTGTTTCTGGTGAGGTGCTATAGATTGGTCTTTAACGCTCTCCAGCTAAATTAAGGAGCATTCAGGGATGTGTTTTGTCAGTTGAGCTTCCCTTCTTGGCATCTGCCACCATGGATTTCGGATAGAATCGATTGTTCTTTCATTTCAGTATAGAAATTTTCTGGTGCTTTTTCTGTGGGGCTATTTTGTTCGTGGTAAATGATTTCTGCTGGCGATTTTATATTATATCTTCACATGAAGCATATATGAATGCTTATTATAAAACAGGTCAGAATGTGTTTTAAGGTTTCTGGAATATCTACCGGCAGTAACACCCAACTTGCCCCAATTCAGGGAACTTAGAGTAAGTGCTGCTAATTAATGGAATAGCTTCTGAATTGTGATAAGGCGCGCAGCAAACATAACTTTTTTTTTATTATTATTAACACATTTTAAGTACATAAAATGATGCAAGCAAACCCTAAGTTGATCCTAATGTAGATTTATCGTTTCTGTGAGCCTTCTTCCCCTTCTTTGGTGGTAATATACACAATATTCTAGCTTTGTTGGAAGAAAGTTAGAATCCGTCATCATGCTTTAGGGAAGAGGTGGATGGGAGAGTAGTCTTGTCATGAGGGTGCTTGACGATCACGACTGGACACTTGACACGCTTGGCACAATGTTCACTCACACTTCCGAGGATAGCCCTGTAACAATGAATTAGAGGATAAGGCCTTGCTGTCCATAGAAGAATAATCTATTCGATTTAGCTGAAAGAGTTCAATAATCCAGTGAATCTTTACCTCTTCAAGAAACCGTAGCCATGGCTTCCCATGACCAAAGTGTCAGGTCTAAGTTTCTCAACTGTATCACAGATCACATCCTGTGCCTCTCCACTCCCAATTACTTTTTCCACGTTTACCTGCACAGAGCTTCCATCATTAAGCAGACATGAAGGGAAGGAAGCAAACAGACAGACATACAAAAGGAAAAGGCTTGGTTTACATTGCTGTTGAAGTTCCTGAAGACGGTTTCTGCTCGTTTCATCACTGAGTTCACCAAGTCGGTCCCATATTTTTCCATGGCAACAATCACATCAGCCGAAAATATGTGCTCTACAATCAAAGAGTTTCCTGCAGGGATTACTATAGATTCTAGCTAAACAAGAAAATAAGAGATATAAAAGAGCAAGAAAGTAATGGATACCTGCGATGTCAAAGGAAGAGTAGATAGTTGGACGGGGTTTAACATAGAGGAGGACTAGCGTGGTGGTGGAATTGTGAGAAATAAGGTTGCTTAGACACCATGAGAGTGCATGCATGCTCTCCTCACTCTCGTCCACCGCCACCACTATCTTGTGCTTGTCGTCGACACTCACTCCTTCCATTGTAAGTAACCTAGAAAGTCTGGTTTCCTTACTCCCAGCTGATTTATAAAGCTTATAAACACAGCTCTAGGAAAAATACTGCCCTCAAGATGTCGATAACAAAACTAGCCTAATCCGTAGTATTATTTATAGGCAGTATATGCCGTCCTGGGTTTGATTTGCTGGTTTTGAGTTCAGTGGGTTTTGTGATTAGATTAATCGGATGAGGCCATTGAAATGAAAAGGACTACCTGCTAATAAAAGTATAGGCATTAAAGAGCCACCTTGACTTCGAGGCCAGTCCAGCACGATACTCGACAAAACACTTTCATCTTTGCACAGTTAAAACAAGGTCCTAGGAAATTTACTTTTTCAAGCTCAAGTAAATGATATTTCCTCTTTCAGTTGAGTGATTTCTTCCTTGTTTTGCATTTAAACTCGGTTAAGATGTCTGGATATTCCTTTGACAGGACCAAAGCCATTGACTTAATATGGACAAACATGACACGGTTGTGACGGAGTTATTATTTTTGTCATGTTTTTATAAAAAATAAAATAAATTTATTTTAAATTTAATTTTTTTGGTGATTTTATATCGTTTTAATGTGTTGTTATTAAAAATAAATCTTAAAAATTAATAAAAATTATTATTTTAATAAAAAAAATAATTAAAATGAAAGTGATAAAATATACTTTTATTTTGTTAATTTTTTATACGATAAATAGAGGATAATAGCTATTAGTGTAGCGAGGTAGAGCCTGAGCACACCAAAAGCATGGCGATCACAAGCTTATCCACAGATCATGGAGATATCTGTGGCCATTAAAACTTACTAAGGAGTTCGGTGTGTTCAGTGAGCTCATCAAGATGATAATACAGGAGGGAGGCTGCTTCGATTTCAATCAAACTAGTTTTCTAGCAAATTCCCCCACGAAAGATTCCTTTGCTCTCTGATTGGGGAGGTCAGTCCAAATCTGTTGCGATTGCGTGAGCAAGCTGGAGGCCACCTGGCATCGTGTGGATATTATATTTTTTTAATTAAAAACAAAAGGATACTGTTTATCTTTAATAAAATAAATTTTTTAAAAAATTAAAGTGATAAATTAAAAAAATATTAACTCTAATTAAATACTAAAGTTGATTTTCTTAGTAAAACCAAAAAATAGAAGTAAAAAAACACTTAATATCCTTTTCATTTTATTTATTATTTCTATTAGGTTAATTGTCGTTGTCAATAACAAATGATTTTTGTTTTTATAAAAAAATCATGTAAATACAACTCATTTATATAAAATATAAGAGGATAAAATTACATGCAAATGATAATAATCTTTTCGAAGTATTATAAAATTAAGAAAAAAAACATTTAAAAAGATTAGTAACAATTTAAAAGGATCAAACTATACTATTTTTTAAAAAATAAGATAGAGGATATTGATTAATATTTAAATAGAAAAAATTAATGAAAAAAAAAATAAACCATGCGCTCTTGTGCTTGGTCAACTATCAAAAAACCTAGGCACACCTTGGCTTGGAAGCCCAAGCCTGACAAATTTTTTAAAAACAAATATTGTTTATTCTATTTTTTTTTTAATGGGTGATCAAATTCTCTATTGTGGAAGATGAATTATTGCCCGCCGGATAGTTTTTCAGTCACCTCTGATGAGCGAAAATCAGGGTCCAAGTTTTGGAATATCAAAAACCTCATTTTCAATTTATTCCCCCCCTAAAAATCAGCTTTTTTAGTGGCCTAAATGTGATCATTTGATTACTTTCTCTCTTCACAATATTTCCCGATGACTTTCTCTCACCTCTTAACATTTAGGGTTTAAAACGTAAAAAAATAAAGTTTAAGAATGAAACATGAATTGCTAAAATAACAAGGGCCAAATATATAGATAAACTAGAACTTTAGGTTTCAAACAAACTTTTTCTACACCAAAATTTAGATGTGATTTCTTTTTCTATTTTTCATAAAAACAAATTTAAACTATACTTGAAATGTTTTAAACAGAAATTCTAATTAATTTTTTTATAATTTGTTTTTATTTTTTATAAAAATACAGTCAAATTACCCTTGAAATATCCTAAACAGAAATCCTAATTATTATTTTTAATTATTGTTTTTACTATTTATAGGCTCTTAGATCTTGTAGTCATGCCAAACCTACCCGTCTTGGGTCTGGTAGCCACGTTTAATTAATTTGTTTTTTATTTTTTATAAAAAAATATTTAAATTATCCTTAAAGTATCCTCAACAGAAATTCTAATTAATATTGTTTATAATTTTTATAAAAAAAAACATTTAAACTATCCTTGAAGTATCCTAAACAGAAATTCTAATTAATGTTTTTTATAAATATTTTTATTTCTTATAAAAAAATATTTAAACTATCATCGAAGTATCCTAAACAAAAATCCTAATTAATTTTTTATAATTTGTTTCAATTTTTTATAAAAAAAAATATTTAAACTATCTTTCAAGTATCCTAAACAGAAATCTAAGTTTAGAAATTATTATAAACAACAAAAATCTAATATGACATTTTAGATCTAAAAAATCAAATCATATCTTCCTCTTGAAATAGTTTATTTTTTTATATGTTTATGAATTTGTTATTTCTTCATTAGAAATTATATTTTCTCTTTTTTTTTTCTCTTTTTTTTTATGAATTTGTATTTTTTTATTGTTTTTAGTCAAACTCATTAAAAAAAAAGGTTTATTTAATGGGTGCTCATTTATGATTTTTCACCGACGACAACATTATTTTATATTTTTTTTAACAATACTAGACTATATGTGTTTAGTTTCATTAAACTATTTATGTAGTTTTTTTAAAAGAAAATTTTTTATCATGTTTGTCTGAACCTTTTATGTAGATTTATGTTGCAAATGAGGTTTTTTAAAAGATAAGACCAAGTTTATTGGGTCTGGCATGGCTGCAAGACTAGCATATTGGGGGTCAGACATGGCCACCAGACCCACACAACTTGGGTTTGGAGCTTGGGTCTGGCCAGTCCCAGGCATTTACTTAAAAAAATATATAGTTAAAAAAAGAAGATAAAATTTTTATTGAAGGAATAATAAATTCACAACCATAAATAATGAATTGTTTTAGATCTAAAATGTTAAATTATATTTTTGTGATGACTTGTTGTTTATAAATTATTTATACTTCGTTTATAAATAATTTTTAGACCGACATTACTTGGACCTGTCAAACATGTCTGACCCAAGTTTATTTGAATAATAATAATAATAATAATAATAAGCACAACAACAACAACAATAATCATACCAATAACAATAACAATAACAATCACACAAATAATACAAATACAATAAAAACCACAGCAACAACAATAATAACAATACTAATAATAGAAGATAAAATTTCTATTGAAGGAATAACAAATTCATAAACATAAAAAATAAATTATTTTAATGGGAAGATATAGTTTGAATTTTTAGATCTAAAACGTTAAATTAGATTTTTATGATGATTTGTTGTTTATAAATTATTTATACTTTGTTTATAAATAATTTTTAGACTCATGTTATTTGGGTCTGGCAAACATATCTGACCCAAGTTTACTTGAATAATAATAATAATAATAATAGAAGACATAATTTCTATTGAAGGAATAACAAATTCATAAACATAAAAAATGAATTATTTCAATGGGAAGATATAACTTGAATTTTTAGATATAAAACATTAAATTAGATTTTTATGATGACTTGTTATTTATAAATTATTTATACTTCGTTTATAAATAATTTGCAGACTCACGTTACTTGGATCTAACAAACATGTCTAACCCAAGTTTACTTGAATAATCATAATAATAACAATAATAATAGTAGTAGTAGTAGTAGTAATAATAATAATAATAATAATAGCAGTAGTAGTAGAAGATATAATTTATATTGAATGAATAACAAATTCATAAATATAAAAAATATACTATTTTAATGGGAAGATATAATTTGAATTTTTAGATCTAAAACGTTAAATTAGATTTTTGTGATGATTTATTGTTTATACATTATTTATACATCGTTTATAAATAATTTTTAGACTCATGTTACTTGGGTCTGGTAAACATGTTTGACCCAAGTTTACTTGAATAATCATAATAATAATTATAAATAAGAATAATAACAATAGCAATAGCAACAACAACAACAATAATAGAAAATAGAATTTCTACTGAAGGAATAACAAATTCATTAACATAAAAAATGAACTATTTTAATGAGAAGATATAATTTAAATTTTTAGATCTAA
>Ga0307511_10003626_pt1 | contig 15791 bp, 15 predicted proteins | sample 13_EM_MG_FD_200266 | JGI IMG/M metagenome (GOLD analysis project Ga0307511, IMG submission 200266) | Populus trichocarpa ectomycorrhiza microbial communities from riparian zone in the Pacific Northwest, United States - 13_EM | ecosystem: Host-associated > Plants > Roots > Unclassified | place... | reverse complement strand
AAATGAGAGTTTAGGGTTTCAAATCTTCACGAGCTTACATGTTGAGGAACTCTCTGTCACTTCAATTCTTAGTTAGGACCATAACTGGGTCAGAGCCCTTTTGAGTTTTTCACCTGTACCGTTCAAGATATTTGCAGGGTGTCCATATTCATGCGTACAAAGAGCCCCTTATGCCTTCACTTATGCTTCTTCAACTGGAACTGCACGGGCGACATCTCAAGGTTGGTCTACTATCTAGTGATCAGATTTTTTGGTGTCTGCGTCTTTCTGAGCTTGCCTCTATGAAAAAGCAGCTACGCAAAAGGATGAGACATGAAAAAATTGCAGTTCAAAAGTGTAACAATCCTATAGATTGGAGTTAAAAATGGCAAAGAAATGTTGGTGTGTGATTGAGTGCCAATTAAGGACATGAGTTCTTACTAACATTTTCGGTTTTAAATTCGGTTTAATCAGGGCATGGCGAAGACTACCAAGTTCAGCTTGCAGTTGGTCAATGCCCCAGAAGCTGTATTCATTATGTTACACCTTCACAGAGAATTATACTTGAGGAATTACTTGACAGGTAACTAATTTTCAGTCCCCGGAAAATTTTGCTGATGAACTATAGGCTCTTTGAAGTGACGCAACAAAGAAAATACAGCCACTTCACCAGTAATCCATTATGGTTTACTTCCTATGTCTTATCATTAATTGGTGCATGGATTGATAATGCAGTATCTTGGAGGTGCCTTATGATTGTTCAGCTGAGGCAGACTTGCTTTATTCACTTATCGTTAAAGCTAGGTTCGAGAACAATCGGTTCAGGAAGCCAAAGAAGCAACCAAAGACCTCAACCGAACATGTAGATTGGTTTTGACTTTGAAACTCTCAGTGAAGCAGTATCAACATCAATACTTTCAGATTTTGTGTGCTTCTTAGGACTCCAAATGCAATACTGAAGTTCAAAAAAGTTACCAAGTCTGCAATCTGTTAATATGTGAGACTTTCTGATATCAATATATTATTGGAAGAAAAAAGCAAAGGATCCATGGGGGATCTCTTCTTCAAACCCTGTGCCTCCAGTACCTGGTCCCAATCCATTTCTCAAACAACAGAAATGCTTGCTAGACACAGGTTGTACAACCCTTCCACGCCCTGCTTGCTACAGTTCATTGCATTGTACATCTCCACTCCTTGAGCAATGCATCCCTTAAGTTCCCTGATTAATGTGTCCCCTACTTCCTTGAGTAGGGGATTTGTATGGTATATCTTCAGTTCAGGTATGCTAAGTTTTAGGTATCAGATAGAGAATAAAGTTTCATGTTTTGTTCCTTTTGGGATCCAGTGTCTTCTATGATAAGCACTCCTCCCTTTGACATTTTTAATTTGAACTGGCTATAGTTTACTGTGGGCATCTTATATAGACCACTGAACAACTGGTAGGAAAAGAGGATTGAATAATAGTGGTGTGTTGAACTTGGTTATTGCTTGCTATGACCGATGCTCGTATTTTTAATTACTCATCGGGGCCCTCAACTCAGGTTTCTGACATGTATGAGCGAGGACCATAAAATACTTATCTCGATTGCTGCTAGAGAATTGATGTTTTGCCAACAAAATATGATAGATTCACCTAATATCATATCACGGAGCAGGTAAGGAAAATGGATCAACTTGCAGCAATTTGCAAGTGGGTTCTACTAGGGCAGGTGGTTTGACTAATTCTTCTTGGCTTTCTTCCCATATTAAGTTAATATTTACCTTAAAAGTCTTAGAAAAAATGAAGAAATAGTACAAACAAAATCAGTATTGTGTCTGCTCATCAAGAAGCGTTTTGTTCCAATATCTCTGCTAAGAAAGAGCAAAATAGAGGATGTCATACCATCAAAACTTCATTGTGACAGTCTTCTGTCTCATCTGTTATCTCATGCCAGCAAAATCAGCATTTGTTTGCAATTTTACTGATTGTCAAGCCCTTTTTAAATTCAAGGCAGGCATAATAAGTGATCCAGAAGGTCAACTCCAAGATTGGAAGGAAGCCAATCCCTTCTGTAACTGGACTGGAATTACATGCCACCAATCTATCCAAAACCGGGTTATAGATCTTGAGCTCACAAACATGGACTTACAAGGAAGTATATCACCATTTCTATCCAATCTTTCTCTTCTCACCAAGCTTTCTTTGCAGAGTAATAGTTTCCATGGAGAAATCCCAACTACCTTGGGAGTACTCTCACAGCTAGAATATCTGAATATGAGTGAAAATAAGCTCACCGGTGCCTTTCCAGCTTCACTACATGGTTGCCAAAGCTTGAAATTTCTAGACTTGACTACCAACAGCCTGTCTGGGGTCATTCCTGAAGAACTTGGCTGGATGAAGAACCTGACATTTTTAGCTATCTCTCAAAACAACCTCACTGGGGTCATTCCAGCCTTTTTATCAAACCTGACAGAATTGACCCGACTAGAATTAGCTGTGAATTACTTTACTGGTAAAATTCCATGGGAACTAGGAGCTTTGACCAGGCTAGAGATTTTGTATTTGCACCTGAACTTTCTTGAGGGAGCAATACCTTCATCACTAAGTAATTGCACTGCATTACGTGAAATTTCATTGATTGAGAATCGGATATCAGGAGAACTCCCTGCTGAAATGGGGAACAAGCTCCAAAACTTGCAGAAGTTGTATTTTATAAACAACAACATTTCTGGCAGGATTCCAGTGACATTCTCAAATCTTTCACAAATAACACTGCTTGATTTGAGTATCAATTACTTAGAGGGTGAGGTTCCTGAGGAACTGGGGAAGTTGAAGAACCTTGAGATCCTTTACCTTCATAGCAACAACCTGGTTAGCAATTCTTCTCTCAGTTTTCTTACTGCTCTTACAAACTGTTCATTTCTGCAGAAACTGCACTTAGGCTCGTGCTTATTTGCTGGGAGTTTACCAGCTTCCATTGGGAATCTGTCAAAAGACCTCTATTATTTCAATCTTTTGAATAACCGTATAAGGGGAGAGATTCCAGATAGTATTGGCAACTTGAGTGGCCTCGTGACCCTCCATCTGTGGGACAACCGATTGGATGGAACAATTCCAGAAACTTTTGGAAAGCTGAAGCTGTTGCAAAGACTATATTTGGGGAGAAACAAGCTTCAAGGTTCTATTCCAGATGAAATGGGGCAGATGGAAAACCTTGGTTTACTTGATCTTGGTAATAACTCCATAACTGGGTCAATCCCATCTTCACTTGGTAACCTCTCACAGTTGAGATACCTGGACCTATCTCAGAATAGCTTGTCAGGAAATATTCCCATCAAACTCAGCCAGTGCACTCTCATGATGCAGCTGGATCTATCTTTTAACAATCTTCAGGGGCCTCTTCCACCAGAAATCACCCTTTTGGTTAACTTGAATCTCTTCCTCAACTTTTCAAATAACAATCTAGATGGGGAAATACCTGCAAGTATTGGAAAGCTGGTATCTGTACAAGCTATTGACTTGTCAGTGAATAAATTTTCTGGCATGATATCAAGTTCGATTGGAAGTTGTGCATCTTTGGAGTACTTGAACCTATCCAAGAACATGATTGAAGGTACAATTCCAGAATCCTTGAAACAAATTACATATTTAAAAGTCCTGGACTTGTCTTTTAATCACTTAACAGGCAGAGTTCCGATCTGGCTTGCCAATGCCTCAGTGATGCAGAATTTTAATTTTTCCTATAATAGATTAACAGGAGAGGTTCCAAGTACGGGAAGGTTTAAAAATCTTAATGGAAGCTCATTGATAGGAAATGCAGGCTTGTGTGGTGGTTCTGCACTAATGAGACTCCAGCCATGTGTGGTTCAGAAGAAAAGGAGAAAGGTAAGGAAATGGGCATATTATTTGCTTGCAATTACGATTAGTTGTTCTTTATTGCTCTTGATATTTGTCTGGGTCTGCGTTCGAAAATTATTTAATAAGAAATCCGAGGCAGAATCTGAAGAACCAATTCTAATGGCTTCCCCATCCTTTCATGGAGGCCGAAATTTGACTCAAAGAGAGCTTGAAATTGCAACCAATGGTTTCAATGATGCCAATCTCTTGGGGAGAGGAAGCTTTGGATCTGTTTATAAAGCATGGATTGATGATAGCATATCTTGTGTTGCGGTTAAGGTTCTAATTGAAGACAATAGGCAGAGTTACAAAAGCCTAAAAAGGGAATGCCAAATATTGTCAGGAATTAAGCATCGGAATCTGGTTAAAATGATTGGATCAATCTGGAGTTCACAGTTCAAGGCTCTTATCCTTGAGTTTGTAGGTAATGGAAACTTGGAACAGCATCTTTATCCAAGTGAATCTGAAGGAGAAAATTGTCGATTGACATTGAAGGAAAGATTAGGAATAGCAATAGATATTGCAAATGCCTTGGAGTATCTTCATGTGGGATGCTCAACTCAAGTCGTGCACTGTGATCTGAAACCACAAAATGTTCTTCTTGACGATGATATGGTGGCCCATGTTGCTGATTTTGGAATAGGAAAGCTCATTTTTGCTGATAAACCAACTGAATATTCTACCACCACAAGTGTTTTGCGAGGATCTGTTGGTTATATTCCTCCAGGTATGCATCTGATTGGCTTGTGGTAATGATTCATTGACTTGTGTAAACTAGTCTACATACTCTATTCACCTGGCAGTGCATTAAGATTTATCTGACTGAGATGTATATTTTTTTTTTTCATTTTGATGAGGGTACTTGCTGTTTGTAAACAGAATATGGACAGAGTACTGAAGTATCATCTAGAGGAGACGTATATAGCTTCGGCCTCATGCTGCTTGAATTGATAACGCGGAAGAAACCAACAAGCGAAATGTTTGCAGATGGACTTGATCTAAGGAAGTGGGTGGACGCTGCATTTCCTCACCATATTTTGGAAATTGTAGACATGTCATTGAAGCAGGAGTCACTTTCAGGAGATGCAAGTGGTGATTTACAAAAGCTGGAGCAATGCTGTCTTCAAGTGCTAAATGCAGGGATGATGTGCACAGAAGAGAACCCACTGAGGCGTCCACCGATCTCTTTGGTCACGGGAGAGCTTCAGCTTACTTGGAAAGAAATGGGATTTGACAGATTAAGCATGGCTGGAAAAGAATCATATGATTCTGACAGTGTTTGATGATGTCAGTGAAATTGAAGGTGTTAAAGCTTTTGTTTAGTTATCATTTCATTACAAAGAATATGTATTCTTCATTATGGATCGCATTCAAATGCTGCAATGAGAAAATTATAAGGAAAGCATAAAGTAGAAGGGTGTTCATAGTGGCTTGACGGATTAATTCTTGCAGCAATATATACACACTACACCTTTTTTATTATGACTTCCTCTCTATAAGATTATTTCTTCAGAATTCAGTCTTTTGATTTGAGATTATGTTTTTTATGTTCAACGCGGCTGAAAACCAGTGTTTAAACGCATGAACTTGATGCTCCTGCAAAGTGTGAGACCAAAGAAGGTTATCATGAAATTTTCAAGTGACTGGTTGACATTGCCAATATTTCTTAATACTGGTAATAAAAAAAGGCTAAACTCAGGTTGAAGGGTGAAGAATTTTATATTAAACAATGTATAAATCCATGCTACAAATATTAGCAAGGGCACAAAACTTGGTTTCTGCATCCAAGCCTCCAAATTAATGCCCTGGTGACAGGAAACTACTTGGAAATTACTCTCATGAATCGGTTAAGTGAAGAGAAAATGCCTGCTGCCTTGCTGAATAAAGAAGGTCCCTGCTCAGATTTCTCTTCTGCATTTCCAAATATTATCTGTAGACGATAAATAAGTAATCAATATACATAATTTTTCATTAGAATCTTATTTTTCCCTGCTAATTCAATGCGGGGACTTCAAAACTTTCTGGTGGTAACTAACCTCGATTTCTTCCGCATCCGGACGTCTTACGGATTCTTGTGCAAGAAGATATCTGTTTGGCCTATCTTTATCATCATAAAAGACCTTCCACATCCTGGAAATGATTAGAGTGGAGAGAATGAGGAGTGCATGCAACTATCAGAGAGAATCAATACACCACAAGAAATATGACTGAATATTGTATAGAGCTTAGACCACATGTGCCTAAAGGTGGTGGAAATGTTCTGAGTGGCAAGTGACTCTTACTCTGGATAACACCTAAAGACAGCACCGGCTGGCAGAGGTCTCATTGAATAAACTGTTGTGAATGTGCTGCAAAATAGATGATATAGAGCGGATTACTGTCACATAATCACAGACTAATGCAATATTTTGTGAATAAAAAAATTACCTCAGAAAGTATCTCCTTAGATTCCGTACATTAATCCCAACTCCTACATCCTCACTGATGAGACGCGGGTTCCACATGATAAGAGGCCTTGGCTAGCAGTATATGAGGAAGTACCATCAGATAAACTATCCTTCCTAGCTTGAGGTGTATGAACATGATGAAGAAAAGAAAGAAAGAAGAAGTATGTGCTAGTAACATACCGGATCATCTGATAGATCAGATACAATTTTCTGCACTTTTTCCAACATCTGATAATCAGGAACAACCATAACAACAATGTCATCTTCGATCTGAACAGGCTTCCGGTCACTTAAGCTGTAAAACAGCAAGGCACAAAGTTTCAGACATATATGCAAGAATATGAATCAATTCAAACAAGTGTACAACCTTTAAAAATGTACAGATTCACATTTACAAGGAACGACTATGAAACTCTTTCACTGCAATTAATATGCAAGTCCGATGCAATAAAATGCTAGACTCAATTGGACAAGGTAGATTTTAGGAACTAAATACTTAAAGAGGATTTCATCAACATGGTGGAAACTACCTTGAAAACCCAAAAGCTGCATCTTTCCACAGGTATTTTAGAAGTGCAGCAGCACCGGCATCTGGAAAAATGGCTTTGATTCTCTGAGTATTGAATATTAGCAAGCAAGGTTCAGAATCAAGAACGTGGTGGCTAAAGATGTAAGTGGAAGAAGTCAGGCACCATTGGCCATCAATTTCCCTCTAGCAATTAATCATCCTTAGATTGCATTGTTTTCGTGATTAGTATAAATAAAGAATTTTGTTCATATACTGTGGCTTTATCGAACATTTCATAATCAATAGTATTTTAAAGTAAAAATATACCTGGCTTCCTGTTTCTTCAATAAGTGTATCCAAAAAAATCCTTGACAGTTCCCAGAGCTCAGCCTGTGCACCTTCATCATCTAGAAACTGAAGCTGAGGGATTAAGAGCTCGACCTGGAAAGAGTTAGAGGGTTAGAAAAAACTTGAAAGGTAAAAAAAGCAATTAAAATGGAGAAAATTAAGTGATTCAATTGCAATTAATGCAAAAAAATTCACCACCATAACAAAAGTTCAAGAATCTGATATCTTCCCTTTAAACTTGCAGGCAAAGTGAACGGAGCCATGTCCTATACTTGCTCAACCTGGACAGATTAAAAGCTAAATTTCTCGATTTGATTGATGTGAAGCTCAGTAACAGGAGGCAGTTCAGGATTTGCAAAAAGGTTTAAGACTGAAGTGTCAAAGAACCATCTCAACCCAATAGCTTAAGCTTTTAGGTGAGGTTCCAGGATATGATTTATATTATTCTCTAACACACCCCCTCAAGTGAAAGCCTTTTAGGCTTGAAACTTGCACAAACCCACATTACCTTGTGCTTAATTTTTATCAAATAAATAGGGATAGTGAGATTCGAACTCGAGACCACTTGGTCATCAAGGCTTTGATACCATGTCAAAGAACCATCTCAACCCAATAGCTTAAACTTTTAGGTGAGGTCCCAGGATATGATTTATATTATTCTCTAACATAAAGTACCTAGTTCCAGCAATCCAATAATGTTTCATGCTCTCTCTTAACTCTTCTTAGACCTGGGTTTGGACAGATAAACCCTACCCAAGTGTTCCGTGGAACAAATTAAGGTTTTCGGTTTCTTGATTACACTTAACTAGACCTTAAGGATGGCACTATAAAAAAACTACACTGCAAAAAATCACTTAGTGATTCCAAACAGAGATGATCTCAACTTCAAAATATAAGATTACATTTCCCTTTGTCACGTACTATGGCTCTCATTCCTCCTGAAGACACAAACAAAGCACTAGCTTGGCTAGATTGCCGGACTGCACCCTCCAAGTCAGAAGGCAGGCAGCTGAAAAATGAAGAAAATAACATCACTCAGTATGCTTTCATTTCTCCAGAGTATATAAAGCATTACAAGTCAGTAAACATGAATGCTGAAAGATCTTAATACCACTGATCCACTGTACTATTGCTTATCCAATACAGTATAACATAATGGACTAGAAATCCAAAGTAATTGCATATTATTCATGCAGAAAACCTTCTCCTTCCCTACTCAATATCACTTAATCTGAACAATTTTCTTCTAGTGCTACAAGAAATCACAGTTCTCTCTATAGATTGATACATACACAGATGGAAGAATGACTCTATGAACTGATAAGTCTTTGGAAAACACTAAATCAACTATAACCCAATCTGACTGATACAGATTTAAAACTCAATATGGGATAGAACATGCATTGAAGTACTATTTTCAAGCTTATGACATGGAAATTCAACCAATTTCAACCACACTAAACTGCAGGCTTAAGCTGATAACCAAAGTCAATTGCTGGATCAACTGAGTGAAGTAAAGAAACAAAAGGGTATCGTTATAATTTTGTGTCTCTACATCAACTTAGAGGTAAAAGCAAAAGCAGCACAAAACAAGAAAAGTTGTGTGCACAAAAGAAACTGAATTACCTGTCATCTTCTTCTTGAACAGTTTGTGCTTGTTCTTGTAACTCCATGGCCTCTTCAAGGTTATCTTGAGAAGCATCATCACCTTCGAATTTCTCAAACTTTGCCAAGATTCTTGATGATCTTGTACAAAGTGAAATCCCACTTAAGTTAGCGTGTGAAAAAGATAAGGTAAAGTGAGTGGTGGAGGTTGAGTTGTTTGGTATTATTGATGGTGCCATGTAGGAGTGGAAGGAACAGCTTGGGATTGAAGTAGCCATTGAAGCTAAGCTAACTACCAACTGCCAAGCTGCTTAGGACATGGGTTTTTATCAGAATTTATGGGGGACAATGGAGCTGCTATTTTTCTTTTCTTTGTTGCTAGTGAAGCAAGCTTTATGTGAATTATTTGGAGACAAAGCAGACACATGCACCAAAAAAGAGAAGAGGATAAATTCACCTTCGTTACTGAAATTAAGTGTAAAGTACTTCTATTTAAGTAAATCATGTCTAAAAGAGAGAGAGGATAAATTCACCTTTGTAACTGAAATGAAGTGTAGAGTACTTCTATTTAAGTAAATCATGTCTAAAGGAACTATAAATATAAATTAGAAATGCCAAGTGAAATTATCTTTATTTTCTACTTCAAAGATTTTTAATTGAAGTTTAATTTCACATACACTCTTAGACAAACTATTAAAACAACACTAAAATTCTCAAATCTCCCTTGTCAAAATTGAAAAAAAAAATCTATGTATATATATATATATATGACTAGTGTTTTTTTCATTAATTCAACTAATGAAATATTTTTAGATCATTTTTTCATAATAAAACTAAATCTCTATTCAATTAAGTTTTATACAAATCATATATTTACAATAAATTTATCTCGTCTTCATGGTAAAACATACAGGAAAAAAATCTACTTATTGCTAGATTCACGTGCCATAGTTATAAAATTCAAATCAGATTGATAGATTGACCTGGAATTTAATCGACTTGAGGTTTAAATCGACCTGAATTAAATAGAAAATAAAAAATAATAATTTAACATGATTCAGACAAAATTCTAATTGATTCTAAAAAAAAAATCAAAATTATATTGTTTTTATCATTTTAAAAAGTTTTAACTAGGAAAATATTGGATTTGATCATTAATTATTTTTTTTAGATTAATCTTTTGACCCGTGACCTTGCTTCGAGATCAAACTCTCTCTAGGGTTTTAAAATTATGTCGCATTGAATATAAATATTTTGATGATCTAATGTAATGTATATTCATGAGAATTGGGAGTAATTTACAAATTAAAAGGAATTATATATAGAACTAATAGGCCTTGACCTATTACCTTATCAGCCAGCACCACATAAGTAGGCCCAATTCTCTTTGTTCAAGCCCAAAATATCTCTCTTTCAAATTAAATCAAGCGCTCCATTATATAGCCGTTAGAAAGCCAAAAAACAGCTCTCTCTCTCTTTAATCTAACGGCTATCAAATCTCACCCTCTCATTTCAAACTTCAAATTCCCAATTTTAAACCCTAAAAGTCTTTCACTTCTCTAATTTTTCTTTCTCAATTTCAATTTCAAGGCCAACAAAATGACTGGTACTATCTCTTTCTCTGTCGATTGGCATCAATTCTTGATGTTGTTTTTATGATTCTTGATTGATATAGATCGAAATTGCTCAATTTCTCTCAGATCTGACGGTAGACATGATCGAAGAGATCTGTGATCGTATCCAAACTGTTCAAATTTCTGATTCCTACCCTTCTCTTTCTTCTACCACAGGTCAAGATAATAGTTTTAGTTTCTGTAAATATGATTCATTGAAATTGAAATAAAACTAAGGTTTTTTTATTTTATTTTGAATTATTAGAGATTATATATTTAATTGCTGATTTTTTTATTTTTTATTTTTGCTTCAGAGGAAATCACAGAGACTGAAACTATCGAAGAAGGTTTGTGAATTTTGTGATTTTCTTTGTTAATTTCATTTCAGCCCTTCAATTTTAAAGAAATTTTAAATTGAGTCATTTCTTTGACTTGCTTCTGTTTAAACCTAGAAATTGTAATTTACAATTGTTTGCTTTATTTGTTTTCGAATTCAATTGTGACTTCTGACTTCAATTGTTGATATCTTTCTAATTCTAGGGTTTCTAAAATGCCCAAATATTTTTTTGCTTTTTCATAAAATTTAATTACAAAAAAAGAAGTTAAAATTGAGTCAAATTCGGCAGTAGTACAGTAGACATTTTATATTCTTTCTTGAACATGTTTTGATTCAAGATCTTTTAATTTGAATGGTTTTTTTTTAAAAAAAATTGAATTTTCATGAGAAACTATTAATTCGGAGGAAGAGAACGAAAGTAGCAGAAACAGAGAAGTTTCTCCAACTCAAGGACCCACGCTGCCAATTTTGCAGAAAGTTATCCATTTGAGCAATAAAATCCAGGTACAACTTTTGAGCTGTATTGATGCTATAATAGTTGGAGGATAAGATGAATTAAGAACTTGGTTTTAGTAGAAATTAGTAAAGTCTTAAAATTCTTGTCTTGAGCTCAACAGAACCTACAAAAACATTGTTTTTGCCAGTAAATTAGGATTTTGCATCAAGTATGCTGATGGGGTTTTTTCAATGTAGAATTTGAAGAAAGAACATGCAAGTCTTTCTGATCAAGTAAAGACTGCTAAAGATTCAGTACCTGGTCCTGACATTTTAGACAGTCTTCAGAAATTCAGTGAGTATTGAATAGTGAATTGACTTTGGTTTCTTTTTTTCTTGTTTAATTTAAATATTTACTTGATGGAATATTGGTGACAGGTAATGAATATGAACTTTTAAAGAAGAAATATTTACAAGAGTTGTCTGAGAGGAAACGACTTTACAATGAGGTGATCGAGCTTAAAGGGAACATCAAAGTCTTCTGTCGATGTAGACCACTAAATCAAGTCGAAATTACAAATGGTTCTAACCATGTCGTTGAATTCGACTCCTCCCTTGATAATGAGCTGCAAATCATTTCCTCTGATTCTTCCAAGAAGCAATTTAAGTTCGACCATGTTTTTAGGCCTGAGGATAACCAAGGTGATCTATATATTGCTACCGTAGAGAACTTGTTATATGTTATTTGCATTATTGAAGCATCTAATCTCTTATCTTAATGATATGCAGAGGCTGTTTTTGCCCAAACTAAACCAATAGTCACTTCAGTGTTGGATGGCTACAATGTCTGCATATTTGCCTATGGGCAAACCGGTACTGGAAAGACGTTTACCATGGAGGGCAATCCAGAAAACAGGGGAGTCAACTACAGAACACTGGATGAGCTGTTCCGACTTTCCCAAGAAAGAAGCGGTGTTATGAGATATGAACTGTTTGTTAGCATGTTGGAGGTTTACAATGAGAAGATAAAGGACCTCTTGGTTGAAAACTCCAACCAACCAACTAAAAAGTTAGTTTAGTTTTTTATTTGCTCTGTTAATCAAAATGTTTTCATTTATGTCATATTCTCTGGCTGCAAAAATTTTATACTGATAATTTGCTACAAGACTGATATATGATTTTACTTTACTTCTTGATGAGGGAAATTATAAATGTCGTGCTAATTGCCAAGAAAAGTAGACTGTGGAAATTATTCATCAGCAGGATTTTCATTCGAGTTCTGTTTTTTTTTTTTTTTGCAAAAGATAACTGATAATAAATTGTGTTAGACGAATCAAGTTTGTTGAAATTTTATTTGTCTATGCACGCACGAAGGTTGGAGATAAAGCAAACAGCTGAAGGAACACAAGAAGTCCCAGGACTTGTGGAAGCTCAGGTGAATGGCACGGAGGATGTGTGGGAGTTACTCAAGTCTGGAAGTCGTGCTAGATCTGTTGGATCAACCAGCGCTAATGAACTTAGCAGCCGTTCTCATTGGTAATAATATACACCCACTTTCTTCTTCTTTTTTAGTTTATTTCTTTGTCAAAACAATTGTTTTGTGAACATTGATCCTCGAAGTTGAAGATGGTTTTTTGGATTGATAAATCCCAACTATGCATGAATCAAGTCAATGGTTATGGTAATAATGCCCACAATATTGTTGCTTTGCAGTTTGCTGCGAGTAACAGTAAGAGGAGAGAATTTAATAGATGGGCAGAAGACAAGGAGTCACCTTTGGATGGTTGATTTGGCTGGTAGTGAGCGTGTGGGAAAGATTGATGTTGAAGGTGAAAGATTGAAGGAATCACAATTCATTAATAAATCTCTTTCAGCACTTGGTGACGTTATCGCAGCTCTTGCATCCAAAACTGGTCACATTCCCTACAGGTGGATCTCATACACACACTTGTAAACCTAGCAATCCAATTACTCATGTAAACCTACTATCCAATTACCATTCTAATGAAAAGATTCATTCTCTTTGCTTATCAGGAACTCAAAGCTGACTCATATGCTACAGAGCTCTCTAGGTGAGCAAGTTTGACATATTTTTTATGGTTACTGAACATTTTTTTACCTTTTTGTAAATGAAAGATGCCAAGTGAAATGTGAAACGCAGGAGGAGATTGCAAGACCTTGATGTTTGTCCAAATAAGTCCGAGCTCTGCTGACGTTGGAGAGACCATTTGTTCACTAAATTTTGCAAGTCGAGTGCGGGGAATTGAAAGCGGTCCTGCTCGCAAACAGGCTGATCTCTCTGAACTTTCCAAATACAAGCAAATGGTATGTATTCTTCTTGTACTTTGAAGAAATTTCTTTTATTCCAGTTTACTTCGTCTCGATTCAGATTTTTCTTTTTCTCAACTACATATAAGCAGGTAGAAAAATTAAAGCATGATGAAAAGGAAACAAAGAAGTTACAGGATAGCTTGCAATCATTGCAGTTGAGGCTTGCTGCCAGAGAACATATCTGCAGAACTCTGCAAGAAAAGGTAATGATGACTGAGTTTCCATTTTGCAGCTGCTTCTCATTTATTATTGTTATGGAACAAGTGGTAAATTACTTGGAACATTTTTTCTCTTGCTTTTATTTTTCCCTAATTTGGCTTCTATATAATTTTTAGACTATACGAGTAACTCTTTTCTTGCAACAGGTTCGAGACCTCGAAAATCAGTTGGGGGAGGAAAGAAAAATCAGAATAAAACAAGAAACAAGAGCTTTTGCAGCTGCTTCTCAGTCTACGAAACAAATAGTAGAGAAGAGCAACACAGACAAAAAGCCACCTCTGGGTCCTTCAAAATTCAGGATGCCATTGCGAAGAATCACCAATTTCATGCCTCCGCCATCTCCCCTACAGAAACAGAAAACCACCATTACTAATTCTGCTGTATCTTCAATGCATGACAAAGAAAACAATTCAAGAACCACAATGTCAGGGACAAATACAAAAGGCCTTATGAAACCCAGGCGAATGTCCATTGCAATCAGACCTCCTCCTCCAATGTCAACACAGGTTTTTCAGCCAAAGAGACGTGTATCCATTGCTACCTTCCGTCCAGAGTCAACCTCAAACATAAGCACGCCTCTTCAAACCTCTCGATATAAGAACGGGAATGTAGTTGGCAGGCAATCATTTGTCAGGGACCCAAAAAAGCCAAGGTATTCAAAGCTGTTTTCTCCATTGCCAGAGTTCAGGACTGCATCAGAGATTACACCTATGAGAAACAGTAGCAGATTCATGGGCAGTCCTCCAACACAGGCAGGTTCATGGAGGCCGAAGCACCCAACAGTAGTTGCACTGCAGCGAAAATCTTTGGTGTGGAGTCCGCTCAAGTTGAGGAACATGCAAAATGCCCGGAGACCATCTTTGTTGCCTTCTCGACCATCATATAATGAGGTGCAATGAACCTTTAGGTCTTCATTGTTGCCTTCTCGACCATCATATAATGAGGTGCAATGAACCTTTAGGTCTTCATTGTCGTGATAGATAGTAGGGGAGTATACTTTTTTTTCTTAATCGTCATCCTCCATCTTTTCTTATATAGATTTTATCTTCTCCTCTGGATTTTACTCGCAATTGTATGCTTCTTGCTTACTTTATAAGCACGCCATCAAAACTCAATGCAATGTTCAGTGACTTTTTTCTCCATCTTTCCCACATCAGAGATTGTCGTTTTTACAAGGAAATGGAGAATACTTTCATCAGACGAAATATGCATAGTGCTTGCACGTTGTTGTGAGCGAGTTTATAAGGTTTGTTTGAATTTTAATTAATTTTAAAAACTATAAAATCCTTGTTATTTAGACCCTTTCTTCTTCTTCTTCTTCTTAATATTAATTTACAGTCAATGGGCCGTGCTGCGGGTAGATAAAGTTTTTTTCAACACAAAAAAAGATGTATATATAAAAGTATTTACGTGTTTTTTTTACTCTAGTAACAAATTATAATCACAAATACTAAAAACTTTATATTAATTAAATAAATCAAGAATCATTTATAATAATAAACACACAAAAAAAATTATTAACAATAATTAAAGACTGAATTGAAAAACTAAGAGATGAGTGTTTATCAAAATATATAATCTCAGAACATGCATAACAAACCGGTTGTAGATCTTGAAACATGGATAATAGACCTGGTTGTGCTTATGAAAATATATAATCTTATAACATATACAATAAACCTAGTTGTAGATCTCGAAACATAAAGAATATACCTAGTTGTATTTAATAATTTTATTTTTATAATTAATTTTTTTATTGAATCTGATAAGAAATAAAAAGGAGTAAAACAAATGTAGGTGAGATTAATTTTTTTTCAAACACAGACATGTTCAGTCATCATTAATATGTTTATTAAGAGAAAAAATAATTATAAATTCAAAATATCACATGTATTCAATGATATTTTTATAAAAATAATCATTTTTTTTAAGAAAAATTGTATTGAATAAATGATAAAGTAGTAGATGTAAAAAAAAACTTTAAGCCCACTAAGCCTAAGCTTATGGGCTTAGGCTTAGTGGGCTTGATGCGTCTATACTAAATACTAATTATTAAAGGATTGGGGTTTTTTTCTTGTCCATCAAGGGTTTT
>Ga0307511_10003625_pt1 | contig 15806 bp, 11 predicted proteins | sample 13_EM_MG_FD_200266 | JGI IMG/M metagenome (GOLD analysis project Ga0307511, IMG submission 200266) | Populus trichocarpa ectomycorrhiza microbial communities from riparian zone in the Pacific Northwest, United States - 13_EM | ecosystem: Host-associated > Plants > Roots > Unclassified | place... | reverse complement strand
GCGCCGGCCAGCAGCCAGACGGCCAGTGTCGCGGCGCCGCCGAGGAGCGCGACGAAGACCAGCCAGAACGCGGCGCGGTCAGCCAGCCGCTGCCCGGGTGCCTTCGAGTTCTGGGCCTGCTGGACCAGCTTGACGATCTGCGCCAAGGCGGTGTCCGCGCCGACCTTCGTGGCCCGCACCCGCAGGGTGCCGTTGGCGTTGATGGTCGCGCCGATCACCGCCGAGCCGGCGGCCTTGTGCACCGGCAGGCTCTCGCCGGTCACCATGGACTCGTCGACGGCGCTGTCCCCGTCCTGGACGACACCGTCGACGGCGATCTTGGCACCGGGTCGCACCAGCAGCAGGTCGCCGACCGCGATCTCGGCGGTGGGCACCTCGACCTCCTCGCCATCGCGCAGCACGAGGGCCTTGGGCGGGGCGAGGTCGAGCAGGGTGCGGATGGCGTCGTTGGCGCCGCCGCGGGCGCGCATCTCGAACCAGTGCCCCAGCAGCACGAACGTGGCCAGCACGGTGACGGCCTCGTAGAACACGTCACCGCCGCCGGTGAGCGTCACGACCAGCGAGTACAGCCAGCCCGCGCCTACCGCGACGGCGACCAGCACCATCATGTCCAGCGTGCGGGCGGCCAGGGCGCGGACCGCGCCGTCGAAGAATATCCAGCACGAGTAGACGACCACCGGCAGGCTCAGCACCAGCGCCAGGACGTCCGGTCGCCACCCGAACGGGGTGGGCAGGCGCAGCCCGAACACCGCGGTCCCGATCGGCGACCACAGGACGATCGGGATCGACAACGCCAGGGCGACGAGGAAGCGGTTGCGCATGTCGGCGACCATGGCGGCCATCGACATCCCGCCGTGCCCCATCTGCTCGTGTGACGACTCCATCTCCGCCGCCGGACCGCGCCCCACCTGGCCCGGTTCCGTCAGTGGGTCGCAGATGTGGTGCGGCACCGATTGCCCGGCGCAGTGGTAGCCGCAGTCGACCACCCACTGGCGCAACGCCGCCACCGACGTGAGCGACGGGTCGAACGCGACCGTCGCGGTCTGGCCAACCGGGTTGACCTCCAGGCCGACCACACCGGGTTGCCGGCGCAGTACAGCGTTGACGACATTCTGCTCGCTGGCGAGCAACAGTCCGCTGACATCTAGCACGACGGTTTCGTGCCCGTCCCGCACAAGTCCATCCCGCATCGGTTCGTCTCCTTGCTTCATCGTCCACAGTGGTCACACGATGGCGCTGCGGAAGCGGCGCAGCCGCAGGCTGTTGGACACCACGAACACCGAGGAGAACGCCATCGCCGCCCCGGCGATCAGCGGATTGAGCAGACCGAGCGCGGCCAGCGGCAGCGCGGCGACGTTGTAGGCGAACGCCCAGAACAGGTTGCCCTTGATAGTGCGCAGCGTGCGCCTGGCAAGGCGGATCGCGTCCACCGCCGCCCGCAGATCGCCGCGCACCAAGGTGAGATCCGACGCCTCGATCGCCACGTCGGTGCCGGTGCCCATGGCCAGCCCGAGGTCGGCCTGGGCCAGCGCGGCGGCGTCGTTGACCCCGTCGCCGACCATCGCCACCACCCGGCCCTCACCCTGCAGGCGGGTGACGACGTCGGCCTTGTCCTTGGGCAGCACCTCGGCGATCACCTCGTCGATCCCGACCTCTGCCGCGACCGCCCGGGCCGCGGTCTCGTTGTCGCCGGTCAGCAGCACCGGCCGCAGCCCTAGCGCCCGCAGCCCACGGATGGCTTCGGCGGAGGTGGGTTTGATCGTGTCCGCGACCACCAGCACCGCGCGGGCCTGACCGTCCCAGGCGACGAGCACGGCGGTTCGGCCCTGCTGTTCGGCCTGCTCCTTGGCCAGCCGCAGCTCCTCGGGCAGGGCGATGCTCCACTGCGCCAGCAGGCTTTCTCGTCCGACCAGCACCGCGTGGCCGTCGACGACACCCCGCACTCCGAGCCCTTCCAGGTTGCTGAACGACTCCACCGGCGGCAGTGCGTCCGAGTGCTCCTCGGCGGCCACCGCGATCGCCCTGGCGATGGGGTGTTCGGAGGCGTGCTCGACCGCACCCGCCAGCCGCAGCACCTCGGCCTCGTCCACGCCGGCGGAGATGTGCACCCGGTGCAGGCTCATCCGACCGGTCGTCACGGTGCCGGTCTTGTCCAGCACCACGGTGTCGATCCGGCGGGTGGACTCCAACACCTCAGTGCCCTTGATCAAGATGCCCAGCTGCGCACCACGACCGGTGCCGACCAGCAACGCGGTCGGCGTGGCCAGCCCGAGTCCGCAGGGGCAGGCGATGATCAGCACCGCGACCGCCGCGCTGAACGCCGCCGCCGCGCCGACGCCTGCCGCGAGCCACAGCCCCAGAGTGGCGACCGCGAGAGCCATCACGATGGGCACGAATACGCCCGCGATCCGGTCGGCAAGCCGCTGGATCTCGGCCTTGCCGCTCTGCGCGTCCTCGACCAGCTTGGCCATCTGCGCCAACTGGGTGTCCGCGCCGATCCGCGTCGCGCGCACCACCAGCCGACCCCCAGCGTTGACAGTGGCTCCCACCACGGTGTCGCCCGGACCGACCTCGACCGGCACGGACTCGCCGGTGAGCATGCTGGCGTCGATGGCCGAGCTGCCGTCCTCGACCACGCCGTCGGTGGCGATCTTCTCCCCCGGGCGCACCACAAACCGATCCCCGAGGGCGAGCTGCTCGATCGGGATGCGTTCCTCACGGCCGTTCCGCAGCACCGCGGCGTCCTTCGCGCCCAGTTCCAGCAGCGCGCGCAGCGCGGCCCCGGCCCGCCGCTTGGAACGGGCCTCGAAGAACCGGCCCGCCAGGATCGCCGCCGTCAATCCGGTGGCGACCTCCAGATAGATGTTCTGGCCGGCCATGCCGCGCTGCACGGTTAGGTCGAACCCGTGATGCAACCCCGGCTGCCCGGCCCCGCCCAGGAACAGGGCGTACAGCGACCAGAGGAACGCCGCGGACACGCCCAGGGAGATCAAGGTGTCCATCGTGGCGGCGCCGTGCCGGAGATTGGTCCAGGCGGCCTTGTGGAACGGCCACGCGCCCCACACCACCACCGGCGCCGTCAAGGTCAGCGACAGCCACTGCCAATAGGTGAATTGCAACGGTGGCACCATCGCCAGCACGATCACCGGCACCGCCAACGTCACCGAGACCAGCATCCGCTGTCGTAGCGACCGAGTGTGCTCGTCGTACTCGTGCTCGCCCGCCGGCCCCTCCTCCGGCACGACGTCGGGCACGCTGGCGGTGTAGCCGGTGTCCTCAACGGTCCGGATGGCATCCTGTGTGGACAGTCCAGCGGGGAGGTTGACCTTCGCTTTCTCGGTTGCGAAGTTGACCGTCGCGGACACGCCGTCGACCTTGTTCAGCTTCCGCTCGATCCGCGTCGCGCACGACGCGCACGTCATGCCGCCGATCGCCAGTTCCACCTGCCGGGCCTCGTGAGTGGTCGAACTCATCGCGAACCTCCTTCTCCCCATCGACACAACCCCAGCCTCAACCTTCCAGTACGATGGAAGGTCAAGGAGGTGTGACGTGAAGATCAGTGAACTGGCGGTCGCCGGCGGCACCACACCCAAAACGATCCGCTTCTACGAGCAGGCCGGCGTCCTCCCCGAACCGGCCCGCACCTCCGGCGGCTACCGCGACTACGGCCCGGAGTTCATCGACCGGCTCGACTTCATCCGCCGCGCCCAGGCCGCCGGCCTGACTCTGCGCGAGGTCGCCCAGATCCTGGCCATCTCCGACCGCGGCGGCACCCCCTGCGGCCACGTCCGCGGCGTGCTCGCCGACCGCCTCGACCAGGTGCGCGCCCAGATCGCCGAACTCGTCACCCTCGAAACCCACCTCGACGCCCTGCTCGCACACGCCCGTCAGGGCGAGCCGACCGAGCACGACAGCGCAGGCGTCTGCTGGATCCTGGAATCCGCCATTGGCCGTCAGCGATCCACCACGAGCAGCGGGCCGCGGGAGCGCGACACACAGGGATAAATCACGTCACGGCGATCACGCTCCACGGGCGGGAGAACGGTGTCACGGTGATCGGGCACGCCGTCCAGAACGCGCAGCGCGCAGGCGCCGCACACCCCCTCCCCGCACGAGAACGGCGCATCGGGCACGACATCCCGAATCACCGCCAACAGGGTGCGGTCGGCCGGCACACGCAGCACGCGTCCGCTGCGGCGCAGTTCGACGTCGAACTCCCGCTCCGGCGCAGCCACGAGGTCGCGGGCGCCGAAGCGTTCGACGTGCAGGCGCCGGTCCGGGAAATCCGCCGAGAGGATCTTTTCGACGGCGGTCACGAGCGGTTCGGGGCCGCAGCAGTAGACGGCCCCGCCCGGTGGAGCCGCCTCGATCGCGGCGCCCAGGTCGGGACGACCGTGTGTGTCCTCGGGAACGAGCTGCACCCGGTCAGCGCCGAGCGTGAGCAGTTCGTCCACGAAGGCCATGCCGGCGCGGGACCGGCCCCCGTAGACCAGCCGCCAGTCCAGACCCGCCCCGGCCACCGCGCGGACCATGGGCAGGATGGGCGTGATGCCGATGCCGCCCGCGATGAACGTGTAGTGGCCGGCCAGCACCAGGGGGAATCGGTTGCGGGGCTCGTGGACCGTGATCTGCTGGCCGGGCCGCAACTGGTGTACCTCGTTGGATCCGCCGCGTCCGTGCGGCACGTGCAGCACGGCGATGCGCAGGGTGTTCGTGTCGGCCGGGTCGCCGCACAGCGAGTACTGGCGGATTTTCCCGGACGGGAGAACGAGGTCGATGTGCGCGCCGGGTTCCCAGCCGGGCAGCGCGGCGCCGTCGGCGGCCGCGAGCGTGATCGCGACGACTCGATCCGCGGCGTGGTGAAGCTCCCGCACCACAACGGATCTGGCACCCGCCGACGCGGTGGACGCCGCCGACTCCGCGGTGTCCACCGCCCGCGGTTGCCCATCGGAACGCCGTCCCGCCAGCAGGCGGTAGCTGGCCAGGAAGACGACCGTCGCGGCCAGGACGAGACCTGTCCCGCGCACGGCGGGACCAGCCGCGTCCGTGCCGGCCGTCAGCGCGTGCGCCGTGCTCAGGACGAACACCGCGAATGTGGTGGTGTGCACCCAACGCCACCAGCGGTGTGGGACGCGGTGCCGGAGCCAGGAGGTCGCCTGGATCGCGATCAGCAGGTACAGCGCGATCACGCCCCACGCGACCGCCGCCGGCCGGTACCCGGAGGTGAAGGGAACCAGCAGTTGCAGCGCGCCGATGTCCACATAGGAGTCGACGACCAGGGAGATCAGGTGCACGGCAAGGAAAACTACTGACAATCCGGCCAGGAAGCGGTGCAAGTCGAGCAGGCGTGCGGGGACCGCCCGCGAACCCGCTACCCGGCTGGACAGCAGCAGCCCCCACACGACGGCCGCCGACAGCAGCCACCACGCCATCAGCCCACCGGCGCGGGCGAAGTACCACCACAGTTGGGGGTCCACGTCACATACCTTTCCCATGCTCCGGCCGCGTGCGTGGCGCCGTCCTCGGTCACCAGCACGCCAGCGACGCCAAGGCTGTCCAGCAGTGTGATTCCGGCGGGCACCCCAGCGATCAGCGCCGCCTTGGCCAACACCTCCGCCCAGTGCGTCTCGGCCGCGACCACCGTGACGCTGGCCACCGCGGACATGGCCGGCGTGCCACGGGCGGGATCGATGATGTGGTGGGCTTCCTGCCCCGCACGTCTCCACCGACGCCGCAGCCGGGTGGACGTCGCGACCGCGCCGTCAGCCAGCGCCAACCACGCCAGGTCCGTGCCCGGCCGGTTCTCGTCCTCCACCGCGATGAGCCACGCGTCGCCGGCGGGCGGCGATCCAACCGTGCGGACATCCCCACCAAGATTCACGCTGGCCCCGGACGCCCCCGAAGCGAACAGTTCAGCGGCCAGCAGGTCCGCGGCGTATCCCTTGCCGATACCACCCAGATCGATGCACACACCGGGCGGCAACCGAACCCGGCCGGCGGCGATCTCGATGCCGGCGCACCCCGGCGCGGGAACCGCCGCACCCGGCGGTGATTCCGCCGGCAGATCGTCGAAGTCGCGCGTGTAGCCGGCTTGTTCGAGCGCTGGCAGGATGGTCGGGTCGAACACACCGCCGGTCCGTTCCCACGCCAACACCGCCTGGCGCACAAGGCCGATCGTGGGCTCGGACAGCTCAACCCACTGTCCCGTCGACCCGTTGAGTCGACACAGCTCGCTGTCGGGGCGAAACCGTGACCACAGCGATTCCCATTCGGCAAGCCGGGCACGGGCCCATACCAGCGCGGCGGGGCAGGCACCGGCCACCAGGAGATGACCGGTGCTGCCCATCACGGGAAACCGCGCCTCGATTGGCTCAGCTGCCACTGCTACGCGTCATGGGTGCGGACGGCGTCGCCGTGGAGGTTGGGATTGCAGCCGTACCCGACGCGGACGGAGCCTGCGATCCGCCACATCCGCTGCCACTGCTGCGCGTGACCATGGAAGATGGTGTCGCGTGCGGCGTCGCCCCGGTCGTGGCCGCGGCGGCCGGGGCCGGATGGGTGGTCCCCGCCACCAGGGCGGTCAGCAGCGCGGCGCCGGTCAGACTGGCGGCAGCCACCCCGACCCGAATCGCCGTGCGATGATCGCGTTCGGCAGCGGCCTCCTGGGGCACTGGCATCGTCACATGCCACCCATACCCTTCATGTCTCCCATTCCCATGCCGCCCATGCCGTTCTGTTGCGTCCCGCCCGGCGCGGACGGCGTGGTGGAGGGTGACGGCGTGGTGGCACCCATCTGGTGGGACATGTCCATGCCCATCTCCATGCCCATGCGCATGGCCTCCAGCGCCATCTTCATCTGCGTGGTCATGTCGTCATCACTCATCCCACTCATGCCCGAGTTGGAGGTGCCGCCGTTGGGCTGCGCCGATGACGACGGCGGCGGCGGGGGCGGTGCCGTGCTGGTGGTAGGGGTGGTGGACGGGGGCGGAGCGGACGGACCGCCGCTGGCCAGTGCCGAGGTCGCCACGGCGACCGAGACACCGACCGCCACGACTCCAGCGGCGATCGCCAGGGCCGTTCGGTGCTTGATCCGACTGATCACAGATTCATCCTCATTTCTCGGTCGGCGCGCGTCGCTCGGCACGCCACCGGTTCGGGCCGCAACACCGTGAGGTCGTTGTCGGACTAGGCGATTGCGGTCAGGCCGTCATCGGGAGGCTGCCGCGCGGCCGGATCGGGCGGGCCGATCGTGATCGTGACCTGCTCATCGATGCCCGAAGCGCGCATGTGGCCCCAGCACCCCATCGCTGCGGCAGGACGGCCGGTGCCGCTCAGTGGTTAGGTCACGCACGCGACCAGCTCGCTTCGATCACGCCCCCAATATACGTACCTACTACGTAGGATAGTTGTTAGCTGGACACGGGGGTAACTCCACTGCCGAACGCCCTCGACTGGCCAACTTGACCCGGTCACGCCGGACACCTGACCTGCCTTGTTCTCCCGTCCCCACACCTGGGCAGCGACCTGCACGGCATCCCAGGGCGATCCGAGCGACGGGGTGCGGGAGAGGGCCAACTCGCTAATGGAGTCGACGGTCATACCGTGGTGGATGGCGGCGGCGTAGATGGGCGCCATGCCGGGCATGGGCGACGGCAACCCATGCCCGGCATGATGAGCGCGCAGGACATGCAGCAGTTGAGGCAGGCCAAGGGCGGTGCCTTCGACACGATGTGGCTGCAGATGATGTCCAGCATCAGCAGGGCGGCGCCATCGACATGGCCAAGACCGAACTCAGCCAGGGCCCTGAGTTCTGACGCCAAGGCGTCGCACAAAAGATCATCGACGGCCAGCGGGCCGAGATCACCGAGATGCAGGGCATCCTCGGCCAGCACTGAGGCCCGACCCGTAATAAGGGGGACGTCCGCCTGGACGTCCCCACCTACCAGCACCCGTCAGACGTGCGGTGGCGTGTAGCGCAGCACGTCGATGCCGCCGGTGTACTGCGCGGCGTAGACCAGGCCGTCGTGGAACGCCGGAGTGGCGGCCTCGCTACCCGAAGGCACGAAATACCCGACCTGCACCGGGTGGCGCGGATCGCTGACATCGATGAAACGCGTGCCCTGCCCATAGAAGGCCTGCACCAGGATGTTGCCGTCGCCGACCCCGGTCAGCGGCTGGAAGAAGTGCGCCGAGCAGTCGTTCTCCGCGCCCGCCACCTCACCAGGCTGCCCCGCGGGGCTCCAGCTACCCACCACGGACAGCCGAAACGGCGCGCTCGGTGTGGAACGCCAGCCAGCGCCGCCGTAGCTGCCGGCCAGCGACGCGATCAGCAACTGGCCGGAGTCGGCACAGGTGTCGCCGAAGTCCTCGTCGGTGACGAACAACAGCTCCCCCGGGGCGAAGCCGCCGATCGAGCGCAGCGGATGCCACGAGTTGTGGTCGAAGGTGTAGCTGGCATCGTTCGGACTGATGATCTTGCCGCCCGCGTACGGGACCGGGTCCCACGCAGTCGCCACCCGCACCCGACCGCTGACCGGATCGGCGTGGACGCCGGACGTCCAGTAGCCCCGCACCCCGCCGGCGCCGGAGGTCCACGCGACGCCCATGGCGTCCACGTCGGTGTCGTGCACATAGTCGGTGACGCCGTCGTTGCGGTGCAGGTCGACCGGCGTCGGGAACGTGTAGGGGTGAGCGGGGTCGGCCAGTGCGGTGACCCATGCGGGCTGGCCCTGCCAGTCCGGCGGCTGGTTGCCCGTGCCGGTGTGCGAGGGGCCGCCGCTCCACAGGAAGCGGCAGCCGGCGATGCACTGGGAAGTGTGCCCGCCGGGCTCGGCGTGGAAGGTGATCAGGCTCAGGTGACGCGGGTCGCGTGCGTCCACAATGTACAGACCGGAGGTGCCGGTTTGCTTGTTGCCGCCGAACGCGCGCGGGTCGCGGGTGAGGAACACCAGATGGCGCACCGGGTCGGCCTGGAGGTGTTCACCTTCCCAGAATCCCTGGCTGACGTCATCTCCAGGCAGGGCCAGCGCGGACGCCGGAAGTTCGTCGAGCAGTGCCGGATGGGCGGGATCGGCCAGTGACCAGGCGCGCAGCCCCAACGGCCCGTCACCGAACATCACGTCCCCGGCCGGGCCGGTCGGATAGCGGATGAACGCCAGCCCGGTCACCGAGGTCGGGGTGTCCACGTGGTCCACCCAGGTCACGTTCTGCTCGTCCACCGGACCTGGCGTGGCCGCCGGCGCGAGCCCGGGCATGGCGGCAAGGGCCAGCCCGCAGAGGACCGAGACGAGCAGGGTGCGATGTCGCATCGAAGCGCTCCCAACAAACGTTGGCAAGGACCTGCTTTCTGTCCTAACGATTGCTGTCGATCACTGTCAACCGTCGAACGGACGTCAACCGAGCGTGCCCGCGGCCAGAACTGGTGGCAGCGTCGGCTCGACTCAGGCTGACCGACGGTCACCCCGGCATCTGTAACACGTGATACATTCGCTCGCGTGACTGAGCAGAAGCCGACCCGATGGCTGGTGCTGGTGGTGCGGGTACCGGCCGAGCCGTCGCGGCACCGGGTCGCCGTGTGGCGCGAGCTGCGCCGGATCGGAGCCCTGTCGCTGGGCCAGGGCATCTGGGCCGTGCCCGACGTGCCGGGCTTCGCCGACGGAGTGACGCGGGCAATCGAACTCGCGCAGCGTGGTGGAGGCGAAGTCGTTGTGCTCGACGCCGTCGGGCGGGCGGAGCGGGACGACGGGCGGCTGGAGGCGCTGTTCACCGCCGACCGGGAGGAGGAGTGGACGGAATTCCTGGCCGACTGCGGCAAGTTCGACGCCGAGATCGACAAGGAGATCCGCAACCGCAAGTTCACCATGGCCGAACTGGAGGAAGAGGAGCAGAGCCTGGAGCGGCTGCGCCGCTGGCATCGCGACCTCAAGGCCCGCGACGTGTTCGGCGCGCCGTCGGCCGCCGACGCCGAACAGCGGCTCAAGCACTGCACCGATCGGCTGGCCGGCTACACCGAGCAGGTTTTCCAAGCCCTGCACCAAATGTGACCTGTCCCGAACCGACGTCCGCCCGCCGCCGCCAGGTTCACCAACGACAGTGAGAGGCTGGCCATGAGTAGCGCCCCATCCCCCGCCACTCCCGCCAGCCGGGTGTGGCCGTTGTACGCGGCCGGATTCGTGACCGCGTTCGGCGCGCACGGCATCGCCGCCAGCCTCGGCGGCTACACCCGGTCCGAACACGCCTCCCTGCTGGCGCTGGGAATCCTGCTGGCCGTCTATGATGGCGCCGAGGTCGTCCTCAAGCCGGTCTTCGGCTCCCTGACCGACCGGATCGGCCCCCGCCCGGTCCTGCTGGGCGGGTTGGCCGCGTTCGCGCTGGCCTCAGCGGCGTTCGTGCTCGCCGGCGATCCCGGCGCGGTCGGGTTGGCCCGCCTCGGACAAGGAGCCGCGGCCGCGGCGTTCTCCCCGGCCGCTGGCGCCATGGTCGCCCGGCTCGCACCCAGCGCCCGACATGGCCGCGCGTTCGGCAGTTACGGGGCCTGGAAAGGACTTGGCTACGCCCTCGGACCGCTGCTCGGCGGCGTGCTGATCACCCTGGGCGGCTTCCCGCTGCTGTTCGCGACCCTCGCCGTCCTCGCGCTCGCGGTTGCCGCCTGGGCGATGCTCGCGGTGCCCACGGTGGCGCCGTTGCCACGTGCTCGGCAGACGGTGCTCGACCTGGCTCGCCGGCTGACCGATCCCGGCTTCCTGCGTCCCACCGCGACGCTGGCCGCAGCCACCGCCGCGCTGGCGGTGGGTGTCGGATTCCTGCCCATGCTGGGCGCCAGCGCGGGGCTGGGGCCGCTGGCCACCGGCGCCGCCGTCTCCGTGCTGGCCGCCGCCGCGGCCCTGGTGCAACCGCGGGCCGGCCGCGCCCGCGACGCCGGCCGCCTGCGCGAGGACATCGGCATGGCCGGCGGGCTGGGGCTAGCCGCCGCCGGTGTCGCTCTCGCCGCCGCGCTGCCCGGCCTGGTCGGGATCCTGATCGCGGCGCTGGCCATCGGCGCCGGCACCGGGGTGGTCACCCCGCTCGGGTTCGCCGCACTGGCCTCCTCCACCCCACCCGAGCGGCTGGGCCAGACCATGGGCAACGCGGAAGTCGGCCGCGAGCTCGGCGACGCCGGCGGGCCCTTGCTGGTCGGCGGCATCGCCGTCGCCACCACCGTGACCGCGGGACTGCTCAGCCTGGCCGTCCTGCTGGTCGCCACCGCCGCGACGGTCGGCCGCCCGCTGGGCGCTCGGTCACGACGCGTCACCCGGAAATAGCGGTTCGCCGGCATCACGCAGGGCGCCCTGGTCGGCGGGTCGGTGTGGCGCGTCACCGGCGCAGCACGGTCGAATTCCTCCACTGTGGCGCACCCAGGCGATCATCACCCGCACCAGAATCGCGCGAACGGGGCGGCCCTCAGCGTTTGACGGCGACACCCGCGTACAGCCCGTCCTCCTCAGGATCAACAGCCGGCGTCACCGAATACTCCGGGCGCCACCCCGCACGCGGCATGTGGGTACTCGTGGATGACTCCGCCCAGACGGTCCTGTCGGCCTACGGTCAGGCGTTCGGTCCGGTCGGTTTCAAGGGGCTGAGGCCAGGTTCGCAGGGGCGCCGCAGCGGCGAGCGACCGGCGGGTTCGGCACAGGTTGTAGTGCTGCCGCTCGTACTCGCGAAGTGCGTGCCGGAGGTCCCTGACCGGCCGCAAGCTCGTCGGTGACGGCAGGTGGTCATAGACCGCGTCAACGGGAACCCGTTCGTCCTGCGCGTGTCCGCGTGACTGGCCTAGGTCGCAGGGCCGCGTCGCGATGCGGGCCACGAGGTACGCGACGCCTCCAGTCCCTCTGCTGCCGGGTCGGCGGCCTCGCTGTCTGTCACCAGATCGATGGGCGCGATCATGCACCGCTCAACCGCGGCTACCTGGCCACCGCCGAAGTCGACCCATACGGGTGCTTCCGAGGATTCGTCGTCACCGTAGCTGGGTACGACGTTTCCGCACCGGCTGAGGTGTCGTCTGCCGGTTACCCGCACTAGTTGCCCTGGTTTCAGGTCGGCGGGAGGCGTCGTGTCCATACGTGGACACGCTACTCATGCCTCACAAGTCCCTCTCCTGCCACGACTGTCCTCGGTAGACGCTCGACGCCGGTAGTCCCACCGTCGGGTACCGGCCGGGGCGCTGGCGGCCTAACCCGGCATTGGAGATGAGGTCGAGAAGGCACCGAGCGTGTCCTCCACACGTGAAATTCTCGTCGGCTTCCTACGAACCGGTGAAATCTGGCAGAATTATCGGGCGATCCGGACCATTCCGGGCCTACCGCTACACCCGACTGACCCGCCACCCAGTCCGCCGACTGGGATCCCTTGCAGCACTGGGTGTTCAACCGCCAACACCCCCGCATCCACGCCTTCGTCTACGTCACCACCGACAACCCCGACACCACCGGCGAGGTCCGGCTGCGCGACGTCGCCTGGAACACCGTGCTCGGCGCCGTCAGCCTGAAGTTCGAGAAGGACGGCCTGGTGATCGGCCCCGTCGCGATGCCGGGAAAGTTCGGCGACATCTGCGAGGTCGACATGGATGCCCACCGCGCCGCCGGCACAGGCAACATGCGCGCCACTATCCGGCTACACCACAGGAATGCCGTCATAGCGCCACGAATCAGACAGGTCGGACGCGAACCGCGAAACGGCCGATCATCGTGCCGGACGCAAGCTCTTACTCCACCCACTGTCCCGGCACCAACGTCGGGGGCACGTCCTTCCCGCTCGGCAGCCACTCCTCGATGTCAACGTCATCAACGCAAATGTCAGGACCGCCACCGACAGGGGCGATGAAGCCGAAACCGAGGACCCGGCTGAACCATGCCACCTCTCCCTGCGCCATGCCGATCTCCTCGCTAGGCGGCGTCTGCGTATGACGGACCCGGTTGCCGACGCTACACAGAGGGCGTATCGAGCCGCATGCCTGCTAGCAGGCATGTCCGATCACCGCCATGTCGCGGAGGTGATCCCCGTTGCCCCAAGTTCGGGGTCATTGGCGCGCTGGTGATCGTCGTCGGCTCTCTGCTGTCGGCCAACTTCCGTCTCCTGTCTGCGAACCGCGCCGATCGACGCTTCGGTCGAGTGGGCCTGACGTCGCACAACGGCAAGGACGCGTTCGACTCCGTCGGCCCACTGCTACTGATCGGATGGGCAGAAGTCGGCCCCGGCTTGCTGCAAGCCATCGCGGCGGTTGGCTCGCAACCGTGCGCGCCGTCAGGATCATCGGTACCAGGCGGCGGGCATGCTACGGCGACTGCCGGCACCTTCGACGGGGACGGAACACCAGAAACCACCGCGGCACGGGCAACCACGCGGATACGTCCCGTCACGGTTGGGCACGGCACAATTGCCGCCAATACCGCCCTGCCCATCGCAGCTCGGCACGACAGTGCGATGCGCCGCACACCATGCGGCAAGAGAGGATGTTACGGGGCGGACAGCGTGCTCCGTCGGCTCACCCGGCCGCCCCCCGCTGGCTGCAATGGCCGGGTTACCGGTGACTGGTAATGGAGTTGGGCGCTGGCGGTGCAGACACGCGCCCGTCCGAGCGGGACGGTGGCATTGTGCGTACGACTGAAGCATCATCCCGAGTGGTTCGAAGCCTGATTCCCGAGCGCGCAGATCGACCGCGGTGGACACCGTGTCATGCGCGGCTGGTCCTGGCCCTCGGCGTGACCTGGGGGATCGACGGTGTGGGGATCACCATCGCCAGCTCGGCCGGCGGGGTCCTGGGTCAGACCGAGACGCTGAGCGACGCCGGGCTCCCCCAGCGTCCTTGCCTCGTCGAGCCAGGCGATGAAGACAAGGACCACCAACTCGCCGCATGGGTCGCCGAACACCGACAAGGCCGACACCAGTGACAGCGGGCGCCGGATCACGGTGGCCGGTGGGCAATCTGCCGGGCGAGGCGACAAGCTTTGTCGGTCGCCAACGCGAGATCGCTTATGCCGTGCGGGTGTTGCGTCGAGCGCGGCTGCTCACCTTGACCGGTGTCGTGGGGGTCGGCAAGACACGGCTGGCGGTACGGGTGGCCGCGCGGGTACGCGAGGCGTTCCCAGACGGTGTGTGGCTGGTCGAACTGGCCGCGCTGTCGGAGGACAGGCTGCTGGCGCAATCGCTGGCCGAGGTGCTGGGTGTCCGAGATCAGCAGGGACAGCGGTCAGCCACGGAGATGCTGGCGGACCACCTGCGGGACAAGAAGCTGCTGCTGGTGCTGGACAACTGCGAGCACCTGCTGGACTCCTGCGCGGCGCTGACCAGCACGCTGCTCGCGGCGGCGCCGGGACTGCGGATCGTGGCCACCAGCCGCCAGGCACTGGGCGTGACCGGGGAGTGCCTATTCGAGGTGCCGCCGCTGTCGGTGCCGGATCCGACACGACCGATGGCCACGCACGCCATCGCGCTTCATGACGCGGTGCGGCTGTTCGCCGAGCGGGCGGCGCTCGCCCGGCCCGGGTTCACCGTCAATGCCGGCAATCGCACGACGATCGCCCGGATCTGCCAACGGCTGGACGGCATCCCGCTGGCCATCGAGCTCGCGGCGCTGCGGGTTCGGGCGTTGTCGGTGACCGAGATCCTCACCGGGCTGAACGACTACCTGGAGTTCCTGGCCGCAGGCAGCCGGATCGCGGTGCCCCGGTTGCAGACGCTGCGGGCCGCGATCGACTGGAGCTTCGCGTTGTGCTCGGGTCCCGAGCAGCAACTGTGGGCTCGGGTGTCGGTGTTCGCCGACGGGTTCGACCTGGAGACGGCCGAGGCGGTCTGCGGCGGGCAGGGCGTCGCGCGGGCAGACGTGCTGGACCTGGTGGCCACGCTGGTCGACAAGTCCGTGCTCACCCGAATGAGCCGAGCCAGCGACGACACCCCGGCGCGGTACCGGATGCTGGAGGCCATCCGGCAGTACGGCGCCGAGCGGCTGGCCCGCTCCGGCCAGCAGGCGGCCGTGCGCACACGGCACCGGGACCACTACCGTCACCTGGTCACGCGGGCGGCGCGGGAGTGGCCGGGTCCTGCCGAGCTGGAGTGGTTCGCCTGGCTGCGGCGGGAGCACGCCAACCTGCGGGTCGCGCTGGAGTTCTGCCTGACCGAACCCGGCCAGGCGCGGACGGGGCTGGAGATCGCAGCCGCCCTGTGGAGCCACTGGGTCCGCTCCTGCTCGGTCAGCGAGGGCCGCTATTGGCTCGACCGGGCCCTGGAGCTGGACCCGCAGCCGAGCTCGCAGCGGGCCAAGGCCCTGTGGGTCAGTGGCTGGCTGGCCCTCTTGCAGGCCGACATGGCCACCGGGCGGTCTCTGCTGGTACAGGCCCGGGTGCTGGCGCTGCAGCTGGGGGACGAGCCCACCCTCGCGCAGACCACGATGAGCTTTGGTCTGGCCGCGTTCGTCCACAACGACCCGCACCGCGCGGTCACGCTCCTGGAGGACGCGCTGGCCCACCACCATGCGCTTGGCGACCCGACCGGTGTCTTTGTTGCCTTGCGCTATCTGATCATGGCCACCGTGCTGTGCGGAGACCCTGGTCGCGCTGTCGCCTTCGGCCAGGAGTGCCTGGCCCTGTGCGATGCCCGTGGCGCGTACTCGTCCAGGACCTACGCGTTATGGGGGCTCGGCCTGGGTAGGTGGTTTTCCGGTGATCAGCAGGCGGCCGGCAGGCTGATCCGGGAAGGCCTTCCCGCCGCGCAACAGCTCGGCGATCGGTGGGCCCTCGCGCACTACCTCGAGACGCTGGCCTGGATTGCGGAGG
>Ga0307511_10003624_pt1 | contig 15808 bp, 21 predicted proteins | sample 13_EM_MG_FD_200266 | JGI IMG/M metagenome (GOLD analysis project Ga0307511, IMG submission 200266) | Populus trichocarpa ectomycorrhiza microbial communities from riparian zone in the Pacific Northwest, United States - 13_EM | ecosystem: Host-associated > Plants > Roots > Unclassified | place... | reverse complement strand
CTCATGTCCATGCCCCATTGTTAGTTGTTTACGGGGAGGTTCCCCTACCCCGATAAGCTAGACGCAAATGTCATTATCATGGTGACGAAAGGTGAAAGGCCGCCTCACCCGGTGTACGCTGAAGCGCTCGGGTTAACCCCAGCTATCTGGAAATTGACGAAAAGGTGCTGGCATAAGGTGCCCGGGAAACGACCAGGCACCTCAGAGATTCTCGCACATCTCGAGAGTATGTCGTTATCCATCTACTCGGACGTGCGGGTTCGCTAATGAGATGGGGATCAATAGACAGGGTAGTGAAATCCTCGCCTTCGTTCTTCAAGCGGTTGAAAAACATCTTCGCCCGTTAACCTCGCCACAACGGGGAACGGGACTTGGTTTCCTTTTTCTCTAGAGCCTGCAGGCTTTTGATGGGGTTTGACGCCCGGTTTGACGCCTGGAGGCTCCCTGGTTTATCAAAGTGGTTCGAGTACCACAGGCGGGACTTGTCTCGCCTTCTGCGCGTTGCGCTCTTGGGGGCGCTTGAAGCGCAATCAGTCACGCTACTTCACACAAGTGGTGGAGTGGGCGGCGTTCATTGTTTTAACGTCACCCGTCCGAGGCCCCTTCGGGGGCCTGGGTGGGGTGCCAACCACTTGAGATTTAGACTCGTCCTTACGAACTTTGTGTGTTTGGTATCATGCTAGTTCCTCGTCCTATGCGTGTTGTCGTGTGCTATGGCTCCCAGCTCCCGTTCGCATGTCTCATGTACCGTTCGTCCTAGATCCGATACTAGAGTTAGACTTCGGTTCATTTAGTTTCGTCTCACTTTTCACACACACTACTTCTATATGTTCAGTACCGTTTCATGCAGTTCACCTAAATGAGCGGCCTGTATTAAGGACAGCTAATAGCTACAAAGTCTCGTCGACTCTTCTGACCGGGTACAAACGAACGAGCCCCTCGGTCACTCCGGTTCATGGGACGGAGATGCCGCCCCCCTCGGCAAACTGGCCCTTTCCATGTGTTCACGGTCTGGACAGCGTGTTGTCAGAGCTCGGTGAGTTCCTTCACGGCCCCCGGGCGGATCTTTGTAACATGGCGTTCTGCCACGGGTTTCTATTTACTGGTAGCACCGAACGGTTAGGTAAGATTCCCCGTCGTTTCTCGCCCTGGCAATGCAAAGACGAGCAATCGTGGGAACTCGCTACGGCTCCCGTACCCGACCACGATGTGTAATACAGAACTCAAGTATTCCTCCGTCGGTCCGGTTTACTTATCAGTAAACTTCGCGCTGAATTGTTCGGGCCCCGTGCGACAACTGCGTGGGATTCGAGGACTTAGGGGCAGCGCCCGCTGCCCATCAACGGCTTTGGTAGGGGCATCGATACACGGAAGACCCATCCCGTGGCCACAAAGACCCCGTCCGCTCGGAACACCATGGTGACAAGGTGCGAGGTGGCGGAGGACCCTTCTTTGCCCTGGGCGACCACATTGGGTCGGGAATTCCATTCCTTACGTTCGCAGTTAATGGGGTATTCATACTTGTTGCCATCGCTGCTCGTGACGAGTCGGCGGTCCATTGAGCAATCACTTTACGTCGGCTGGGTGACCACGAAGAACGGTAGTTTTGCCTGTGGAATTAAAAGAACACACAAGTCGGTGATATCATCACGGATTTGTTCCACGGTTATCTCCTCCGAAGTATTGTTCTGGAATTGGGGTCGTGAGTTGGGAGGACGGGATGAAGGACGGACTCGATCATTTGGTGACAGCCTTAGCCGGCAACGTTAACGTCCACCACAGCCGGTCCAGAGGGTCGAACGGAACGGTCCACCCTCGCACCCTGTTTCCTCTCTCGCCCACCAGAGGCTTCGGGTCCTGAAGGAGATACCAATTAAGGAGGTGCATCATTCGGAATCTTCTTCCGTCGCCAGCCGACTGCGACCAGCACATTTGATTCATCCGAACGCTTATCACCATTCCTTCCCCCGGTCGACCTCTTGGGCACTTTTCCTCATCCACCCACCACCATCGCTATGGTCGGTCCCTTCCGTACCCTCTTCGGGGCTGCCGCCCTCCTTCTGGGCCTGGTTTCTTTGGTCACGGTCGAGGCTCAGTCATCGTCAAGTTCATCATCACCGGTTCCTCCCAGCGTCTCTCTCTCAATTAGCACAACAACTTCAATATCCAACGTTGTTTCTGGCTCGCGAACCCTTCAAACCCCTACCGTCTTTCCAGTAACATACACCTATCCTCTATCGTCCTCCTCCACTGGCACACCCACTTCACTCCCTGCAGAAACAAGTTCACCTGCCCAGATTCGACTCGACACAAAGCTTGACCCCGGATTTGGCGTACTTGGAGCCCTCCTCATCCTCACCGGTATTCCCAGTGCTTTCCTGGGGCACAAAAATCGATGGTACACGTCGAACTTTTCAACCATGTGATCGGGTTCGCGCTGATGCGGTTCATGTATCACAGGACTTCCTTCTTTTTGATTGGTTTCTACACCCTCGCACTCGTCTGCCTCGTACTCATCCTCAAGTTCGGTGTGCTGAACCAGGTCCATCCCCCGAGTAAAACGCTCAGAGGCCTCTTCGTCCTGTCGTGCGCCGTGGCCGGAGGCGCTGGTGGGGCAGTCACCATCTTCTTCTGGAAGCTGTCGAGGTACCTCATCGGCGGATGGGGTGGTTTCGCACTCGCCCTGTTCATTCAGTGCTTCCGAGACGGCGGTCTTGTCCGTGGGGTCGCCTACCGCTGGATCATGTACATCGGTGAGTTCCGAAGTCGGGCCCGTCTCTCTCCTATTACCCATCAACAATTCATAGGGGTCGGCGTTGTCGGATTCTGCATCTGCACCATTCCGAAGATTCACTATCATGTGATGCTCGTGTCTACTGCGTTCGTTGGCGCCACCGCGGTCATGCTGGGAGTGGACTGCTATACAACCGCTGGCCTCAAAGAGGTGATATACACTATCTGTAACCGGCGAGTACTAGTTCTGACTGTCGGTCCGTAGTTCTACATGTGGAACCTCGGCTTTATGGCACTTTTCCCCAAGTACACGGATAACGGTATCCAGTTCCCTGTCACACAAGTACTGCAGATCGAACTTGGGCTCATGGCCGCGATTGCCCTCATGGGTATCGCCGTCCAACTTCGCGTACTGAAACTCCTCCAACGCAAGCTGAAGGAGATCTCAGAGATGCAGAAGCAACAGGACGAAGAAGAGGAACGTCGCGCCGCTAACAGGTTCGCCGATCTTGACGCGGAGAAACAGGAGTGGGAGACTCAACGGGTAAGCGTCCTCCAGCACGGTCGCAACGACAGTGACTTGTCCGGTGCCGCACTTTTGTCGGAAGGAAAAGGCTCTGCACCTGGGAGCCCTCAAGTGGACGACTACACCACTCTCGTGGGTGGACAACGGCCACGTTACCAGTCAGGTGTCTCCGATTTCATGAGTGACGAGGGTCGAAGAAGTCAGTCGCCCGGCGTAATCGCTGCCTTGGACCTCGGAGGCGGTATTGAGGGCAGCGTTCCTCGTGACTACCTCGCTGACTCGAAGGAAATCAGCCGGATCGAGGAAGAGATTAGGGCCAAGGAGAAACTCAGGCAGGAGATCGAGGACATCCGCAAGTCGATCATCTACCTTGAGGATGTCACTCCGACTCGCAGCCACCGACCGTCCCTCGCCTCTCGCACTGATTTCATCGGCCCACAGAATCCGAGCCGCTCACGAACCAACTCGTTGGAGCTCGGTGCGATGATGCGCTCTCCGAGCACGGGTGTCTCCCGTCCGAAGAGTGCGCCGATACCGGAGGATTGGGATGCGTACGTTCGGGACAGGAAGCTGTTGCAGCCTCCGTCCGGAGTCTCACCCCCCATTCAAACCAGCCAACCTCCGATGACCCAACGCGCTTCGATGTCTTCGGCTCTTTTGGATGCGGTTGCCAACAGGCAGAAAATGGAGGGCATGTTCGGCGTCAAGTCGAATGCGCCTATCGAAGGCTCCTCGAACAACCCTTATCAGCCCGTATCGCAACATCCCCAGGATGGCGAGGACATTCCGCTCGCTTTGGTCAACCGTTCGATCTCGAAGTCCCACGTCAGGTCCAAGTCCACCGGCCCCCCGTTAGCTATCCTACCCCCTCAGAAGGCCTCCCCGCACCGTATCGTACAAGACGAGAAGGCACCGTCACCGCGTGTAGCCACCTACGAAGAACTCGCTGAGCGGCATCAACGGAAGATCAGGGATATGCAGGCTCCGCTGACGAAAGTTGAGCGCGAGGCTGCTGAGTTGGAGGATGCGAAGAGGCGATGGGAGAAGGCTAAGGCTCTCGAGAAGGAGGCGGTCACGAAGCGGCAGGCTGATATGGCCGCTGCCTTGGCTCGGGAGGAGAAGAAGAAGAAGAAGGAGCAGAGATCTGGATCAGGGTCGGGACCTGAACTAATGCACGACAACGGCAAGGATCAGCATACGAGGTCACTCAGCGCAGACAAGCTAGGTACGCTCCCCGGGGGATCAATGAACCCGAACTCGAAGAGGATGTCGATGATGAAGGTTGAGGATTGGAAGAGGACTCAGCTGGAACAGACATCGCCCGAGGACATGGGGGTGAGGAAGCGAGATTCCGTACCTTTCCCGCGGAACTCACTTGCCAACCATCGAAAAAGTGGGTCTGGGCCCCTTGTGAGGGATCCACCACGGTAAACCCATAGCAGTCGTTGGCCCGTATCGACGGGATGCGTATGTGGGGTGTACTATCAGCTATCCGGTGTTGAGGAGGTCGGTCCGTGTCCCACTCTCACTTCCCTCGCCTCGGTTCTTCGTCTTGACTTTCCTCTCTGCCATCCCCTGACCTGTATTCGGCGACTTTGTCCCCTGTTTGCATCACCGCTCCTCCATCTCGATCTTTCCGTTGACGTGACGTGTAGGTCCCTGGAGTGTGTATTCTTTCTTTTCTGGACTACAGATTTGTTTCATCCTCACGCCCTTTTATTTTACCATCCTTTTTCACTTCTTCCACCTCCTGAACTGTTTGGAACACTGGCATTTCACACGAATCGGACTTTATCATATTCATACATACCTGACGGACCACCATTCCATCACCCCGTCTACCACTAGTAGTTGACGACGCGCCATTCATTCTAGCGATTGCATTCATGTTACCCTCTAGTTGCGACCTTTCCCAAGGACTCGCGTTTTGTGCATAACAGTGTAAACGAAACCTTGTCTCACTTTGATCAGCTGAGCTGCGCGTGGGGTGATTCGGTTGGGGTAACTTTAAGTTGGTCACCTTACTGTTCGTTGGGGAAAGGAAGTGGATCGGCATCGAATCGGCATCTCCGATGAGCGTCATGTGGTCGAACCCGTCTCTCCAACGGGTTCATTTTCCTCTGTTCGCAGCCTGATGTACGTGTGAGTTCTGCCTCGGACATTCTGGCTGCTCCATCTCGGACGTCACTTGGCCCTTCTAGCTTTGACCGAATGAGGGATAATGGGCAGTGTTTTATGTAGCACCGCAACGGGGCCGGGTTGGGCCCGACCATTCCATCATTCACAATCAAACTCGAGAACAATGTCGCCCATCCCGCCAGATCTCGATCACAAATGCAAATACCCAACGGCTACGGACTTGGCGGGTTTTATAAAAACCGTGTCCCCCCCTCCTGGTTGAGCCACGGCCCCTTCCCCCTCCACCTCCCAGTCCCGTTTGCCCGTATCCACTTATACCAACCCCTCTCTGCAGTTACACCCACCATCGCATCTACGTCACATGATGTCCATCCAAAAACGTTCGAAATCCGCCCCCCAACTCGCCATCCCCCTCCCCTTCCACGGTGCAGACGATAACGCGGTCTTGACCCTTCTGCATAAGAGGCAGCAATCCTTCGTCCACCCCCCAGTCACAGGACCCTCGACGTCAACTCCCCGAGACGAGCCCTTCGCCCTGTCTGGGTTCTTCCCTTCGTATCTATCCCCGTTGAAGGAGAGCGATAACGACGAGGGGTGGAGTTGGCTGAGAGGAGACGAGGAGGAAGACTGGGAGTCTACTTATTCCGCCTCTGACGAAGACCCTACCGTTCCTTCCACCCCTATCGAGTACGACGAAAGTGAGAATCCGGATCGAGTTATTCAACGGGAGGACAAACTCGGAATTTTACGCCTTCGTAAGTGCTAACTCTCCCCTGATCATCACGTCCCTCGGGGAACCTTGATTGATGAGACTCGCTTATTGACTGATTGTCGCGCACCCTCTAGTTCATTTCTTGGAAGGCGAGCAACAAACACCACAACTGTCCAAGCCACACCACGAGCAAGGCCCCATCATCGAGGCCCCTCCGAGGTTGTTGTACCTGGAGCAGACAGTTGACTCGTTCGATGACATGTGCGATACCTACCGGGAGCGCCGAAGAGCTCGTGATCGCGGCCCTTCCATCAACACCAAAGATATCACGAAGGGGCTCTCGATGGGTCCTTTGTTCTCCCCTGCTCGTGACGAGACCGACGAAACGGAAGAGGATTGGGACGACGTTTTGTATAGAGGCTGGCGACGAGTCACCGACATGTTATTTTAGAATCCTCCCTCCTGTTTATGCCTTACGCGCCCAAGATTACATAGAGGTCGTGGGAAAATAATGTCGTGTTCGGACCGCTTAAGGCGGAGACCAAAATTGTGTCGTCGGAGATTAAAAAGGGGGAGCCAATAAAACCGTGCGACGGTGATGTTCTCTTCGAACGAAATTCCCACATCCACCCCTCCTCCCACCCCAGAACTCCCACGAGAAATCCCACGCATATTCGGAGAGACATCGATGGCTACAGAACGCGTACGTTGCTCAAACACCCATCGTTCGACTTCAACTCAACTCGGTTTGTCTCGCCAGGTTGAGCCGGAAAAGAGCTCGACGACTGCGACAGATCCTCCAACTGATGTCCCCGTCCCTCTTCCGATGTACCCTTGGTCAGGTTCTCCACTTCCTGGTGGGCCAGTGCAAGCGCCGCCTACCGCATCATCCTCCAAGGTCAGACAACCGATTCCCCAACCCCTGAGCTTATCGCCGACGTCCCTCCGATCCATCCGCAGGTCACTGGCAAACGCAAGTTGGAGTCCACATCGGACACTGAAGACAACCACGCGAAAATCCGACGCGTCGTCCGCGAGCAGATCGCTCAAGATGGTAGTCGAGTCATACCCATGACCACCGTCATCTGTCTACATGCTGCGGTCGCCCAGAAGTCTTACGGAAGCGAGAAGCGGTTCCTCTGCCCGCCGCCCGTTGTGCATATCGAGGGTCCCTTATGGCAGATGAGGCAACAACAGTTGTCGATGTCCGTCGTATCCGAAAGTGGAGAACGCACCTTTGATCAGAAGGCACCCCTGGACGCTACCTTGACCGCGAACTTCAAGTTCCTCCACGTCACTGGATCTGCCAAATCGAAAAGCTTCCAACTGTCCTTGGATATCGCCGAACCCCCTCCCCTTACCGCGGACGCTGGGGCCAAAGGTGTGGCGAGGACTTGGGCCACCTTCGACTCTGCTCCAGTCACCATTATTTCCAAGCCCTCGAAGAAAACCGCCAAAACGCGAAACATCTCCTCGTGTATCTTGGCAGGCGGGCCGGTATCGTTGTTCAATCGAATCAATTCCCAGACCGTCAGGACCAAATATATGGCCATCGACCACACACAACTGTGCGCGAGCAACACCACTTGGTCCGCCTTCAACGTGAATGTGGTCCGACCGCCACCGGACGCCCCACCAGTGGGTAAGTATATCACAGGTAGTTTTCCTTGTTGGCCGGTGGTTAATGGTCAGTTTCTTTTGGAGGCGGGCAGCAGCCTGTTACCTATGGAAGTGAGATTGTTCTCACCGACACACGTACCGGAATTTCTACTGCTCCCCTCATCGTTCGTAAAGTCGACAAAGGAAAAGTGGTGATGGAAGAAGGAAGCCCCGTCAGCCAGATGCAGAAGATCGCATTACAAAGGGTCAACAACGACGGCACGAGGCATTATCTCTCTGCCGCAGGACCATTGCCCGGTGGCGGAGGAGGCCCTCCAGGGAACAGCTCTCCATCTGGCACACATCCACTGCTGTTCCAAGCCCCTCGTGAACGCGAAGAAGTGAGGGATGGCATGCATATCGTTTCCGATGAAGTGGACGACTACTTATGTTGGACCATTGTCGGAATTTGTAGGTCCCCTTTAGCTCCGATTTTGGCCGGTTCCTAACTTGATCCACAGCCAAGTTCCAATACACCTTTTTCGACGCTTTCAGCCAGAATAATACTGTGCCCGAGAGTCCCATCACACCTTTCCCTACCCTGTTCACTGCTCCGACTTTCCGCCCTGGGCCGCATACTCTCGAACTCACTGTGTCAAATTTCTTTTACCACGACACCAAGACGCACCAACAGCTTCCACTCGATGTTTACCTCGGCAGCCTCGGTCCCCTGCGCCTGCGGGCATACCAAACGTCACCTCCTGGACCCCTGACAACCGTCTCCCCTCATATTCATAACTTAGGCGGACCGGCGGTTGCCGGTGGCTCGGACGGCGAACACGTCACTCATGCTGGGAGGAGATTCGTCGGAGATTACCTTCACACCGTTGTTGTGGTAGATCTCCCCCCAATCGCCGAAATAGTAGACGTACTCCAGGACGAGTCGACTGCGGGCCCTGAAACCACTTCGCCTACCCAAAAGAAGCCGGTGATCCCACGCATTAATGGCCGAAGTCTACCCCTTCTTTTCATTCGATCAGCGGACGGTGTTGGGTATCACTCGGGACGAACGGTGACGTGTGAAAATGTTTTCCAGGGAGTGGACATCGCCAATCACCCACCAAACATGGACCCTGGTTGGCTCGCGGCAGCCCAGGCTGCGTCCATCGACGGAAATAACCCGTACAACGGCTGGACGTTGAGAGTGATGTGAAGCTGTGAGGCTTGGGGATCGATGGATGGGGACTTAATGCTATCGATGCTGGAAATCTACGGGAGCTACTGATTACACGTTTTTGAAATGGATGTTGTACAACTTAACACACGCGAATGGATGTTTTCTGATTCGCCCCCGCCCGGCCCATTGGCCCGTTCCCTTACGCGCTTAGATTACGCGATCGACTCAAAAACGCTCGGCGTACCCACACTTCCCTTCCTTCCCTTGTACCCTCCCCTCCAATCCGCAGCCTGCACAAAAAACGCGATGGTCGGAGGAATAAGGTCGAGAATCGAATGGTGGGCCAGTCTTGCAACCTCAAAGGCTCCGGTCCCAACGGAGGAGACCAAGCACCACCGGAAGGTGAGCAGATTCAACCTGATCCAGCGGCGATCCTCCATTCTATCCCGCCCCTTCCTCTGCTATTCATCTCGCCCTTGAACGTCTTCACACTGATGACGCCACCACCGTTTCATGTAGACTGCGATCATCGCGACGATTGGTGAGGTCCTTTGGGTTGTTTCCCGTCCACAGTTGCTTATCGCGGCGTTTCGAAAAACTTCCATGGTTGTTCATCGTGTCGTCTTGGGCGTTATGTGGGGCGATAGGACCGAAGGTCAACACTCCCGAGAAGCTTGCTGAGCTTCGAAGGGCCGGTGTCAACATCGGTACGTTCGATACTTGTATCGACCGTCTGGGCTTGTGGTCTGACTCGTTCGCTATGAAGTTCGGATGAATTTCTCCCATGGATCCTATGAATACCACCAGAGTGTTATCGACAACACTCGTAAAATGATCGCAGGTACCGCTTGAACCAATTTCCGCGGTTGGGGATGTGAGGGCTGAAACGGATGTAGCTGACTCGGGAGGACGTCCCGTTGCAATCGCCCTCGATACGGTTTGTCCCGTTCACTCGAATCCCCGCTCCCCTGTGGTCTAACGGATGACGGCATGATAGAAAGGACCAGAGATCAGGACTGGTCTGATGAGAGACGGCATAGACGTTAGTCCTCTCCCTTCCGAACCTTTCGTTCAGTTCTGACCGACGGTTTCTTGTTATTTTTTCTAACTGTCGTATAGATTGCGATATCGGCTGGTCATGAATTCGTCATCACCGCCGACCCAAGGTACTCTGAAATTTGTGATGATAAGATCACGTACTTGGATTACGTGAGTACTCCTCCAGTCCAACCACGTTCGAGGGATTGGAAGGACGCTGACAATTTTCCCGCACCCAGGTGAACTTACCCAAGGTTACCGCTCCCGGTAAACTCATCTATGTCGATGACGGTGAGTCGAACTCTTAGCTGATAATGCACGTTTGTGCTTATCGTTTCTGATTGTGTGCGTGTGTAGGTATCCTGTCTCTCCTCGTTCTGTCTATCGACGGACCGAACGTCAAGGTCCGGGCTCTCAACAACGGAACCCTCAGCTCCCGTAAGGGTGTCAACCTCCCCAAGACCGATGTCGACCTTCCCGCTCTCTCTGAGAAGGACAAAAAGGATCTCCAGTTCGGTGTCAAGAACGGCGTAGATATGATCTTTGCTTCCTTCATCCGCCGTGCTCAGGATGTCACGCACATCCGTGAGGTCCTTGGTCCCGACGGTGCCAACATTAAGATCATCGTCAAGATTGAGAACGAGCAAGGTGTCGAGAACTTTGACGAGATTCTGGCAGTGACCGACGGTGTCATGGTCGCTCGTGGTGATCTGGGTATTGAGATTCCTGCCAGTCAGGTCTTCCTCGCTCAAAAGATGATGATTGCCAAGTGCAATGTTGTTGGCAAGCCCGTTATCGTCGCGACTCAGATGCTTGAGGTATGTGGTGCATTTTATCTGCACGCTGATACTGATGGTAAACCGCACCCAGTCTATGACCGTGAGTTCAGAACATCTGAACCGTATGTTGTCGATCTTGATGAGGTTTCTAGTACAACCCCAGGCCGACCCGTGCCGAGGTCAGCGATGTGGCCAATGCCGTCCTTGACGGCGCCGACTGTGTCATGCTTTCTGGTGAAACCGCAAAAGGCTCCTACCCGATCCAATCAGGTGAGTAAAATACAAGAACTGTTTTTGTTTTTTCAGTGGACTGAATGAATTGATAGTCCTGATGATGGCCGAGACTTGCTTGTTGGCTGAAGCAGCCATCTGCTACCCACCTCTGTACGATGAATTGCGCAACTTGACTCCTTTGCCCACGGACACTGTGGAGACTGTAGCTATCGCCGCCGTCGCTGCCGCAACCGAGCAGGGTGCGTGCGCGATGGTCGTTCTCTCCACCAGTGGAAACACTGCCCGATTGGTCGCCAAGTACAGACCCAAGGTCCCGATCATCACCGGTAAGTTCTATCCGGCTACGACCGCAACACGTAGCTGATGCCGAGCCCAGTCACTCGCAACGAACAGACATCTCGGCAACTCCACCTCCACAGGGCTTGCTACCCGGTATGGTACCCCGAACCGAGGGGCATTGAGAGCCATCAATGGCAGACAGATGTGAGTATTGTTCTGCGCACAACCGAAAATGAATGGATGTTGATACGACCTGATTTCCGTCAAAAGGTGGATAATCGCATCAGATACGGTTTGAGGGTTGGTTTGAAATTGAATCTGATCCAACCCGGCAGTACGATCGTTGCCGTCCAGGGCTGGAAGGGCGGTCTTGGGCACACGAACACGATGAGGATTTTGTCTGTCCCCAGCGACCCTGCCGACCTCGAGCTCCAGGCTCTGGTCGGTGTTTAAGAAATACGAAGAGCTGTATTTTTTTTTCTTGTAATTTTCTAAATAGTGTTATGCATACATGTCAGCGCTGAGAGGTGGACGCTTGTTTCCGGTTACGGCGTTTCGATCCTGACACCCGAGAGTTACACGTCTACGCTCTCATCCCCTCACCCCCGACCTTCCCGTGACCCTTCCTGCCAGGGTCAGTAATCCCTCTGGCAGAGATGTCCTCCATCTACTTCTCTAATCACCGGTCAACAAACTCACGCGAAAAGGCTCGTCTCACCAATGGCCTGCCATCCTACTCTGCCGCCGTCCAAGAGAAGCTACATCGTCACGGCCGTTCTCAATCCTGGCTCGTCCCTCTCTCAACTTCAGTCCCCGGGCTAAAGGGTCGAAGACTCCGTCTTTGGGTCCCAAACCCCGCGCGCATTCATCAAGTGAGCGTTGCCAGGTTCGGTCGGAAACGAGGGACTCTCGTATTATGCTTCGGTCTCTTCCTTCTCGTGTTCGCCACATTCGCAATGCACAGAAGGTTCAATAGCCCGTCGAGGCAATGGCCAGCTTTCCCAGGCGATCCTCCGACCCTCGTTTTCACCAGAGCAGATCTCCAGCGAATATGGGAGTGGGAGATTGATAGCGGGCATTATCCAAGTAGCCAAAAAAGTGCGTTCAGATTTTTTTTGTTGGTATTCTAAAGTCTGTTCGTGGCTAATTCAAGTGGTGGGGTCACCTTGGTTTTATAGTTCCAGAGGTGATCGGTTTCTCGTCAGCGATCGCAAATCCAGCCCTTCCACCACGGAGAGCGGCCAGACTACCACCGAGGCTGCGGCCGGTCTCAAAGTCTATCACGAGCACCAATGGTATCGGTCCTAGACGAGTCTATCTCGACTTTCAATCCACCGAGTCCAAAAAAACCCACCCGCTGCGCCCCGTCACCGGGAGCGTGGCGGATTTGGATGTCATCATGAAGAACTGTGATTTCTCAACCAACCAGGTAACCACCGTTTCCCTCTCGAGTCACGCGAGGCTTGTTTTCGTGTTCTTGCGTTCTTGGTTGGCTGACGCGTTCTTTTTCTCGTTTTAGTACGTGCGGGACTGTCTGGAAGTGCTTCGGTTGGGTGCGGGGTTGGATAATGGGCCGCGGCTGAGGAGGGCCGACATGTCGGATTGGAAGTACATTTACGTCGAGGACGGAAAGGAGAACTTTACGGACGCGCCGCCCATGAAACCATACCCTTCGTTCCAGACCGAGCTGGAAGCGGACCCGAACGCTGGACTTGTGAAGAAACGCGGCGTGCCATGGGAAAAGAACTTTACTCTGCCTCGCGGCCCAACATACAAATCGTTCCAGGATTTACCCAATGGACCTTGCGACGAAAACCACCCTCGGATCTTCCACATGTTCTGGACTGGACCTTTCACCGACAAACCGTATTTGGCGTTGCTTTCCTTCCTGTATACGCAGAACTTGGGCCTCCACCTTCCCCCCGATCAACCTGATCCCAAAGTTTGTCGGCCACAGTTTTGGCTTTGGATCAATCCTGGACCCGCCGCTTCCGTTCCAAACCCGAACGCTCTACGAAACATGTTTGAATCGCTGAAGACGAGTCCTTGGGCTTCGCCGTTTTTGCATCCTCGGTTCAAGGACGTCATTCAGTTCCGGCTATGGAATACCACCGAGCAGTTGGACGGCATCCCCGAGCTGAAGGACGAGTGGAGGGATCTGGAAGGCGAGCTGTTTAATTCCGGCGGACACATCATCCAGGTGCCGAAAGAAAAAGAAGAGGCGGAATCCAAGTCTGGGTCCACCACGAGTTCGAGCTCGAGCTTGAGTTCTTCGACGGATGAAGATGTTGATGGAGACAAGACGGTCGCGGAGGGTGCTTCCGCAACCAACGAAGCGGAACCTGACGATGATGACATGATCCACCGGCTCGGTTCCAAATCCTCCTCGTCGTACGATCGACTTTCTGTCATTCTCTCGGATATGGCTCGATTCATCCTCTGTCATCGGTTCGGAGGAATCTACCTGGACGCCGACACGATTTTCCTTCGGGACTGGGAAGAGCTGTGGGGCTGGAAGGGAGCGTTCGCTTATCGGTGGTCGAGGCTGGAGAAGTACAACACGGCGGTTTTGCATTTGAACAAGGGTTCGGCGTTGGGATCGTTCCTGTTCAGGACGGCTTTGAAGAATGGGTTGGATTTCCATCCGATGACGGTGTCGAGATATACCAAGGACGCGCATTTGGAAGAGCTGCTTTTGAGGCTTCCTGATGCGCTCTTCGACGCGGCCTGGTTGAATACCGAGTTTTACCAGAGGGACCGGCCGCCCCAGCCGTACTTCCAAGAGTGAGTTTGATGTCTGAGGAGAGCCTTACGTTTACTCATGCATCCGTGACTCTAGGTTTGGTGACTTCTTCAACACCCCTGCCCAAAACAGCGCGGCACCACAAGCTTTGGGATTCGACGGTTTCTTCAAAGGCTCTTTCTCATACCACTTCCACAACTTCTGGTGAGTTCGTCAAGTTGCAGGTTTCGTTTCCACTGGACTGACGACTGCCTCCAGGTGGCAACCCTTCGATCCGATCCGACATTGGCCAGATCTAGGACCTCGTTTCATCAAGGGCGAGCGGATCGCGCGTACCACCGCAGGCGCCGTGGACGAAGATGGCGAGTGGATGGACAGGTTGTCGGATGATAAACGGGACCTTGATTGGTCCGCGGTGCTGAAGAGAACGTTCGAAGCCTTCATCCGTGGAGAAACACCTAACCTGTATGGAGAACACATCGATTGGTAATCTAGGCAGGAACGATGGGTCATCGCCCCTCCTCCCTCTCCCCCTCCGCTCCCTCTGGCCCGTTCGACACTCCTCTCCATCATCATGACCCACGCATCCGTTCATATGCTTCCATCCACGCTATCCCTTCGCTTTGCGCCCTGTTTATTTCGTGTATGTTCAAGTCGAGGGTTAACCTTTGGGACCGAGAGGAGAGCCAGGAACGGAGGGGCGTGCGGTGGAGGACTTGTTGCAGAATCTCTATGAATCCGCGACAGCACAAAACAAACCATTTCAACCCGGCCTATCCGCTATCGAACCTCCCTTCTTCTCAAAGTACCCCGCTTGCGCAACTCTGACGACTTTTAGGTAGTCCTCCCTTCGTCTTTCATTTCTCATCTTTCCTTTGTCTTGTCCCTCATATTTTTCGTTGCTTTAGTACAAAACTGCATCTAATTCCAGAGGGATTACATAGGTTCATTGGGTTTGTCCCCCACCCCTTCCCTTTTCATAGAGCATTGTGCATCTGTTGGTTGTATCTTCGCTATGTAGTGTCGGCCAACTATATTTTGACATCTGATACCCCAATCCTCGTGAATCCAACACCCATGCCCCCGATAGCACCCCCGACAAGCACGCGTAGACGGATTTACCGAGGTCCGTGAATGCGAGGTGGATCATTGGTCAGGTCCGCTGCTTCCTGGGATAAGCTGTAATATTGTTTGTTCACCAGGTCGATTGTGAGAACGAACGAAAAGGTACTTACCATACAGATGTTATTCCCGTTCAACAATGTCTGATTCAACTTGGTCGTCTTCTTTCCCTGAGGTGTAGTCTCGCTACAGCAGCAAAACAGAGTCGACCGCGACGAAGGTCAAGAGAGGGAAAGATGACAATCAACTTCGCGAAGGGGCACGGCAAAGGCATCGAATCAAACGCACTATTCCGTTACGTCCTCCAAGACCATATCTAGACAAAAGAAGAAGTGTTCAACAAACCGCTTGCAAACGCAACGCCGCAGGAAACGGCGATATGGGGGAAAAGGGACGACGACGGACTGACGAAATCATCGAACCCGAGCAGCATTCCACTGAACTCGCGGTCGTTCTTCATGATTACCCAGATTTTTGAACCGATGCACCTATCGATGAGCTCTGTTGGCGTGTCAGGTTTTGAACCCGTTCCGGGGTGACTGTGGTTGGTTTGTGTTCACCTAACGGGAGGACTTGGGAGGCCATGGTTGTGGATCGACAAGATGTGTCGGGTGAGGTTGATCTCGATGACGTCGGTTGTCGAAATGGCACCTCTGGCGCATTCTCGCAAGTCGACCCCTGCTAGGGATGGGTGTGAAATGGTTATGTACTATCAGCTCTCGTCATT
>Ga0307511_10003623_pt1 | contig 15814 bp, 9 predicted proteins | sample 13_EM_MG_FD_200266 | JGI IMG/M metagenome (GOLD analysis project Ga0307511, IMG submission 200266) | Populus trichocarpa ectomycorrhiza microbial communities from riparian zone in the Pacific Northwest, United States - 13_EM | ecosystem: Host-associated > Plants > Roots > Unclassified | place... | reverse complement strand
TCACATCACGAGATCATATATCTCCATATATATTTATTTCTCAGCTTCTCACTTTAGTTTTTAATTATCATTAATAATTTTTTCATAATTTATTGGTTCGTATAATTTTTAATTTATTTTATTAAACAAAAAATTAACTTTTCAATTATCCTAGCAAACACTTTCACAATGCATGCACATTCTTCTCTTGTGGTAGAAATTAATTTGAAATCCGACTTGCAGCATAGTTGGCTAGTTGTTAACTGAATCAGATTAGAAAAGAACACATCAAATCAATTTGGATGGATGCCTTGAGCCTCTCTCTCTGTTTTCCGGTAAACTTGAACTTGCCTCTTGATTGTATATTAGGGAGCAAAGTTTTTCCGAAGCCATTGTCAGGGGGTAAAGTTGTTTCTAACCGTTAGATCTTTTGACTGAGGAATTGGGACCATCCCTACGAGCACCAACTATATTAATATCAGCAATGATAGGGTGATTCTTGATAATTAAGGCCATACCTGATCCACATTGGAGGTAAGATTACTGGTGTGTGCTTTCTGATATGGTTTCTTTATCGTGACAGGAAAATAAACAATGCAATAATAGGAGGAGTGAAGATGAATCCACCGAAAGCCATTCTTCGGGAACAAGCATTCTTCAATGATGAACCCAAAAAGGATATATGCTAATGGTCCAAGTTCTTGAGTGAAAGTGGCTGCAACTGCAATGTTCGGCTGGCTGGTTAGTGGATTAGATTCATGGGGAAGTGGAATAAGGCCACATGCAGCCAAAATTCTTCCCTAAATATTTGAATCTCTGTGTCTTCTTATGCACTAACTTGCCCCCACAACCCACATATATAATGGGATGATGAATATTTTTATATATATAAAAATGGATATCTAATAAGTTTGACTATACAACTAGTAAAATTTCATGTTTTTTTATACCAACACATTCCTGAGGTAATTCTATTGAATTTATATTGAGACCATGCCTTCATAAGTAAGATTAATCAGACATAAATATGTTAGGTTTTTTTTTATATATAAAAAAAAACAAATATTAAAATGTAAGAATAAACATTACATGCTTGTTATTTACCAAGAGGGAAAAGAAGAAGAAGAGAGAAAGAGCATCACATGTTTAATTGTTCTTTCATTTGTATTACTCTCTTGTAATCTGATGTTTCATCCTGCAAGTTGTAGATTCTTGATTACATCTCTATGAATACTGTTGCTAATAACTTACTTCAATGTCCTACTCTGATGCTACAGTCGGAGCTTGGAGTGAAGAAACATCATCTTCTATAATTGATGAGAAATATGTTTCTTTTTTATGATTTTTTAGTGAGTTTTGTTGCGTTATTGTATCAAAATTACTAAATGATACATAAAGCCTTTTTTCTTTTTTGCCCCTTTGTCTCAATTTTTCAAACTTAGTTTAGGATTATTCAGTTGTCTGTTGATTAGACGGATTCTGTAACCCAAGCTACCGTTGACTATCTTTGGATATCAGTTGCGTACATAAAAAATATATATATCTTCATTACTGGGTTTTGAACATTTTGCTTACTTAATTGCCTGTGGTTCACCTGCTTTTAGAAAAATATAGCTTGTCTATAAGATTATGGCTCATCTCGCCATCCATGGTTGTTAGGCTCTCGCTGTCTAAATGCTTTGTTTGAGCCACCTTGGAGGCCTGTTATCAGGTAGATTTAGATAATAGGTTGTCAGGGTAGCCTATACTCCAGATTAAATATGAAGGAAGCTTCAGGTGTCTGTGTTTCAATGAGACCCAGACAGGATTTCAGAGTTCTTGAGGTTGCTCAAAGTAGTTTCAGACAGGCTCATCATCTGTTTAGCTGTATTTCTGATCAAAATCAGAAAAGAAGCATTCAGGAAGTAAGCCTGATTGCTCAAGATACAGTAAATGAATTCAGAAATCTAGTTAGACTCCTTGATGGATCAGAGCAGTCAGGGTGTAAGAGGATCAGGAAAGGTCCTTTGCCACATTCCCATGATATAAACCCAGTTGAATTGATGGATAGTCCCAACTCTGTGTCTAAAAGCCCTGACCACAACTTTTCTCAACCCAATAGGCAGCTATTCCCTCTTCAGAGTATTCAGTCAACTACTTCTTTGATCCATGCCAATAGTATCGACTTGTATAGGGAAAAACAGAAGACTAAAGACAACGTAGACGTCAAAACTAATTTGATCCTGGGGTTCAACCTTTCCCTCTTACAGCCAAGCACATCCTTTTCAAGTTTAGATGGAGGTGGCAGGATAATTCATCATTCAACATCAGAAATTCTTCCTTCTCAAGATGATGCCTCTATATCTTCCAAGAGCAAGAGCGGAGCGAAAAGTGAGGAGAAATGCCAAGCCTCAACCGGTGGATGTCACTGCTCAAAGCGAAGGTAAGTCCTTGTTTTGATTTGTCATGTCTTCTATGTATACTAATTTGTTTCTTTCTGAATTGACTTTAAATAGTGAGGAAACTATGGGATTGTGATTTTGGGAGACACTCCTTTTCAGACTTTTACTTCATGTTATGATGATAGTTTTCATGATATCATCTTGTACTTGATTTTGTTCAAGAATCAAAATGTTTCCATCTGTTGTCGAGGAAATATTCTAATTCCATCTTCGATGTATTATCTAATAGGAAATTGAGGATCAAGAAAGTAATTAAGGTCCCTGCTTCAAGTACTAAACCAGCTGACATACCTCCTGATGATCACTATTGGAGAAAATATGGACAGAAGCCAATAAAAGGATCTCCATATCCCAGGTACTTTTCCATCCTGACATTGCCTTCTGCCGATTCTCTTTCGTTGCTGGGAGAGGGAAACTTCTGAGATTATTTTTTTTCCCTCGCCCTGGTTGCAACTAACTTGATTTAGTTGTGTAGAACTTTAAATTCATTCTTTCCCTGTATTCAATTAACCCAAAATATCACAATACAAAATCAAACAGGATAGACTGGACTAGCTCATCATTTCTCTTCATGCTTACCATCTGTGATTTATGAAGCTTGAGACAAATTATTACTGTTTTCTTCCTTTTGCCCCCAAAGCAATGTCCCAGACAAAGCCGTACTTGTATTGGCAGTCACAGGTTCACATGTTTGCGTATCTAAGAGCAAAGCTACCTGGACAAGTTATATTGCTTACTAACATCTTTCATTCTTTGGTGTCAAAGAAGCTACTACAAATGCAGCAGTACGAGGGGATGCCCTGCGAGAAAACATGTAGAAAGAAGCTTGGAGGATCCTACCATGTTAGTTGTGACTTATGAAGGGGAACATAATCACTCCAAAATTCAATCTCCCAATCCCGACATCATGCTTCATATTTAACAATAAAAGCAAACCAAAGGACACCCGTATTTTCCAAGCTGGAACTGATCGTGCACCTGCAAGCTAAGGTTCTTCCGCAGCTTCATGTTTCCTTAAAAAGAGATCATGTCACTCCTTTAAGGCTCGTTATTTTTAACTTTAAGTCTATATGCTTCTCCAGCAATGGTTTTGCAGGTCTACTTGTATATATGCACTCTCAAGATTTCCTAATAAAGGTTGATTAATTTGCTTTATGCATGACTGATTGATTCTAGTTTGGTTTTCCAATATCTATCTTTCACTTCAAAAGAAAGACTCAACCAGGAGTTGTCTTGTGCCTTCAGAAATTTACCATGAAAATTCATCTTTTGAGCCTTATTTTGATTGTTTTGCTCCTATGCCATACCTGCACAGTGTTTGTTTTTCAGGAGCTCTCAATCTCATCAGTATTCCTCACAACACACATAGCCTGATCAAGCATCAAATGCTTGGAGATCTCTTTTGAAAAAAAATCTTATAATGCATACTGACAGTAATTTAGAAAAGGGCCACACGAATCCTCTGGCCCAACACAATTTTTGCCACAAACAGACAAACCTTCATGCACTTCTTGACTCGTAGATCGGGTACTTATTCAATAATCTGGCCTCCATCTTTTACGTTTCAATACAGAATTTGGTTTGATTTATAATGCTCAAGGTACATGACTGCATGTCCACAATGACAAGACAAGCAAAAATGAGAATGGCTAGAAAAACGACTTCTCCTCATTGTAGCTCAGGTGGGCTCCAAAAGATTTGCTCAGGCCCAACTTGTACTGTCCCCAGTAGTTGAGGCCTCTTCCGCACCATTTTCCACTTTCCTTGAACCAAGAAAGTGAAAATATAACTAAGAGTTTGGTATTCAGCTCCATGTTAGAGCTCTCCATTTTCTGAACTCGGTTTCACATTATATTTTGTTTAGAAGAAGTGTTGCTACGCCAAATTATTTAGATTTAACAAGTTCGGGATGCCTGCGCAATATTCTAGGTTAGATTCCAAGCTAACTTACAATGCAATAACGTTAACTAAAGACTAAAGGAAAGAGTTGATATTTATTCTAAAAAGTAAAAAATATATACACGTGTTGGGTAGTTTTTTTTTTTTTACTTTAATTGTGGAAAAAATGATATTTGTAAAAAAGATAATGATTTAGATTTTGAGAAAAACAATAAATTTTAGTCAAAATTCTCTTTTCTTATTAATATTTTTTATTTAGAAAAATATATTTTTTAATAGTAGTTATTAAATAAAAACTAGGGGTAATTAAAATAAAAATTATATTAATTTGAGATAAGAAGTAAAAAATGCATCTCATTAATCAAAACTTCCTGTTTTATTCATTTTTTTCTTATAAAAATTATCTTTTTTTAATAAGTATTTTTTTAAAATTAAAACTTATCATAATATTAAAAGAAAGATTGAATATCAAAGATTATAAATCAATAATTTCAGCGTTAAATATAAAAAAATTTAAAATCCAAGAAAAACCATATAAAATATTTACAACAAAAAATAATTAAATAGATATTTTATTTGTATTAAATATACATGAATGAATTTTTTTAAAAAACAAACTAGGCATATTGGGTCTACATATAATTATTAAAAACATAATCGTTAATATTATCATAAAAAACTCTAATGTTATTTAAAATTCATTTCATAATCAAATAACTATTTAAATATTATTTTAATAAACTTATTTAAGGTCAATGCAATTATAAAATGTAAATAAATAAAAATAGGACAATTAAAAAAAAGGTCACACCCCATTTGGTTGGAGAGACTAGCCTGCATGTTTGGCCCAAAACTATCAAGTCCATGTGCTTTTGAGCCTGTAAGGCCATGCCCAAACACTTAGGTCTTTTTTAAAAAGAGTGGATGACGTTTCAACCACTTCTCTTTGTTTTTCAAAATAGTGCAGATGACACGTCATCCATTGGGATAAATGATGTGCCATTCATCTGAAACATTTTCCAACCACCCAAGCTATCTCAATAACTGGAAAATAAAGGTCCAAGTTTTTTACCCTAAAAATCAAAATTTCAACTATTTTTGACACAAAAATATGAAAAAGCCATCATATTGACCTCTAAAACCTCATTATTAAAAAAGCACATTTTAATTGGACAAAAGACTCAAGATCAAACAAAAAAAAATTCAAGCCTTGATCTACTTTGTTAGGCATCATTAAAGACGGAAATCATCTCTATTGAGTTCATATCTTAAAGATGAATCTACATATATTAAAATTACAGTTGTTGGTGAGTAGAATTTTACCATCCAAGAACTTCCTCTTCTTTTTTTTCCAATAACTTTCTCTTTCTTCTCTAGATATCTAGGGATTGAAACACAAGAAAAATAAACTTATGGACCGAAGCATAAAAAGTCAAAACATTAAGGACCGGGAATGGAAAAATAAAACTAAAGGGATAAAAGTAAACATGTCCAAGCCATTTGAACAAGGAACATATAAAGAGGGTCATTTTTTAAAATTTTAATTTGTCATAACTTGTTTTTTACCCCATTTCCAAATATAGGGTTTTTAAATGAAAAATACTAAAAAAAATTTAAAAAACATATTTTCAATGACATTCGATCAATTTCCTGTCATTTTGTAATTTCTTACTTTTTCGCTTATCGTTTTTGTATTTAAAAATTTCCTAAAATGAAAAATAAGAGGAAAGGAAATAACAAAAAAATATTAATGACTGAAATGATAATCAAGTACAAAAAAAGGGATCAAAATAAAAATATATTTTTAAAACCCTTCTCAAATCAATTAAAGGATAAAAGGATAAATATAGAAATAAATAAAAGAGAAAAAAAGATGTGAAAGATTGGAGAATGTGAGATAATAAAAGAGAATAAAAATGAAGGAGAGTATAAATAGAGCTACCATATTAGTCAAATAAAGGAACTAAAGTCCCTATAGTAGGAAGATTATTTACTCTTTTTTGTTCTAGAGTTTTGTCATCCATGGACAATTTTCTTATGAAAAGTGAAAGGGAATGAACTAGTTTTTTTTCCCTACATACAACGCCACTAATGAAATGAAATACTTCACATAGAAATTATAGTTTTCATGGTTGGTTGATAGGCTTGATTGGTTTTGAGAAAACAAGTCTCTTCAAGAACAAAGAACTTTATGATGCTTGAGTCAATATATATGTAAAGGATAAATATAAATGAAGAGAAAATAAAGTGAGGGTTAGGGAGTGCGTATCTTTCAATAGTTTTATCAGGATTGCATGGCCTTTGGATGGCTTTTATGGCCTCTAACTACTTGTGGCTAGTTTTTATGAGCTTTGGATAACTTTTCTAGCTAGGAATTGCTCTCTGGTTGTGTTTATGGTGATGTTATGGTTCGTCCAAATTGCCTTTTACATAGGTAACTGTGTGTATTTATACACCCAAATTGAAAATTGTTTCCCGGAGGAGAGATTATATCATTGGTGGAAAAAATGGTTTGACTAGTATGGTAGCTCTTGGTTGGTGTGTCATGCCATGGTTGTTGTGTCATACATGTTATTAGTGAAAATATTGGTAATAATCTACTAGAAAATGATAGCTGTTTTGCACGAAAAAACAAAGAAAAAGGTGTGTGTATGCATAAAAAAATCATATAAAGAGTTTGTATAGCGGTTATAGAAGCCTGAAACAATACGCAGAAATGTGTGTAAGATAGATTGGTTAGACCGGTGTAACATCATGTTCAGATTGGACTTTGGCTAGAAGAATTCCAACCGATCAGGCTTGTCCTATGCAATGGAAACATATATTTCTTTTTAGAAAAAAATTCTTTTTCTTTTTAATTTTTTTCTTGAATCATCATATATACATATGAAAAAATCTCACACCAATTATATATATATATATATATATAGCAAAAAACAATGGATTTTTGCCATCTTAGTGAAATCATATGTATTTGACAATGTTCCAATATCTTGAACAAAGACAGTATTCTAGAAGGTGAACTAAAGAGGAAAATAACGAGCTAGGGATCAATTTCTTGGATTTCATGTTGTTAATTTATTTGTAACCATTGAATGGAACAATCTATAATACAAAGTTATAGTCTAAGGACATGCCAATCATTTTTATTTTAGATTTCCATGTTCTTTGTTGGAGGTCATGGGTTTCAATCCTCTTTTCACTATGGGTACATGGTGGCCCCAACCCCCGCGAGATGGGCCTATATGTAAAGGAGAATACATAATACTACTAATAAAATTGTATAAATCCAATTAATTATGGTTATTATGCGCCAAAAGAATACTAGAGAGTCCTGAAAAAAGACGAGACTTTGCATCCAATGACAACATACCTACATCAGACCATAATATGGATTTCCCTTGAGTATTATTATTATTTTTTAACTTTGATTTTCTTGTATTAACATGGAACTACATCCAAGCTTATTTGTGTGTGTGTGTGTGTGTGTGTGTGTGTGTAAAACCTAAAAGCCATCAGTGTTTCACTGTGCATCAAGACATAGGTTACTGTAGATTGAAACGGTGAAATAATCATTTTACTCTTCTCAAACAAAATCCTTTAACTAGTTATTAGGGGAAAATTAATATTTTTCATAGGACCCATGTGTCATTGTTATTTTGATTGGGGATAGATCAATTCTTTCACATTTTAGCTACACTGCGAGAAGACTTAAATACTCTTAAAAGAAAAAAAAATTATGGTTTAGGGGCTTTTTGGTCATTTAATGCTTTGGTTGCACAGTGAAATGACAACATTATCTTTAGAAGAAGAAAAATTAAAATTGACGTTCGGAGGTTTTTTAATTTCATCCTTCGATATTAGGTTATTAAGCCTTTAGTTTTGTGATTTTTTTTTCTTTTCTTTCTATGGAGTTATCTCAATCTCATATTCTGAATCGCGGGTTGGCTAATTTAACATGGGTTGACTAAGGTTTTTTGTGTTTTTTTTAAATAATTTTTTTAGTTCTGTCTTTTATCATTTAGTTTGCTTGAGAGTTAACCTCCATTATTTTATCAGTTTATTCTATGTGGGGTTATCTTGGTCTCATGACCGGGCCATGAATTTTACATGTTGATTCAAGTCAAGTTTTTTTATTCTTTTTTAAAAATGATTTTTCTTTTAGTTCGCCCTTCAATGATTGTTTAGCTAATAATTGAGCTTTGGATGTCTTCCATTTTTCTCTAATTGAGGTTATTCTATTTTCATTTAATTTTTGTTTTGTCATCAATTAAGATCGTTGAGAAAGTTTTAAGAATATTTAAAGGGTTTCTTTTCATAATATTGACAAACATTTATTTTTTTCAATTAGTCATTTTTTTAGGAAGGTTTATTTTCGTTGGTTTTTTCATATTATTAAATTAATCAAGATTATTGAATCTATTTTTTTAGATCATCCTTCAACATTTATTTTACTTGTAATTGAACTTTGGATTTCTTTGGTTTTTCTCTTTTTGGTGTTCTCTTTCTTATTTATTTATTTATTGTTATAAAAAAATATCATTGAGATATTTTAAGAATATTTAGAGAGGTTTTTTTATAATATTAGCAAGCATTTATTTTTTTTCAATTGGTCATTGGTGCTTTTTTAGAAGGTTTTTTTTATTATTATCATTAATTTTTCTAATTATATTATTAAATTAACTAAAATTATTGGATCCATTTGAATAAATAACCCGACTTGTAATTTTTCTTTCTCCATTAAAAATACTATAATCACCTCACTGTCTTTTTGCCCCCGTTAAATTTAAAAAATCTTGTTTTATTTTAAAAAAGAAAGTAAACAGAAATCATTACAGCTATAATCATAATTATACAGTGATAAATTAAATAAAGTTGCTGTAAATAGGAATGCCATAAGAAGTTGATATTTGTCAAGAATACAATAAGATTGCGAAGATCTTCATAATTACTCACGTACCTAACTTCTAGGACCACTTCATAAATGTGTGACATTTCCAAGTCCATGAGACATTTTGTCAGTATGTGTGAGACAGTACATATTTTTTTCCCCAGAAACAAACCATCAATTTCTACAGAAGATCTCCGAATATGAATTTCTCTCTTGGAGAAAGAGACGTGGGCCTGCCCAAGGCAGGAAAATTGATTGCCATAGTGTCCCGTCCCATGCATTTGCCTTCCTATGTTTGTGCAGGCAACTGCTCAGTTTGACTCTTCTCCAAGAATCCAATACAGTTATTTACTACATCGGTAGCCGTTGCAGAACAATATTTTTTAAAAGTAAAAAAAACCTTACTTAATAGTAACATTTTCCAAGGAGCAAGAGAAATTCAAAAATTGGATAATTCATTTAATTTAATTAATTTAATAATATGGTAAAAAAATAAACAGTGATAACCAAAAAAAACCAAAATCAACCAAGATTCATAGTTATAAAACTTGATTTGACTCGACGGGTTAACCTAGAACTCATGCGACCCGGGATCTTGATCAGGTTTCAAATCATAAAAACCTGAGCTGGCAATTAGCCTGATCAAGCTTGGGCGATCCAATGTAGCTTGGGTGACCCGGTGTAACCTGGGTGAGACCAAATTTTTGTTTTTATTTTTTTTAATAAACTCAAAAATTATATAATTAATTTATAAATACTTAGTCTCGCATATCTTCTTTTATAGCCTACTGTTTCTTTACATTCTGATGTGAAATAATTATACTGCACTTCACATTACTTTTTTATATCCTATGTTCACATAAAATTGTTTCTTAACTTTTCGATGTGTGATAACTTCACATTTTAGGCCTTGCATTTCTTTTTTTATTTATAATTTACATTTACATGAATTGTTTCTTAATTTTTTTGATGGGGGACAACTACATTGCACTTCACATTTCTTTTTTATAGCTTACATCCATATAGATTATTTCCTAACTTCTTTATGTGAGATAACTATACTACACTTCATGCCTCGCATTTCTTTTTCATAGCGTACATCCATATTCATTGTTTTAAAACTTTTCCATATTAAAACCCCAAACATACTTTTTTTTTTCTATTTTCCCGGGTTGACCCTAGTCAACCCGTGTGATCCGATACTCGGCCTCTTAGCCGAGTTTAATAACTATACCCAGGTTAACCCACAACCCAGTAGTATATGAGATCGGGATAACCCTGTAAAAAAATAACGAATCATAACCCCAACAAACCCAATATTAAAGAATGAGATTGAAGAAAAACAACTGTAAAAATGACCTGAAATAAAAACTTAAGTCAACCTGGGCTAACCTTTAAAACTCATGACCCGAGTCATGGGGTCAGAATTACTCCATAGAAGGCAAATCCAAAAAAATTATGAAACCAAAATCCCGATCAATAAAATATTGAGGGATGAAATTGAAAAGGAAAGTTTCAATAAAAAAGGATATAAAACAAAACAAATAGCAATAAATCAAATAATTAATCAAATTTGACATAAAAATAAAATGAAATAAGATGTTGAGGGATAAAATTAATAAACAAAAGGATTAAAAACAAAACAAATAGTAATCAAAAGAAAGAAGACCAAATCTAACATATGAAAAAATTGAAGGAAGATGAAATTGAAAAAAAATCTAATTTTATGAGTTATTTCAAATAAAAAAATAGTAATAAAAAAAGATGGACCAAATCTAAAAGAAAACAAAATTGAAGGGTTACATTGGAAATTTGGAGGGTTAAGCATGAAAATCAAGGAAGAGAGAGAAATGAAAAAAAAAAATTGTCGACACCAAACCGGAAGTCCATTGACCACACGCACTGCCTAGGGATGGAGGAGACACCAAGATGATTCAAATATCTTCGCAGAAGCCAGTGTTTGGTAGTTGGGTGACACCACACACACCATCTGAAGAGCTTGGGCGTAGCCCATACACTTTTCCGTGCAATACACGCGCCAACTACTTTTTATTTTTAAATAGTATTTTATATTTATTCAGATACTAAATTGCTCTAAGTTAACTTAATTATAATAGAAAAATCATGATGAAAATAAAAAAAAAAGCTTTGGATATCTGTGAAAAAAACTTTGATTTCGAGGATAATCTAGTCATTTTATAATATTTTTAAAAAGAAAAGTTCGAAATATCCCCTAAAATTCCTGTTTAATATTTTTTAGAAAAGTTAAGTTAGTCATTTAACTGTGTAAAAAAATATAAAAATATCATATTACTCTTAATAGTCATAATAGTCGGGCCAATTGTTTTTTCTTGAGAAAGACAAAATACATATTTTACTATTTTAATTCATAATACAAATAAGTCTAGGTTACAGTATGTTTGGGAGTGTGGTTGCTTTTCAGAGTGGTTTTCATGCCAAAATACATCAAAATGATTTTTTTTTTATTTTTTAAAAATTATTTTTGAGATCAACGCATCAAAACGATCCAAAACATATAAAAAAAATAATTTTTAGCAAAAAAAATTGATTTTTTTTGAAACACAGGTAAGCCCGCGTTTCCAATCACTCCCTTATTGTCACTGTAATTCCTTTGCCCTTTTAGTTTCTTTTAAAAATGATAATTTTCACCATAACCATAACTTGCCTATAGATTCGACCATATTTCATTCAACTCGTGTAATATAACATTTCCTATTATTATTAACTTTGATGTTTCCAAAACGTTCTAACATGTATTTTCTTATAGAATGCCATATTTTTTCTAATTTATAAATAAATAACAAATATACTAAAATGTATAGGTGATTCATTGTAATCTCCCTTGTATTTTTTTATTTGTCACTATAATGCGGTGACTTTTTTATCCTTCACATAAAAATTTGCTCGTCTTTAAACTAGAGGTATTTTTATCTTTTCAGACGGTGCATTAAGCATTATAAATTTGTTTGAGAGTATTTTGATCAATTCAATATATTCATAACACAATAAAATAGCCAAAATACCCCCAGGTGTAAAAAAAAGGGTTCCGGGTAGAGACATTTTTGGTATTTGTATTTTTTCATACACAGTAGAGTTACTCATGTACCCTCAGATCCAAGAAATTTAATTCATTGGGGGCAGGGGTATTATGGTCTTTTAACCTCAATTGTTTTGTTTATTGTTGGTTTGGTCAATAGTAGTTACATAGTTTCCCATTAAAATAATATTTTTAATTCGAAAAAGCTACTAGTGTGTGCAGTTCACGCGCCAGTGCGTTGGAGCCGCTCACACCCTTTAAGCAACATATGCGGTAGCTCTAGGTGCTAAAAATGAGCTTTTGTCGTCTTATGTTATTCCTCGTTATCTCCTCTTTTATTTGGAGTTGCATTCAGATGTTGTCTGTTTATTATTGATAACCTTTTCTTTTTTCCCCTTCATTTCTCTTTCCTAACCTGAAAAATACACCATGATCCTTATTGTTATTGGTATTTCAGATTCGGTCTTTTTAGTTTTGATTTATGTATTTTTTTCATTTTTCTTTTTGTTAAAGTTTTTTTTTTTTCAATTTAACCATTGCTTTTTAACTTTTATAGATAATGTTTTTCGATTCGGTCTTTCTACTTTTAATTTCTTATTTCTGTCTTTTGTCCTTTTGTCAAAAATTTTATGGCTTTCAATTTTATCCTTCAAATCAAGTTTATAGTTATGACTTTCAATTTTATCCTTCAAATTAAATAATAATAATAGTAGTAATAGTAGCAGCAGTAGCAACAATGGCAGTGGTGGTGATAGCAACGATAATAATAATAGTAATGGTATTAATAGTTGTGATAATAATATTGATGATAGCAATAATTGTGATGGTGGTGGTGGTGGTAATGGTGGTAGTAGTGGTAGTGACGATCGTGGTGATGGTGGTAATGGTGGTGATAATAACCCTAATTAGTGTTGTTATACATTTATCATGACTACTTTTTAATATTCTTTTTTTTACTCTATTTCAATACCTAAATATTATTTGTTGTACAAAAAAATAATCCGGCCCCATGATGAAGTATAGACATCAAGGCTAGTAATAACTAATAATGGTGGTCTCTAATTTACACGAGTTTGGGAAAATATATTGGAAATATCTAATAATTCATTTTAAAAAAAAAAACTTACATCCTTGGAAAAAGTTTAAAATGGTCATCTTAGTTTCCATTAACTATTTGACAATAAAGAAAAAACTAAAAAGAAAGGTAGATCATGTGTATTGTTAATAGTCACGATGAAATTATGATATTGCCTTTCTAGCTAAAAACTTTACATAGTGATGTGACTAAACTATCATTTAAAGCAAAAAAAATAATTAACATCTAGAAGTTGTTTATAATTTTTAGTTTTAAAATCACTGTAAATTGAACTATTTATCCTTATAATTAAAAAACCTATAACTCTTCACCCAGGGGCTTTGCTGTCTTTTCACCTTGATTTTTTGTTGTTGTTATAACTAGGTAGGTTGAGGGGGAAATTAGTATTTTAATGGGTAGTAAATATTATTAAAAAACAAATGGCAGATATATATGTGGCACGCATCTGCGTCTGGATGTTGACAATGTTGTTTAAGCAGTGCATGAAACGTCTCCCGATATCCAAATAATGGTTTCCGATGTGACTTTCGAATCATCTTGAAGGAGCCTCCATCCTTGGGCAACGCATGTTGTCAATAGAGTTCTAGTTTGACATTAAAGATTTTTTTTTTCTTTTTCTCTCTCTCCTACTTAGTTTCCATTTCCCATGCTTGGCCATCCAAAATTTCAAAGCAATCCTTCAATTTATTTTTTCATTCGAATATGGTCCATGTTCTTTTTATTATTTTTATATTAATTATTTATATAATTGATTATTTTTTTTCATTTTCACCCTCCTTAATTATTTTTCATGTGTCAGATTTAGTGTCTATTTTTCATTCCTATTTTTTTATTTTTTTAATTTAATTTGTTATTCAATTTCATCCCTCATCATTTAATTTTATTTATATGTCAAATCCAGTCCTTTTTTTATTTGTTTTAGTTTGATAATTTTTTTCAGATTTAAATATTTTTTTAATTTCATCCTTCAACATTAAGTTTGATTTGTTGGGAATTGAACTTTGTGGTTTTTCCAGAGCCTCATATGTTTATCCCTTCTTTAAAAAGTGTCTAGGGCACCTAGAAATTATTTTTTATTGAAAAATAAAATATAAGCATGAATACCGGGGTTAGTTAAGGGCTAAATTAAAACTTATTGGAAATGCTTAGGGTTGTATTAGAAAAATTAAAACTATAGTTATCAGACCCGACCCGGGAGTTGACGTGGTCAAGGAGCCGGGTCTTGGGTTACACTGGTTGACTTAGGTCAACCCAAATCAACCCAGAAAAATTTAAAAAAAATGAAATTTTAATATTTCATATGAAAAAAATTAAGAATTAAGAAACAATTCATGTGAATATAAGCTATACATATTATAAATAATGAAGTTTAAAAGATTATTTCAAAAAGTTTTATATCTCACATTGAAAAAAATAATATGTTAGTATGTTATTTTTTAAAATTGAAATATTTAAACAAAAAAGATTTTTTATTCTACGTTGAAAAAACATAATTTTTTTTTGTTATGAATATATTAAAGGGTTTGAAATCTCACGTTAAAAAAATAATTTTTTTCTTGTGAACATAGAGTGTATATATACTAAAAAGTTTCAAATCTCACATTTAAAAAATAAAATATTTTTCTAGTATTTATATAGTGAATTTTGAAAATAGTTAATAAACAACTAAAATATATATAAAAAAGAGGGGTCTCTAGCTAGGAAAAAAAATACAATTGAAAAAAAAATCGGGTCTCAATCAGGTTTTGCCGGGTTGCCCGGGTCACGGGTCAACCCGGCAGGTCAACAGGGTTTTGCCGTGTTTTTGCTTATCCCGGTTTTTTGCCTTACCCAGACTAGTCCAGCCACCTAATTAACCGGATCTTAGGTCAACCTGCTAGGCCGGTTCGGATTTAATAACTATAAAGTCCAAAATAAAACATCTCGGCATACCAGGGCAGAAAGCTCATCCAAAAAAATCACCAATGCAATTTGCAAACTTATTGCTTCGTAGTGTTTTGCCAGGTTAATTAGGTTACACGGAAGGGCCAGGAACTCACAGGCCGTAGTCCCAAGATGAACAACTGTGAAGCTTATCGTTCCCAGCAAGCAAGTGCCTGGTTTGGTAGGTACAAGCTGACAACAACAAGGGACTGTCCATTGTGCGAGCATTTGTTCATTTTTTGCCCAAAAAATATAGCCAAAGGTGCTTTGGTAATTGGCTGTTGAGAGGTAAGTGTATGGAGAAAGCGGGGACAACAAGATCTCTGGACTATCTTCCATGGAGATATCCCATTTTAATAAGTACCAAATCCGACAGCTGCCCCTCCTGGCCATTTTAGGTTTGAGGGCACTATATCCTACATTGTACTATTACTACTACCCTACTGTGCTCTGCCGCTCTATCGGAATCTATCCTACCTCTAGGTAGGTAGGGGCTAGCTAGGACTGGGGAAACATTGGGATAATGC
>Ga0307511_10003622_pt1 | contig 15815 bp, 15 predicted proteins | sample 13_EM_MG_FD_200266 | JGI IMG/M metagenome (GOLD analysis project Ga0307511, IMG submission 200266) | Populus trichocarpa ectomycorrhiza microbial communities from riparian zone in the Pacific Northwest, United States - 13_EM | ecosystem: Host-associated > Plants > Roots > Unclassified | place... | reverse complement strand
CAGGACGCCATCGAGTTCATGTGCAAGGGGGCGCCGAGTGCCGTGATCGAGCTCGAGCATTACGGCGTGCCGTTCTCACGCACGGAGGATGGGCGTATCTACCAGCGTCCTTTCGGCGGCATGACGACCCGTTACGGCAAGGGCATCGCGCAGCGCACCTGTGCGGCAGCAGACCGTACCGGACACGCCATGCTGCACACCCTGTATCAGCAGGCGCTGCGGCACCGTGCGCTCTTCTTCGTCGAATACTTCGCGATCGATCTCATCATGGAAAACGGCGCGTGCCGCGGCGTGGTTGCACTGAACATGGCGGAAGGCACGCTCCACCGTTTCCGCGCGCACACGACGATCCTTGCGACCGGCGGTTATGGCCGCACTTATTTCTCGTGCACGTCCGCACACACTTGCACTGGCGATGGGGGCGGGATGGTGCTGCGTGCGGGTTTGCCGCTGCAGGACATGGAGTTCGTGCAATTCCACCCGACCGGCATCTACGGTGCCGGTTGTCTCATCACCGAGGGGGTGCGCGGTGAGGGCGGCTTCCTCACCAACGCGAGCGGTGACCGATTCATGGAGCGCTACGCACCGAATGCGAAGGACTTGGCTTCGCGCGACGTGGTGAGCCGCGCCATGACCATCGAGATTCGCGAGGGCCGTGGTGTGGGGCCCGAGAAGGACCATATTCACCTGCACCTCGAGCATCTGGGGCCGGAGGTGATCCGGGAGCGCCTGCCCGGCATCGCCGAGTCCTCGCGCATCTTCGCCGGTGTCGATGTGACTCGCGAGCCGATTCCGGTGTTGCCGACGGCGCATTACAACATGGGCGGCATTCCGTGCAACTATCACGGCGAGGTCATCAACCCGGTAGGCGGCGATCCGGACGCGATCGTCCCCGGGCTGATGGCGGTGGGCGAAGCCGCCTGCGTCTCCGTGCATGGTGCGAATCGTCTGGGTTCCAACTCACTTCTCGACATCGTGATCTTTGGGCGCGAAGCCGCCCGCTATTGTGCGGCCACGATCAAGCCCGGTGCGGCGCAAGCGCCACTGCGGAAAGAGGCCGGGGAGCTTGCCATTTCGCGCCTTGATCGCTTGCGCCATGCCAACGGCACGAGGCCCACAGCGGAGTTGCGCTTGCAGATGCAAAAGATCATGCAATCCGACGCGGCAGTGTTCCGGACGGAGTCCTCCCTCCAGGAAGGCGTGGCACGGCTCGCCCGAACGATCCGGACCCTACCGGATATCGGCGTACGCGACCGTTCTCTCATTTGGAATACTGATCTCATCGAGACGCTGGAGTTCGAGAATCTGCTGTTGCAGGCCATCGCTACGATGCACTCAGCACTGGCGCGCACGGAGAGTCGCGGCGCGCATGCCCGCGAGGACCATCCGAACCGAAATGATGTCGCCTGGCTCAAACACACCCTCGCGTGGGTGGCCGCTGACGGCGCGGTGCGCCTCGACTATCGCCCGGTACATCTGGCGACGCTTTCAGACGATGTGCAGACAATCGCGCCGACGGCCCGGACGTACTGAGGAACCACGTGTTCAGAAACGCTGGCCGCATCGTCTTCGCGCCGACGCGGAGGGTAGCCAGTGAACTACAGGAGCTTGCACTATGGCGCTGCTACGACTTCCGGCAGGTTCGCGGGTCCAGACGGGGATATGGCATCGTGTTCTCAGTCAGGGTGCGCGCGGGCGGCGCGTGCGGATCTACCGCTTTGATCCGGACTCCGATCGCAATCCCCGCCTCGACACGTACGAGATCGACCTGGCCGCCTGTGGTCCCATGGTTCTCGATGTGTTGATCCACATCAAGAACGAGATCGATTCGACGCTCACGTTCCGCCGATCCTGCCGCGAGGGGATCTGCGGGTCTTGCGCGATGAATATCGACGGAGTCAACACTCTGGCGTGCACGAAAGCCTGTGCGGACATCCGCGGAGACGTCCGCATTTATCCGCTTCCGCATCTGCCAGTGATCAAGGACCTCGTTCCTGATCTAACGCATTTCTACGCCCAATACGCATCCGTGCAGCCCTGGCTGCAAACGCGAAGCCCGGCGCCGCCCGACCGGGAGCGTCTGCAGTCGAAAGCAGACCAGGAAAAGATCGATCAACCTTCCGCGTGCATTCTGTGTGCGTGCTGCTCGACCGCCTGCCCCAGCTACTGGTGGAACAGCGATCGGTACCTGGGGCCCGCGACGTTGCTGGCCGCCTATCGCTGGATCATCGACAGTCGCGATGAAGCGTGCGGCGAGCGGCTCGATGCGCTCGAGGACCCGTTCAGGTTGTATCGCTGCCATACGATCATGAATTGTACCGAGGCATGTCCCAAGGATCTGAACCCTGCGCGTGCCATCGCGGAGATCAAAAAACTGATGATCGAACGGCGCTCATGAAGGCTGCGCATCGCCGGCGGCGCTTACGGCGGAGTCATTGAGGAGCCAGAGCAGTCCTTGCAGTAGCTCTGTCGGGGTGGGCGGGCAGCCTCGAATCACAAGGTCGACCGGAATCACCTTCGAGACCGCACCCACGCAGGCGTAGCTGTTGGCGAACACACCGCACCCCGCTCCGCAGTCCCCCACCGCAACCACCCACTTGGGCGCCGGAGTGGCTGCATACGTGCGCTCGAGTGCTTCGCGCATATTGTGTGTGACGGGGCCCGTCACCAGCAGCACGTCAGCGTGGCGCGGCGAGGCGACGAAGCGGATGCCGAATCGCTCGATGTCGTAAAAGGCGTTGCTCATCGCGTGAATCTCAAGCTCGCAGCCATTGCACGACCCCGTGTCGACTTCGCGGATCGCCAGACTCCGACCCAAGCGCCGTGCAATGGCGCCGCGAAGGGCTGAGCCTGCAGTCTCGAGCTTCTGCGGTTCCCGTTCGTCGACGCGTTCCGTGCTCGGTGCCGAGACCAGATTCTTGAACAGGCGCCTGCGCATGATGGCCTACCGCGTGATGGACGACAGCATGTTGGGTTACGGAGGGTGCCTCAGACTATAGATCGTGCCCGGAATACGAGCAGTTGAACGACTTGTTGCACAGAGGGAAGTCGGCGACGATGTTACCTTCGATCGCCGCCTCCAGCAGAGGCCACAGAAACCACGATGGATCGCGCAAGTGACATCGCTCGATGCGCAGGTTCGGTCCGATCCGCACATAGGCGAGCACATCCCCGCGAAACCCTTCCACGAGCGCTGTGCCCTCGACGCTGATAGTGGGTGTGACGATGCCTGGAAGCTGAGTGGGGCCGTTCGGGAGTGAAGCGAGCGCCGCTTCGAGCCAGTCGAGGCTGCGCTGAATCTCGAGCATACGAATCCAGACCCGCGCATCGACATCGCCTTCGTCGCGCACCACCATTTCCACCGGGGCGACATCATAGGGAGCATAGGGTAGGCACACGCGCGCATCAAAAGCGCGTCCCGAAGCGCGGCCAACATAACCGGGTGCCGCAAATTGCGCGGCGAGCAGGGCCGTGACCGCGCCGGTGCCGACCGTGCGGTCCTGAAGAGAGGCCGTGTTGTCGTAGAGCTCAATCAGCTCGGGGAATTGCCGGCGAAGGTGTTGTATCAGCCAAAGGATCTCATCGCGGCCGGGCGTGCCGAAGGGTGCTGTCACGCCGCCGGGGACGATTCGGTCCATCATCAATCGGTGCCCAAAGGCCATCGCACAGGTGCGTAGTGTTTCCTCGCGCAAGATGGCGCACTCTGCGTGCATCATCGAGAACGCGGCATCATTGCAAATCGCCCCGATATCGCCTAAGTGATTCGCGATCCGCTCGAGCTCAGCCATGATCGCGCGCAGCCACACCGCGCGCAGCGGCGGATCGAGATCGAGCGCTGTTTCGACCGCTCGAGCGAAGGCGAACGAATAGGCGACCGTACTGTCGCCCGACACGCGCGCTGCAACGCGTGCGGCCGCATCGATCGTCTGGCCACACAACAGTTTGTCGATGCCCTTGTGCGTGTATCCCAGACGCTCTTCGAGCCGGACCACCGTCTCACCGCTGGCGGTGAACCGAAAATGACCGGGCTCGATGATTCCCGCATGCACCGGACCGACCGGGATCTGATGCAAGCTCGGACCTTCCGCCGCGAGAAATGCATAACGAGGCGGCTTGGGTGCGGGCTCGCGCTCGGCCAGGGGTGATTGGACCGCCCAGCATCCGTGGTCGAGCCAAGGTCGCGGATCGGGAAGCCCCACAATCTCAAGGCCGAACAGGTCGGCGATGGCGCGTTCCAAGCGTGACGCCGGCGCGTGAAAGACGGCAAGAGACGGGACCCTGCCGGCGCTGATCTGGAGCGATGCGGTGCTCACAAGCCGCGTTGTCGGCTCAAACACTGCGCAATGCACGGCAGCCTCATCACCCCACAGTCCGAGCAGATCGAGTTTCCCTTCGCGGAGAGCCTCCCCGATGCTGCGCCATACGCCGGCATCGACCTCCACGCGCGGCCACCCGCGATGGGATGCAACGCGTAAGCGGTCTGCGAATAGAGCGTTGAGCATCGGAGTGCCTACCTACCCGAGCTGACTGGCCACATGACGGAACCACGCAACGACGACGCTGGGCAGAAAGATGCCGGCCGTGGCGACCAGACCTAAGTGCAGGGCCATCGGTAGGAGGCGCCAGGCGGGCAGCACATGGCGCTTGTCGGTCTCTCCGAAGGCGAGGCCATGAAGTCGCAGCGCCAGCGCGCTGAATGCAATCATGAGGCCGACGACCAACACAATGGCCAGCCACGGCGAGCGGGCAAAGGTCGACGTCACGAGCAGAAACTCGCTGGTGAAAACGCCGAACGGCGGTAGCCCTGCGATGGCGACGACCCCGACCACCAGTAGCCATCCCAGGAGCGGCTGGCTGCGTGTTAGCCCTTGAATATCGGCGATGCGCTGCGTGCCCTCGAGCTGGGAGATGTATCCCACGCCAAAGAAGATGGCGGATTTCGTGAGGCTGTGCATGGCCATATGCAGGAGCCCGGCGAAATTCGCGAGCGGCCCGCCGAGTCCGAACGCCAGCGTGATGATCCCCATGTGCTCGATCGAGGAGTACGCGAACATGCGCTTGATGTCACGCCGGCGGTAGATCATGAACCCGGCAAAGAGGAGCGAGAGTGTTCCCATTGTGACCATCATCGGGCCAGGGGAGAGTACGGCGGGATTCCCCGCCATGATCAGCCTGAAGCGCAACAGCGCGAACAGTGCCACATTGAGCAGCAAGCCCGACAGCACGGCCGAGATGGGTGTAGGGCCCTCCGCGTGCGCATCCGGCAGCCAAGCATGCACTGGCGCGAGACCGACCTTGGTGCCATAGCCGAGCAGCAGAAATACGAACGACAAGTTGAGCAGCGCCGGATCAAAGCCCGCTGAGTGGGCTGCGAGACGATCCCAGGCCATGGCCAGCATGCCCTCGCCCAGGCGCTCCTGCGCTGCGAGGTACACGAGGATCGTGCCGAAGAGGGCCAGTCCAATGCCCACCGACCCCAGAATGAAGTATTTCCACGCCGCTTCCAGCGCAGCGCTGGTGCGGTAGATGCCCACCATCACGACCGTCGTGAGCGTCGCAAGCTCGATCCCCACCCACATGAGCCCGATGTTGTTCGACACCAGTGCGAGATCCATCGCAAACATCAGAAACTGGTACAGGGCATGATAAAAGCGCAGATCTCGCGATCTGAGCTTGCGCGATTGCACTTCATGCGCGATGTAGCCGGCGCTGAATACGCTCGTCGTGAAACCCACCAGCGCACCGATGATGAGAAAGACGGTGTTGACGTCATCGACGAGGAGATAGAGCGAGGGCTCCGGCCGGTGCGAGTAGAGGAGCGCAGCGCAGCTCAGCGTGAGGGCACACAGGGTGATGTTGAGGGCCGCCGTGACCCGGTATGCCGGGATGGCCGCGAGAAGCAGGGCACCGAACGCGGGAGTGCCGAGGAGTCCGGCGAGCGCGATCGTTCCAACAGACGCGCTCACGCCGACTCGCCTCGCGCCATGTCGAGTGCCTGCAGGTCAACGGTGTCGAATCGCTCCCGGATGCGAAACAGGAAAATCCCCACGACGAGGAAGGCGATGAGGACGGAGAACCCGACGCTGATCTCGACGACGAGTGGCATGCCGCGGGCGCCGGTCGCGGCGAGCACGAGACCATTCTCCAGCGACATGAATCCGATGACTTGGCTTACCGCGTTCCGGCGCGTCACCATCATCAGGAATCCCAGGAGCACGACCGACAGCGCGAAGGCCAGATCCTCTCGGACGAATGCGCCGGAGGATTGGGTCACGGGCAACATGACGACCACCGACAGTGCCACGAGGGCCATCCCGAACAGCATGGTGGGACCGATGCTCACCACGGTTTCGATCGTGCGGTGGATCCCCAGCCGCACGACGATGCGATGCAGGGCCACCGGAATGATCATGCCCTTGAACAGGAGCGCAATCAGAGCCGTTATGAACAGATGCGGCGCGCGCTGCAGATAGGCCTGCCACCCGACGGAAAACGCCAGCACGCACGCATGCATTGCAAAGAAGTTGAGCAGTGCGAACATGCGATCCTGATACAGCAGCAGGAAGCTCACGAGGACCAGGGAGCCCGCCAGGAGATGGGCGATATCGCCATCCAGCGGAGTCATCGCGAGATCCTGGAGACGAACAGCATGATCGTGCCCAGAAGCCCCAGCATCAGCGCCACGCCCAGAAACTCCGGGACCCGAAACACCCGCATCTTAGCGATGGCCGTCTCGAAAACCACCAGGAGGAATCCCAACACCGCAAGCTTCACCGCGTAAGCACCGAGTCCGATGGCGTACGCGAGGGTGCCATCGGTGGAGGGGGCCGTTCCCCACGGAATGAAGACGCACGCGATCAGCGACAGGTACAACAGAAGCTTCAGTGAGGCGGCCGCCTCGATCACCGCCAGGTGCCGGCCGGAGTATTCGAGAATCATGGCTTCGTGCACCATCGTCAGCTCCAGATGCGTTGCGGGGTTGTCAACCGGAATGCGGGCGTTTTCTCCGAGGGAGACGATGACGAGCGCCACGAGCGCGAGCGCGAGCGAAATGCTCAAGCCCCCGTGGGGTCCCAGCATGTAGGCTGAGATCGAGGAGAGCTCGGTCGAGCCCGCGAACAGCGAGAGCGTGAAGACCGCCATCAGCATGGCGGGCTCTGCGAGCGAGGCGAACATCATCTCGCGGCTGGATCCGATCCCGCCGAAACTCGTCCCGACATCGAGTCCGGCGAGCGCGAGCAGGAAGCGCGCGGTACCGAGGAGCGCGACGATCACGATGAGATCTGCGGACGCGCTCAACGTGAGACCCGTCGCAAAGGTGGGGACCAACGCGGCGGCCACCCACGTCGTGCCAAAAACGACATAGGGTGCGGCACGAAACAGCCATGATGCGTTCTCGGCGATGACAGTCTCTTTGCGGATCAGTTTCAACAGGTCACGAAAGGGTTGAACGATGGACGGACCCTGCCGTCGAAGGAGCCGGGCTCTGATCTTGCGCGTTACGCCAGACAAGAGCGGTGCGAGCCCGAGCACGAGCGCTGCCTGTCCGAGTTGGGTGAGCCACTCGCGCATCATCGCCACGTTCCAACAATGATCAACAACAGGACCAACGCCGTGAACACGAGCGTGAGATACGTTCGAATAGTCAGGAACTGCAGGCGGTTCAAGCGATCGGCCATCGCGTCCACCCCACGAATGACGGGAAGATACAGCGCTTCCCAGATCGTGTCGTGAAGATCGACGCGAAGCCTGGCGACAGACGTGTCACCGGGTTTCGGCAGGGTGACGTGCTCGCGCGCGCGGAAGACGACACTTCCGAACACGCGTCGGATGGGCTGCGCAAAGCTCCCGGCCGTGTACTGGGTCGCAGGACTTGCGTCCGGGAATCCGCAGTCCCACGCTGGGGATCGTCGCAGGGCGTGCGAGGCAAATCGGCGGACCACGAAAGCCGTCGTGGCAGCCGCGATCAGGATCATGACCAATACGAGTGCGCCGTTGTATGCGCTGCGGGCCGGGTCGATCGGAACGATCCGCAACCAGGGCTGGGTGGACTGTGGAGCGAGCTGCGCGCCGACGAGCATCTGCGTCACCGGGGCCAGCCCGTCGATCACGAAGCCGGGCAGGATTCCGGCGAGTAGACACAGCCCCGCGAGCGTGAGCATTGCACTGGTGGACCAGCGATCCGTTTCCCTGGCGGTCTTCGCAGCGTCGGAACGGGGCCGGCCCAGAAACGTCATCCCGAACGCTTTGACGAAACACGCTGCCGCGAGCGCCGCCGAACAGGCCAGCGTCGCGCCGATCGCGGGCACCAGCAGTCTCGGAACCCAATGCGGCAGTTGTGGACTCATCAGAATCGCCTGAAAGGTGAGCCACTCGGAGACGAACCCGTTGAAGGGCGGCAGCGCGGAAATAGCGATGCAACCGGCGAGGAACGCCAATGCCGTGACCGGCATGCGATGAATCAGGCCGCCCAGGTGTTCCATGTCCCGTTGTCCCGTTGCATTCAGCACCGCTCCGGAGCCGAGGAACAGCAGACTCTTGAAGAGCGAATGGTTGAACACATGGAAGATCGCGGCCATTAGCGCGAGGGCCGCCGCGGTACCGAGGCCGCTCGCCTCAAACGCGAGCGCCAGACCCAGACCAATGAAGATGATGCCGATGTTCTCGACTGTGTGGTACGCCAGCAGTCGCTTCAAATCGTGTTCCATCAGCGCGTACAGAACGCCGAGCAACGCCGTGATACCGGCAATCAGGAGAACCGGAACGCTCCACCACCAGGACGGCGGACCGGCCAGGTCGAAGATGATGCGCACGAATCCGTACACAGCCACCTTCGTCATCACACCGCTCATCAATGCGGAGACGTGACTCGGCGCGGCCGGGTGCGCCAGCGGCAACCAGGCATGCAGGGGTACCAGGCCCGCTTTGGAGCCCGCACCGACGAGCGCAAGAATCAGGACGATGGGACCCACGCCGGATGCGGCGGCGCGCCGGATCTGCTCGAACGCATAACCGCCCTCGGGGCCGGCGAGCAGGCCGAACGCGAGCAGCAGGGTGAGTGCTCCGCCCGTCGCGATAATGAGATAGATGAGCGCGGCACGTCGGTTGTCCGAGGAAGCATCCTCGCTGACCACCAGTGCCCAGGACGCGAGTGACATGAATTCCCAGCCAACGAGGAATGAAAACGCATCTTGCGCCAGCAGCACCAGATTCATACCCGCGATGAATGCCGGATAGAACGGCACGACCCGCTGCGGTTCGCGGGTATGCGCGCCGTAGCCAATCGCGTAGCCGCTTACTATCGCGGTGGCGACGTTGACGATGACCGCAAAGGCGGCGCTCAACGGATCGAACCCCAGGACAGTTCGCCCGAGCGGCAGTCCGACGGCAAGCTCGATGGCCTCCGGTCCCGAACCCACCGTCCGCAGGGCGCCCAGCGCGATGATCACGAGGCCCGAACAAACGAGCATGCAGGCCGCGTAGATGAGCCGGCTTCCCCAGGGACGTCGCGCGGCAAAGATTCCGAGGGCCGCGAGCATGAGCAACAGCCCAACGCTGGCGGCCGCGAGTTGACTCAAGCAGGAGGGGCTTGGGAGCGACATCACCTATCCCGCAACGGACGGCTCATTTCGCCTGTCTGACAGCCAGCTTCAAGGCCGCGTGCAGACCCGATGACCTGCGATCCGGGAAGCGCGAGAGCTCACCCACGGACCGCGGCACGGCTCCTTGCGCGGGTCATACCACTCCGATTATGCTTTCATTATCCTATGATGTAATTCACATGTAAATGAAGAGCACCAAAGTCGTGCAGCTCGAGGAGCGCACCGCTCGTCTGACCGTCCTGATCGACCCTCGCAAGAAAGCGCTGTTTGAGCGGCTGTGCGCCCAGGAGGATCTGACGTCTTCTCAGGTCGTGCGTCGCATGATCCGCGCGTATGTCGAGGAGCGCCTCGGTAGACCCTGGGTGCCAGGTGAGGAAGATCCGGTCTCCGACGGGCCGGCCGCGGGTGGTGTCACCAAGCGGCGTACCTCGCGGACCTGAAGCCCGCAGCTCATTCAATACTTGCGCCTACCAATCTTCCGCGGGGCGCACGCACGCGGGTTCAGGACCGTTCAATGTATTCAAGAATCATCGGCACAGGCTCGTATCTTCCCGAGCGAGTGCTCACCAACGCCGAGCTCGAAGGCATGGTCGACACTACCGATGAGTGGATTCTCAGTCGGACGGGTATAGCGCGGCGACATCTCGCGGCTGCAAACCAAACCACGTGCGATCTGGCCGAGGCGGCCGCTCGCCGTGCCATGCAGGCCGCAGGCGTGGGGCCTTCCGATATCGATTTCATCGCGCTCGGGACGACGACCCCGGATCAGGTGTTTCCCAGTACCGCGTGTCTGGTCCAGGCGCGCCTTGGCATCGCAGGACCGCCTGCAATCCAGGTGGAGGCGGCCTGTACCGGCTTCATTTACGCCCTGAGTATCGCCGACAAATTCATTCGCCTGAGTGAGGCTAAGTGCGCTCTCGTCATCGGAGCCGAGTGTCTGAGCCGGTTGGTCGATTGGAATGATCGCGCCACGTGCGTGTTGTTTGGCGACGGTGCCGGTGCGGTCGTGCTCGGGCCATCCGAGCAACCGGGGATCCTTTCTACGCATTTGCACGCGAATGGTGCCTATGCAGATCTGCTGTTCTATCCAACCGGTCCGTCACGCCTGCACCACGCCGGCGTGAGTCGGCAAAACGCCATTCACATGCAGGGCACCGAAGTGTTCAAGGAGGCAGTGGGCAAGTTGGCGGAAACGTGCGAGGAGACCTTGGCGGCCAATGGACTCGAGCGATCGGACATCGACTGGCTGATACCGCACCAGGCGAACTTGCGCCTGATTCAGGCGACTGCAAGGAAACTGCGTTTTCCGATGGAACGGACGATCGTCACGGTGGGCGAGCACGGCAATACCTCGGCGGCGTCCGTCCCGCTCGCACTCGATGTCGGCATTCGCGATGGTCGCATCAAGCCTAAGGATCTGCTGATGCTCGAGGCGTTCGGAGGCGGATTCACCTGGGGATCTGCGTTGCTGCGTCTATGAATGCGAGCGTGTGCGCCGACTTTCCGCGACGCCGGCCGTTCGCATGTCGTCGGCACGGCATGCTCTGTCTTCATTTCGATTATCTCGCGACCCAAAGTGAGATGGCCTGCGACGCGCCGAATGAGTTGATCGTTCCCTATACCCAAACGATGATGGGCTTTCTGCTCTTCAAGCCGAGACCTGAAAAGATTGTCATGATCGGTCTGGGCGGGGGATCCATCCCGAAGTATTGCTACGCCAAAATACCCGCAGCTTCTGTCCTCACGGTGGAAATCGATCCGGACGTCGTGGCTCTCCGAGACCTGTTTTGTGTTCCACGGGATGACGAGCCCTTTCAAGTGCTCTGCGAGGATGGCGCCGGTTTTGTGCGCGATACCTCCAACTCCGCGGATGTACTTCTCGTGGACGGGTTCGACATGAACGGTCAATCCGCTCAGTTGTGCACACAGGCCTTCTACGACGGTTGTTATCGAAGCCTGGCGTGCGACGGAATGCTGGTGGTCAACCTCGCTGTCGAGGATCCGCATGTCGGGCGATCGATCGCGCGGATACGTCGCCGATTCGAGAATGTCGTCGTCGTGGATTCACACGACTACTGCAACCGGGTGGCATTCGCCAGCAAGGGTACGACACTGGATTTGCCGCATCCGCAGTTGTGCGAGCGCCTCGGGGAGTTGGAGCAGATCCATGCCGTGGGCCTTCGGGATACCCTCCAACGCATACGCTGCGAGCAATACCTGGCTTCTTCCGCGGCAGGCTGAGTCATTCCACGCGGCTGGGTGACGTGACCTGTTAGTGAATTTCGCCGACGCCCATGATCTCACGCCACTGTGTGGTTCGATCGAGACTGTCGAGCGGTAATTGCAGGAAGGCTTCGACTCGCCGCCTCAGCAGGTCGAGGGTGGACTCGAACGCGCGCCGCACGTCCTCATCCGTTCCGCGGACAGCGGCGGGGTTGGCCGTGTCCCAGTGCGCCTTGATCGGCTCGTGCCGCCACTGTCGACTCATGTCTTCCTTTGAATCATCACATACGGTGATGATGAAATCGATACGGGGCGCCCCGAGCCCGATGTATTGCAACCAGGTCTTGCTCCGTAACCCTTGCGTCGGAATGCCCTGTGCGGCGAGACACTCGAGCGTCAGCGGATGCACGCTACTGGAGGCGTATTCTCCGGCACTGAACGCGCGGAACCGCCCGCCGCCGAGATGATTCAACAGTGCCTCAGCCATGATCGTACGGGTTGCATTGAAGACACACATGAAGAGAACGGTTCGCACGGCTTTTCCTTAGTGACGTCCGCGATTCGCATGCGACATGACACGACGCGATTCGGCGGGTGAGAGCGCGCCGAGCGGCCCGCGGGATGAACGTTCACCCGCCAGCGTCAGCACGGCTGAGGTGAGCTCATCTTCCATCGCAGATCTGCCCCCTCTCGGGGCCGACGATGCACAGCGCGCGATGCGGGTCACGGCGGATCGAGCTGAATCGGAGCGATCCCCCAAGCCTTGCGCGCTCAGCTGCAACGCCTTGAGAAAACCCTGTGCCCAGCAGCAAACACCGGGCGTCGATTGGCCGTGCGGGCGAAGCGTGCGTACCGGCAGCACAGGCACGAAATGGGGAGGGCTGGCGCAAAGCCCTCGATCGAGGTCCTCGAGGAAGCCCACCACCAGCTCGATAAACTGGTCGTAGTCACCTTGCGAGCCGATCTTCGCCGGTACTTTCCAGCCGGTCTGGCCCCAAATGGGTGGCAGCCACGCCCCGGGCTGCACCTTCACTGGCCAGGCGAGCAGCGCGACCAAGTAGCCTTCGAGCATTCCAACGTCCATCGTGCCGCGCGGCCATCCGCCTTGCGCAAGCCAAGTGCTCAGCATGTCGCGATCCTGGAGCGTGAAGTGCAGCACACCCAATGCACTCAAGTTGGGTGGTTGGAGCGCGGGTGGATCTGGGCGAATGTCACGGCGTGCCATGGCGACTCCACGGACCGTGCCTTGTGAATAAAACGTGAATTCCTGCGTGGGCCAACATGAATTACCTCCGAAGGCGATCGGACCGTTACACCCTACGCCCGTCGTGCGAGAGCGACTCGAGGCGAAAAAGCAAGTCCGAGAATTGAAATGGCTTCGACAGACACGCGTCCCCACCGTAGCTGAAGGCGACCTGACACGCCTCGAACTCGGTGTTGGTCGCGACCACGATGATCCAGGTTTGGAGTGCCGCCTCGCGCAATTGCCGCAATCCAAACAGGTGTTGGCAATCCGAAAGATCCGCGACGATAACCATTACACGGTAATACCGGACCCCTACACACGCCCGCGCGGCCTCCACGGTGATGGCCAAATCCGCACAGAAGCCGTGACGCGTGAGCTGCTGCAGCAGACCGCGGCCGAGATCGACATGCGGATCGACCAACAGAATCGGATTCGCAAAGGGCGACTGCAACGCCGCGGAGGCGCTCAAGGAAGTGCGTGTGCGCTCAGTGTCAGTGAAGGCGGGATTGTCGCTCACTGCGCCGCTCCTCGATCACATACCCGAGGCGGGAGCCGACTCGTTCGATCGCCACGAGGGTCTCCGTCGTGATCGAGGGCAGCTCCCGCGCCAGCAGCTCGACCACCCCGTATAGGGCCGTGTCGGTCTTGACGGCAAACCATATCCCGCCCCGCAAACCGGCCGCCGCCGCACGCAGGGAGCGTGGTAAGCCCATGTCCGGCACGAGGTTGGTGGTCCAGATCGGTTTTCGACTGCGCCACACCTTGGCCGCGTTGCCCTGGTTAGTGAACGGGATGCACACGCGCGTCTCCCGATCGAACGGCTGTCCCTGGGGCCCCAGGCCACTCCAGCTTGCGACGGCTCGCAATGCCCGTGCTTGCGGATCGACCACCCAGTACGCTGCCCACTCGCAGCGTGCGGCCCGTGCGAGCCGTTCGAGAACGGCCTCCGCGACATCCTCGAGTTGGGACGCGCCTCTCAGGAGTTCGATAGCGATTCCCGTCGCCTGCGCTAGCCGAGCTTTCGAGGCTAGTTGATCGTCCGTCATGGTGCCCCCGACTGCGGACCGCTGACCTCCTCGGGAGGCTCCTCGGCGCGCTGGGCATCCGTCGGGACGGATCCGTGCGCGGCGCCGATGATGGCAGTCTGCACAGCTCGCGAAACACGCTCGTGGACCGTCAGGTCCAGCGGATCGGGCAGCAGCTGCCCGGCGGGCGCTGCGCGGGCGAGCGCACGGGCCGCCGCCAGGAGCATCTCATCCGTGATAGCCCGTACGCGGGTGCGAAGCACGGCGTCGAACAATCCGGGGAAACACAACACGGTGTTGATGCTTTTTCCGTCGGCCGCAACGGCCGCACCCGCTGCGAGCGCAGCAGCCGGATCGATCTCGGGATCCGGATTGGAGAGTGCAAAGACAATCTGGCCTGTGCGGATGTGCTCGGGCGCGAGGAGCCGTTGCGCACCCGTTGTGCAGATGAGAACGTCCGCGTCCGCGAGAATCTTGTCCAAAGTCCTCCCCTGGCCGTGCCATTGTGCAAGCCGCCCCATGGCCGTCGCCCGCAAGTCGTTGCCGAGGAGTTGCTTGACTCCATGGGCCTGAAGCAGCTTTGCGATGCCCAGCCCGGCCGCCCCAAGGCCGACGACACCGACAGCGAGCGCTTGCAGCGTCGCACCGGTCTGCCGCGTGGCATTGAGAAGCGCCGCAAGCACCACGACAGCGGTGGCGTGCTGGTCATCGTGCAGCACCGGTACGGCGATGCGGGCTCGCAGCTTCTGCTCGATCTCAAAGCAGCGTGGGGCGCCGATGCCTTCCAAGAGAATGCCGCCAAAGGAGGGGGCGATCGCGCATACAACCTCGACGAAGTGATCGACCGAGGCGCTTTCGACGAGGATGGGAATACCGCTGATGCCGACCAGGCTGGCAAAGAGTGCCGCTTTACCTTCCATCACCGGCAGCCCGGCGCGTGGTCCAATATTGCCTAAGCCGAGAATGGCCGATCCATCCGTCACGATGGCGACTGAACGTCCGAGATAGGTGTAATCGAACGCCTTCTCGGGCGCCGCCCGGATCGCCAGGCACACCCGTGCCACTCCGGGAGTGTCGATGTCACGCAGAATCTGCTGCGTGGAGATCGCCACACGCGAGCGCATCTCGATCTTGCCGCCTCGATGCCGATCGAAGACCCGATCAGACCATCCGACAAAGCGAGCGGAGGGTAGGGCATTCAAGCGCCCGAGCAACTCGGCACGCGCAGATTCGTCGATATCGATGGTGATCTCCCACAATGTGCGGTCCTGATCGCGCCGCACGGTGCTCACGTGTTCGACCACGAGGCCCGCCTCGGCGATCGCAAGCAGGACGCTCGCGAGCCCGTCGGGTGCGTGGGGCGTTTCGACCTGGAAGATTTCCGGAACTTTCACCTGGGTGGCTCCGCGTCCGCACGCATTGGCCGCGAGCGTTGCACCGATCTTCAGCGGGCCACCGTGCGCTGCCATCTTCCAACGCCAGGGCGTCTTCCCGTCGCTGCAGAATCTAGATGCGTGATGCGTGGCATTATAATTCAACACGTATCGGAGTAGAATCCCCTGTCGCTCAAGATCTTATTCGGTTGTACTGCCACCTTGCGCACATCATTTGTGATGCCCGTCAGCGACTTGCCGATCACTTACGATTCGTCTGCGTGGCTGCGGGCGTTCAGAAAATCGCAGTTCGGCCGTTGCCGGGTCCCGCCCCGCAGGCCCCGCG
>Ga0307511_10003621_pt1 | contig 15822 bp, 13 predicted proteins | sample 13_EM_MG_FD_200266 | JGI IMG/M metagenome (GOLD analysis project Ga0307511, IMG submission 200266) | Populus trichocarpa ectomycorrhiza microbial communities from riparian zone in the Pacific Northwest, United States - 13_EM | ecosystem: Host-associated > Plants > Roots > Unclassified | place... | reverse complement strand
GAGAAATAGCAGTTTGATTCTTTGCAATAAATATGCAACGTTTTTCTTTAACATAGCAGGCAGTTTTAACTTTAAAAAATTTATTAGAAGCAACCTCGTTAACAGTTGAATCGGATACAATGTAGAAATGATATTTTACATGGCTATCCTGACCTATCCTGTCATGAGCAAAAAAATTCCACAACTGAGTTTGAAAAAAAGTGATTGAGAGAAAGAGAAAATAAAATCAATGCGATCATTACAATGTAATGTTTTCAATACTTTCAGGGCACGACATCGCCCTTGCCTTTTTATACTCAATTTTTAAAGTAGCTGTTTTCACAGCAGAGCATCAAGGCACCGTTGTCAACTATATATACACCTATGGAATAAAGGTAATGCCGTTGTCAAGAGATGGAAATGTAGAAAAAAAACTTTCTTTTGTACTTTTTGATATTTCTTAAAATAGGACTGCGCAGAAAAAGAGGAGAACTTCAGTCGTTGATTATTTCCCTATAACATAAATAAGCGAACTGCACCTCGACTTATCGACAAAAGCTTTAAAGTTAGAAACCAGCCCCGTACATAGAGCTTTCAGCACATTCCCCTTCCCGTTCCGGTACTTCTCACTCAGCATACTGATATAGATACTATCATACCACATAGGCTGGCTGAGTTGCAATTGCAGGCCATGTTGCTCCAGCAGGGTCCCCATGGCAGCCGGGGAAAAATGATAGAGATGACGGGGAACATCATAAGCGGCCCAGGCGCCCTGATAGACAGCCGCATCGTAGGAAGTATAATTAGGAACTGCGATAAAAATACGCCCTCCCCGTTTGACAAGCTTTGCCAGTTGCTCCAGATAAGGATGCAGATCATGCACATGCTCCAGCACATGCCATAACGTAATGGCATCATAACTTTCCGCCGGCAGGGAATATAGTTGCTCCGCCGGCAGCAATTCAATAGCATGCAGATCACTGGCCAGTTTGCGGGCAGTCTCATCCGGCTCAAGGCCCGTCACCCTCCACCCATGCTCCTGCATGTGACCGGCAAAAGCGCCCGTACCGGCGCCAATATCCAGTAGTTTTCCCTGCTTATGGCGGGTAGTGGAAAGGATCAGTCGGCGCTTATCGGACAAAGTCTGTTTGCGCACCAGGTGGTACAGGTTATTCACCAGGCCCTTTTTGGTATCGGTATGAGAGATATAATCGTCCGAACGGTAATAATGCCCGATGGAAGCCGCATCCGGTACATCCTGGGTAAACCGCAACTGGCAATTTCCACATTGCCATATCTCAAAATCCTTATGGGAAACGGTATAATCAGTAGCATTCAGCGCCGGCTTCAGCTCCGGGGAATGACATGAAGGACAAGTCTTATAATGTATCAGGGTCTCTTGTTCCATAAATAATTTAGGGAGGGTCACAATTTAATCTGATTGCCAATGGACCATCCATTGGAGTAGAAATGCCAGCCGAGGGCAGCCAGGATGAGAATTCCCAGGATGAGGGCAATGATCCACCAGGATCTTTTCTTTCTGCTGACGGCCTCTTCATCATGCAGCCATTCATTCATTTCAACATTCGTGCGCTCCTGGTCGCCCACGAGCAACGTATGCTGCGCATTCTGACGATTCACGCGGATGGCCGGCGTCGGCATCAGAAAAAGACCTTTATCGGCAACAGGTTCGAATATGATGTTGCCCCCTTCGTCTTTCTTCAGTATACCCACCCCATCCCAACTCACTTCTTCTTCCGTGCGGATCCGGTTACGAAGATCAAAGGCAAATTCATTATACCATTTAATGGCCTCATAATCAAGTATATTTTTATGGGCTGCCATATAAGAAAAGAACTCCCTGTCCGGGGCGTCAAAATATTTATCAAATCTGAATTGGTATAAAGGAGGCAGGATCGTACGATCAGCCACATCCGCATTGGCGGACAAGACCTCCAGGTAAATAGTGCCCAGACCCGGGATACTGATACTTCTATGTTGGAACAAATAGGCGTTCAATACCTGAAACATAGCTTCTTCTTTTATTAGCGCCAGAATGCCATAGGCATTCCGGTTGCGAATCTATCATTTTTGGCTGAATCGTCCATGACAATTGTAAAGAGATTACTTCTGCCCAAAAGAAAATACGATCCCTCCAAGAACATTAAAGCCATACACGGGATATTGATGCCAGCGCTCGTATTTCTTATTAAAGAGATTATTCATTTGAAACCAAAGGTTTAACTGCCGGGTAATACGCATTTCGACGCCCGCATTCAGGTCAAAAGCCCCGTCACCTTTAAAGGACGTATAAGAAGAGGGGCCATTGGTGGCCCGGTATTGCGCCCCGTCAAAGGCAAACAGGTCCACTTTGGCCCAAAAATCCTTAAAAGCCTGCCATTTCAGGTTGGCAGTGAACTCCTTGGGTAATAGCCCCCAGGCCTTGGACTCCGTCTTTAAGTCGGAATAATTGATCAAATTCAGCCCGGCCGTAGCGCTAAAGTCCTCGCCCAGTATATAACTTACTTCCCCATGCATCTGTACGGCCCGCATATAGGTTTCATAACGGACCACGAATTGCTTATTGCCATTCACCGTGTCGTTCACGAAGAGCGGCATATTCTTGTATTCCAGGAAACTGGCTTTAGCAGAGTAAGTGAAATGGGTGCCCAAAGATCCCTTAAAACCGGCATACCACTCCTGTATCCGGGCATTCTGTAGCAGGCCAGGCTGCGCCAACCAGGGATTGATCGATTCATAACGCTGGTAAGATCCTTTTTCATAATGGCCCATCCACCCCAGCAGCAGCGTAAAACGCTGATCATTGGTAGAGATATCCGCCCTGAAATTGGGCAATAAGTTGAAATCCTTGTTATCCCAGGATGGTATGACAGAAGCCTGCAGGTACAAGTTCGGCGTTTTGACCAAAAATGCCGGCGTTACCAGGTAAATATTATTATTCTGATCGCCCGGAAGCGTCGGCACATCCGGCAGACTATAGTGGGTCAGATCAGCCGTAAAACCCAGGTTGAAGCCAAAAGTCTTCCCAAATGATTTCTCCAGGGGCAATTCCAGCACCGTATTGGCCTCCGTAGCTTTTGGGGTGTGATTGTCAGAAAATACGGACACCCGGATATTCGGATGATAGACCAGTCCGAATTCAGTAGGCTCGGTATTCCGTAAGCTCAGCGCACCTTCAAAGGTCTGGAATGTTTGTTTGAGATCAGAACCGGTGTACTTCAGGGTATCCGGACTAAACCCGTACAGGTAATAGGCATCATTCTTAAAGCCAAGGCTGCCGTTCCATTCCAGGCTATTAGCCGTTTTCAGCGTACCCATCAGCTTTACATCCGTAAGGCTGTTCTTTTGAAAGGCCTGGCTCCCCTTCGAATTCAATTGGTTGGCAAAAATATTGAGGCTTTTGGTCTTCCCATCGCCAAAACTAAAACCCGTCTGGATAAAAGGCAAAGCCACATTCCCTACTCCCACTTTAACGTAGTTATAATTTTCCCAGGGCTTCAGGGTATCCCCCGGTAACGCCACAGGCTTCATTTCTCCCGGCTGATAAGAAAGGAAAAGGTACTGTGCAGGAATATTATAGGTCAACCGTGGTTTGGTTGTATCGACAGCAGGAGCGGCTGCACTGAAATTGATCTTTACGGCATCGCGCAATACCGGCTTGAAAGCCGAGGTGATTTCAATGGTCCTCCGCTTGGTCGAATCCTGTGCCCGGGCACAGACCCCTGCTCCCAGCATACCCAATACCAAAAGGAAAAATACCCCCCGCCCCCCTATAGGGGGAGTATTATGAAAATATTCTTTTATTTTCTTGTCAGCCATAATCTATTTTTCAAATTATTATGCGTCTTAATCTTCTTAAAAGTTTCTCCTCAACTCCCCCTTCAGGGGCCGGGGGGTGGGCTATTCAATCTTGCTCCCCTTCTTCTCCTCCGCAGTCACCTGGTCGAGCTTCTGCCGGGCCTGTTGCCGCAGATCCTCCACTTTGGCGTTCTCCACGATACTTTGGAAAGTCGCTTTGGCATTGAAGTAATCCTTCTCGGCAAAATAAATATCGCCCAGGAGCAGGTAGGCCTTAGTGACCCAGGCCTCATACGAGCCGGATTTATTGATCACTTCGAAAGCAGCTTTTTCCGCATCTTTCAGTTGATTCTGATGGAACAGGCAATCCGCTATCTGGTAGCGGGCTTCCGCTCCATAGGCAGATTTTCCCAGCGAAGCCGCCGTCCTGAAATATTGCAGGGCCGTCTCACATTGTCCCCCCGTCTGATAAGATTTCGCAATAGCCATATTGGCCAGTATTTTATCGTCCGTGCTCACTCCTTTTTGCGTGAGAAGGTCTTTCGCATTCTCTACGGCATCCGGCCATTTCTCTAATTGATACTGACTGCGAAGCAGCCCCCGCATAGCCTCCATTTTATTTTCCTGGCCGCTGGCAAAATCTTTCAGCTTATCGAAATACTTTTCAGATTTATTATAATCCTTCAGTTCGAAAAAATTGAGACGGGCAGCCTGCAGCAGGGATTTCTCGGCAAACTTATTCGGAGCCTTGTCGGCTACCGCTCCATAACCGTTGGCCGCCTTAGCCCAGTCCTTTTGGGAAAAATAGATCTCACTCTTATAATAATTGGCTTCCAGCGAATATTTACCATCCGGGAACTTAGCCAGATAAGCTTCGAACTTTTGGCTGGCGGCAGCAAAACTGCCATTATTGAACTGTACTTCCGCCTCCGCATAGGCAAGCTGGTCCTCCTGGCTGTTGCTTACCTCCACGCCCATGGACTTGGCGAAATTGACATACTCGCTGGTTCTGCCTTCTTCCACGTAGATCGTTTTGGCATTATCCAGGGCATCCTGCGCTTCCGCTGAATGGGGGAATTGCTGCAGTAAAGAATCATACTGGTTCAGCGCCTCTTTGTTATTATCGAGGTTGTACCAGGCGATACCTGATTGCAGATAAGCCCGTGGCTTCAGCGCTTCCGCGCCGGGAGCATGAATAACATTTTTCAGATAAGGGAGGGCTTCCCGGTACTGTTCTCCGGCCAGGTAAGTGCCGGCGATCTCCATATTGGCGTCGGCAGACAAGGTGGAGGTTGGATATTTCCGGTTGATGGAATTCAGCAGCGTTATCTTGTCTTTCCCATTGTTCACCCCGGCGATCATAGCCTTTTGGAAGGTGGCATAATCACTGGCTGGCCAGGAAAAGTCCAGCACTTTATTATACATATTCAGTGCCGTCTTGAAATCACGGTTCATATAATAACAGTCCGCGTCCCGCACATAGGCGTCCTGCTCCAGGGGAGAGGAATTGAGTTTCGGAGTGCGTATTACTTGTTCGAAAAAGCCCTGGGCCTGGTGATAATTCTCTTTTTTCAGAAAACAATACCCCAGATTATATCTGGCATTCGTGACATTCACCTCCCCATTGTTGGAATTAGAGCTCTTCAGGTATTCCAGGTAATAGCGGATCGCATCATCGATCTTATTCAGGCGATAGGCGATCTCTGCCTTCCAGAAATTGACATATGCCAGGACGGGGGCATTGTAAGGATCCTTCAATGCCTTATCCAGGAGATCGTTAGCGCTAAGAAGGAGACCGTCATTCACCATCTCCATCGCACGTCCGTAAAGGATCCGGGGATAAAGACGACGGGCATTCTCAGAAGGATGATCCAGGCTGTCCAGCTCCGCCATGGCGTCTTTATAATTATTGGTATTGGCCAGTACGCCCACCAATAGTTCCTTTCCTTCCCGGTTGTATTCGGAGTTGGGGTAGCGCTGCAGAAAATTTTGTAATTCCGTTAAAGCGACATCCTGGTAGCCTAGTTCGAAGGATAATTTGGCATAATTGAATTGGGAGATCTCTTTTTGACGGGGATTGCTGCTATTGGAGGAACAGAACAGAAACGCATTCCGGGCATTCGCTTTCTGCCCCGTCTTCAGATACGCATCTCCCAGCAGGTACATGGAATTCTGCGCCAGGGAATCTTCCTTTCCGCCCAGTTGCTTAAAACCGTCTATAGCTTTATTCCAGCTTTTGGTTTGGTAATAGCAGTAGGACAGTTCATACAAATCCTCCCGGCTCACTTTCTTCGATTGATTGACGTATTTCTCCATGTAGGGAAGGGCATGCACAAAGTCCTGCTTTTCATAATACCCATGGCCAACCAGTTGCCTCATTTCCATATCATAATACTGATTGCCTTTCTTCAACCGGGCTTCTGCATAATCGATGGCCTTGTCTTTCTGGCCCTGCACCAGGTAAATATTGGCAACATAATAAGGTACTACTTTTTCGTAACGGGGATTGTCCTCCACCACTTTGAAGGCGGACAGGGCTTCGCCATATTTCTTCTGGTAGAAAGAAATGAATCCATAGTAGTAGTTGGCATCTATGTAGTTCGGGTCCTGAGGGAGCTGCCGGATGGCATTGAATAAAGGGGCGGCCTTATCGAATTGCTGCTGTACGAAATAGCCATATCCCTGGTGGAATTTCAGGTCCGCAATCTCCCGGTTGCTGAGATTATCGATATCGGCATGCTCATAAAGGCGGACAGCGGCGGAATAATCCTGTTGCCGGAAATAATATTCGGCCAGGTGAAAGCTCATCATCCCTACCCGGGGAGCGTTATTCTCCAGCTCCACAAATTCCCTGGCAGCCGTTACGGCCGTCTTATCATTCTGCTCAAGGGCGCATACCAGGTAATAATAGCGTACATCCTGGTACTCTACGGCATTATTGCTCCGGTCAGTTTCCCGCAGGGAATACTTCAGCTCTTTGAATATTGGATAGGCCAGGCTATAATACTCGTTCTGAAAGAGGTCCTTAGCCTGCTTATAACTGGCCTGGGGATCGTCAAGATTTCTGGTTTGCTGAGCAAATGACGAAGAACTAAGAAGAATGACGAAAAAAAATAATACAGTATACTTCACGTGAAAATTATTTGATTTTCTATTCTCGTCTCTGGTGTTTAACGTGATAAAGTTTCTAAATATTTAAACGTTTACCAAACATCGTTCCAAACAGGTGTGGATAAGTCGGCAAGTTGGCCCACGGGGCCAACGCCCGAAGGGCCATCATTAGATCCGGGCCGAGGCCTACCGGGCCGCAGGCCCGCTCTTTGGACCCGCCCTTCAACCCGCAGGCCCTTCAGGGCCGTCTACATGCTAACGATCCAGCCCCTGTTAATATTTTTTAACATTACATACGACAGCAGGCTCGTTAAACGTTAATTTCTTTTAACAACCAACCTCCGAAATTTTCCGAATTATCCATTTACCGCTTATCTTGGCCCAAAATTCCAATCTAAATGAAGAAATTTCTCTCTACCGCCTACACCGAAACCAGTTTTAACCTTGCTGCCCTATTCCTGCGTCTCACCTTTGGTCTGCTGATCTGCGTAGATCATGGATTCTCCAAAATGATGCATTTCAGCGGCCAGCAGTACATCTTTTTCGATCCATTTCATATCGGCCACCGCTGGTCCCTGGTATTGGTCATCTTCGCAGAGATCTTTTGCGCCCTCCTCCTGGTGCTGGGACTTTTCACCCGGGTAGCAGCCCTCGTGCTGGTTATCAGCATGGCGGTAGCTGCCTTTCTCTTCCACAGGGGACAATCCATCGAGCAGCATGAACAGGCCTTACTCTATCTGACCGCCTTTTTCTCCATCTTACTGGTAGGACCGGGCAGGATCAGTGTGGATGGAATGATGGGCAAGTAATAGCTGCAAGCTTCAAGCCACAAGCTGTTAGTTGGGAATATATAATTTTAAATACTTATAAATAATCGCTTGCAGCTAGAAGCTAGTAGCTTGTAGCTAACAAGCGGCTGTAAGCTAAACGAACCTGAATGTACATCAGCGAGACAAAGATCCGTGTCCGATATGCCGAGACCGACCAGATGAATGTCGTCTATCATGGCAATTATGCCCAGTATTTTGAAGTGGGGCGGGTAGAGTGCATCCGTCAACTGGGACTGAGCTATAAGGATGTGGAGGCGATGGGCGTTATTATGCCCGTGATCGAATGGACAGCCAAATTCCTCCGCCCCGCTCAATATGATGACCTGCTGACCGTGAGAACGACCCTGAAAGAATTACCGGCGGGGCACCGCATCGAATTTATCCAGGAAATCTATAACGAGGAAGGCAGGTTACTCACGGCCGGAAAGGTATTGCTGTATTTCCTCCGGGCCGGCACCATGGAAAAAGCGACGATGCCGGAGCAAATGGCCGACCGGTTAAAGACCTATTTCTCTTAAAGACGGCCATTTCGGAGACTGAGTATGGTCACAAAAAAGCCCTACTAAGTAATAGGGCTTTCTATTTAAAATATAATTTAAATACAATCATCTGTCAGCAACGGAAAGGTTATTTTTTACTTCAATCACGAAATCTATTGGCACTTCAGCAAACCCTGCTATCTCCGCTAAAGAATGGTCACTTTTTAAAAGAAGGTTGGTTATCATAGAAACTTTGGTTTTCTGCATACCAATTTCTATTCCATCTTCCTTTATAAGTTGAGTAGCTAATTCTGTAATACCCATGGGTTTCTCTTTATTAGTAAACGCTGCAATTTCTCTTTCAAAATTAATAAACATTTCCTTATTATCAAAATACACATAACTAGTGAGAAAATGAAATAATCTTGTGATTTTCACCTTGCTAAACCCCTTCCTAAACAGCCTCCTCGCCAGATCGACCGATAAATTAAACACCTCCTCCGGCCTTCCCTCCGACTTTTCCAACGCAATCAAAACTGTCAGCACCACAATCGCAAAAGGATTATCACTATTCTCCAAAGCCTCCCTATCCTGCCCTTTTATTTTATAAGTCTTAAACCGGAAAATAGTCGAAGTATCCAGAGAATTATATTCATATACATTCGGACAATAGCTTTTATCATTATCCGTAAAAATGGCAATAGACGCTACCTCCTTATGGAACCTGTCTAGTATCCGACAGAAATACGTAAACATGCGATGGGTAAATAACGAGTCCCTGTACCCCTGCACTTCTATATGAATTAATAACAACTCTTCCGCTCCATTCTTCTTATACACCTTAACCAGTTTGTCCACAAACATCGGATGATGAATATCTACACCCGGATATAACTCCCCCAATTCCTTATCCAAAAAATAAAATCCTCTCTCCATATCAAATAGCTCATCCGCATCCGGATAAAAGAAACGAAGAAAATCAGAAAAAAGGTCTTCAATAATACCTTTCCAAAGAATATCTTTTGCGTTAAGTAACATAGGGCAAGAATCTAATAACGCAAAGCTATAAATTTCTTAGTATAAAAAAACTAATTATTTTAGCACATCTTACACCCTATAATGATCCTCCCGCCAATTCATAATCGCCCGTTTAATCTCATCATTATTCAACGCCTCATCCACCGCCCTTTTCGCCAGGCTCACCAATTCTTCATCACTGGCAAACCGCAGCGCAATAATCTGCTTCATGGTCAGTTGCTTATCCAAAGGCTTCCCGGAAAGAATAAAATGACGCAGGTTCTCTTCGGCCCGGATCGCCCTGTCCTGCACCCGCAGAGGCAGCCGGCGGATATACACCCATAGGATTAACAGGATCAAAGCTACCAACACCAATAAAGAAGCGGAATACAGCGTGTCACTGCCAGCATGAACCAGGTTCACAACGGAACCGGCCAACAAGGCAAGGATGCTCAATAAAATAAATCCATGATATAGGAAGTCGATGCGTCGGTGGTTACCGTAATTTTGAACGCTCATGTGTGTTAGTTTGGAATATAAGTTCCCTAAATTTAATCTATTTTACCTACCAGGGATCAACGCCCTTTTAAAATATTCAACAAACCCAACATCTTCTTCACCACTTCCGCAGAAGAACCATCATAGTTATTAATAATGATACTAAACACGTATTCCTTACCGTCAGTAGAAGTCTGATAACCCGCAAAACTTCGGGCGCCTCCGATAGAGCCGCTCTTCATCTTCATCCCATTGAATTCAGGCAAGGCCTGATAGAACGCAGGATACCAGGGACGGGTCCTCGCATATTGCAAGACACTTACCAGGGCATCGGTCGTCACCCTGTTCTGCGGAGAGAGTCCGCTCCCATCCACGATGTGAATAGCCGACTTGTCGATACCATGCCGGCTCCAGAAATCCCGGACGATCTCCACTCCTTTTTCCGTCGTGCCTGCCCCTGTCTTTTCATAAGCGAGCGTCTTTACCAACGCCTCTCCATATAGATTGATGCTCTTCCGAAGAAACCAATAATTAATACTGTCAAGAGAAGGAGAAAGATACGTATCGATGATCGTATCCGGATGGCTCATTGCTTTTTCTTCCATTAAAAACTCCGCCCGCATTTTTACATTCCTGGAAGCGCTTACGATCCCGCCCTTCTGCAGAGCCTCTCCCAAAAGGACACCCGCATACCGGGGAGGGATAGCGATCGATCCCGAAATAACAAAGTCCTGCTTTTGCAACGGAACAGTCCCTCCGACAAAAGCTAAGGGACTGTAGGGAGCCAGGTAAATATTGGCATGATCCCCGCTGCCGGGCGCACCTGTCTTCACCTGGTTGATCATTCCATCAATCTCCAGTTCGCCGGCAGGCTCCACTACCTTCGCAGCATCTCCCTCCGCAGCCCCTGGCTTTATCCGGAGATCATACTGGTTCTCATGCCAGTTCAATCCCCAACATCCTGCCCCGTAATAATTTCCGATATCCTCCCATATCCATCCTCCGGGCACCGCTTGTGCTTCCCAGCGACTGTCATCCGGTATAATATCTCCTTCGAGTTTTTTGATGCCCCTCCTGGCAACAGCTGCGACCCATCTGCGGAGCACTACTCCCTCCCTGGTCGAATCATATCTCCAGCTCCCCAGGGTGGGGTCCCCGCTACCCAGGATGTACAGATCTCCCTTCAGCACCCCCTTCTCTATTTTCCCCCTATAGCCCAGACTTGTCCGGTAGCGGTATTCAGGGCCTAACATATCAAAGGCCGCCGCACTGGTGAATAGTTTCTGGCAGCTCGCCGGAGCCAGCCCTGTCTGCGAGTTTCTGTCAAATACCACCGCCCCCGTGGCCGCATCGACCACATAGAGGCTGATGATCGCATGTTTCATAGACGTATCCGCCTCTACTTTTTGCAGGGCCGCCGCCAGGGCTTCCGGAACGGTTTGCGAAAAGACCGGGAAAGCCAGTCCCAGTGAACAAAAGAGGAATATCAGTAGTTTATAAATCATCTTTCAATATTACTTTAACTTTACAATATGGAAAAGATCGTTGCCGGTATTGTTACCATCGGAGATGAACTATTGATCGGACAGGTAGTAGATACCAATAGCGCCTGGATGGCGCAGGAATTGAATAAAATAGGCGTTTGGGTACAGCACCGCGTAGCCGTAGGAGATGCCTGGGCGGATATCTGGGACGCCCTTCAACAGGAAGAGCAACGATCGCAGATCATCCTCATCACCGGCGGACTGGGCCCCACTGCCGACGATATCACCAAGCCCCTCCTGAACGAATACTTCGGTGGTAAAATGGTCATTGACGAAGGCGCCCTCGCCAATGTCAGGCATATATTTGAAAAAGTCCTTCAGCGCCCGATGATCGAACGTAACCTGGCACAGGCGGAAGTGCCGGATGTGTGTACCGTCATCCTCAACAAAAGAGGTACGGCCCCGGGCATGTGGTTTGAAAAGGAAGGTAAGATCTTTATCTCCATGCCGGGAGTGCCCCATGAAATGAAAGGGATGATGACGGATTATGTATTGCCGGCCCTCCGCCAGCATTTCAGCCTCCCCTTCATTGCACACAGGACCTTACTGACAGCAGGTATCGGAGAGTCATTCCTGGCCGATCATATCAGCGCTTTTGAAACAGCCCTTCCCCCCTATATCAAGCTGGCCTACCTCCCTAACTACGGAATGGTACGCCTGAGACTTACGATCAGAGGGAAAGACCCCGATTCACTGAACAGGGAGCTGCAGGAACAATTCGACACCCTTAAAAGATTGGTCGCGGAATGGATGGTGATCGATGAAGACCTCTCCCTGCAGGAAGCCGTAGGCAAATTGCTTCGGCAACGCGGCCGTACGGTCGGCACCGCCGAAAGCTGTACCGGCGGCTACATCGCCCATCTCCTTACTTCCATCGCAGGCTCCAGTGCTTATTTTAAAGGAGGAGTGATCACCTATTCCAACGATGCCAAGCAAAAAGTCTTACAGGTAGATCCCGGCACCATCGCCAGCGCAGGAGCCGTCAGCGAGGAGACGGTAAGACAAATGGCGCAAAATGCCCTTCCCTTATTGGATACAGACTATGCTATCGCTGTCTCCGGCATCATGGGACCCGGGGGAGGCTCCCCCGAAAAACCCGTTGGAACGGTGTGGATAGCCGTTGGAAACCATCAAAAGATCATTGCACAAAAATTCTCTTTCCGGTTCGACAGACAGCGGAATATTGAATTAACTGCAACAAATGCATTGAATCTGTTGAGAAAATTCATTTTGTCAGATAACTGACACAACGAACTCAAAGGTATCAACCCATTGAAATACAGATAGAATAATTACCTTTGGCGCGTATGTCGGGCCTTCCGCCACCGGACCCCTGGTCCGTTTTTTAAAAATTAACTGATACGATTATGCCTCTTGTTGACCTGGTCATGCCAAAAATGGGTGAAAGCATTATGGAAGCTACTATTCTGAAGTGGCATAAGCAACCCGGTGATGCCGTAAAGCAAGATGAGACCGTATTGGAAATTGCTACGGATAAGGTGGATTCCGAAGTCCCTTCCATCGTGGAAGGAGTGATGGAAGAACTCTTATTCCAGGTAAATGACGTGGTTCCGATCGGGTCAGTGATCGCCCGTGTACGTACCGAATCAGCTGCCGGTGTGTCTCCCACCCCCCAGCCCCCCCGGCAAACCCAGCAAGCCGGGAACGGCCAGGCCCCTGAACAACATCCGTCATATACTCCCGTCATACAGCACACTGAATATAAAGCGCCCAACACGGCCAACCGCTTCTACTCCCCACTGGTGCTGAATATCGCCTCCAGCGAAGGAGTGCCCCTCAGCGAATTGGAAGCCATCCGGGGCAGCGGCAACGAAGGGAGAGTGACCAAAAAAGATATTCTTCAATATGTAGCGGAAAGAAGATCGGGCATACAGAACCCCGCAACTGGTTCTCAGGCCGTTCGTGCCGCAGCGGTTGCTCCGCCCGCCATCCATACCGCCCCCACCCCACAGCCGACCATTTATTCCGGCAACGTGGAAATACTGGAAATGGACCGGATGCGCCGGCTAATCGCTGATCACATGGTCCGCAGCAAGCACACCAGCCCCCATGTCACCAGCTTTACGGAAGCCGATGTCACGAATATGGTCCTTTGGAGAAATAAAGTGAAAAAAGAATTTGAAAAAAGAGAAAGCTCAAAGATCACTTTCACCCCTCTCTTCATCGAGGCGATCGTACATTGCATCAAGAGATACCCGTTGATCAATAGCTCCCTTGACGGAGATAAGATCATCATCAAGAAAGATATCAATATCGGCATGGCAACAGCGCTGCCCAGCGGCAATCTCATCGTTCCCGTGATCCGGAATGCCGACCAGCTCAACCTGGTAGGCCTGACCAAACAGGTGAATGCGCTGGCAGATAATGCCCGCCAGAACCGGCTGAGACCAGAAGATACCCAGGGTGGAACGTTCACCATGACCAATGTGGGCACTTTCGGCAGCCTGATGGGAACTCCTATCATCAACCAGCCTCAGGTGGCTATTCTGGCCGTAGGCGCTATTAAAAAACGGCCCGTAGTCATAGAGACGGCAGAAGGAGATGCCATCGCTATCCGACATATGATGTATCTCTCTCTTTCCTATGACCACCGTATCGTAGATGGGAGCCTGGGAGCAACATTCCTTACAGCCGTAGCCAACGAACTGGAGAATTTCTCCCCGGACAGGGAATTTTAGCGGCCCCCGCCTTCATGGATCATCATTCATACTTAAATCCCCGGTTTTACCGTTAAATAGGTACAGGCCCTTTCATTTGTGGCCGGATTTTCGTATATTCAATAAAATGAGTCCAGATGAAGACACTCTCCGAAACCTGGTTTGCAGACGGTTATATTGACTTCGAATTGAAAAAATACACCCTGTTGGCCTATCTCCAGGAGATCCACCAATACTTCAACCAGAACAAGCTTTACCCCGTATTGGCAGACATGATCTTTCATTATAACAACCTTGTAGCCTTCCGGGAAAATAAAAAATATTTACAGGAACAATTCCCCAAGAAACTGACAGGGATCCAGATAGAGAGACTACAGGTACTCTATGAACAGATGATCGAGGACGATGAGCTCATGCAGGAACTGGAGGAAATTATTAATTATTCCACCACGGAAATGAAAACTGCTATCAGCAACGGCACCGAACTCTATGAATTCGTGGAAGATCGACTGGTCATATTCCCCGTAGGCCTCATTCCCCTGGACATCAACGAAGGCTATTTCTTTCTGAGCGAAGGCAGCTATTCCAATACCCGCGTCTATAAATACCGCTTGAGCTTCTTCGAAAAACATGATGAGAAATATCGCAGCATCCGAACCGAATACGTCGACACCTGGCGGCGCAGCCTGGTGAATACGTACGAGAACATCAAAGGAGAGCTGATAAAGATAAAAACAGAACTGCCCAACCCGGCCGTTTACTCCATCGAGACGGAATTAAAATTCCCCGTGGAAGAGACATTATTACCCGTAGCAAAAAGAAGCCTGGTGCGTTACATCAGCGAAAAGGCAGCCTAACCGGCGCTGACAGGCAAGATCGCCGTCTTCACCCGCTTGCGCCAAAGCCTCAGCATCTGCAGGACAATAGAGAGTATAATGAGGAAGAACCCAACATAGAATCCTCCATTCAGATGCTTGTCTTCCCGGAATACAACAAAAGCCAGCAGTATCCCATAAACAGGCTCGAGGTTATAGCTGAGATTCACCGTAAAGGCGCTTATCCGCTGCAAGGCGCTCATGGAAAGATTGAAAGCCAGCACCGTGCAGGCCAGGCTCAGCACCAGCAACCATCCCCAGTCTCCCGGATTCGGCAGCAAGCGCTCAGAAGGAATAAAATAAAGATAGACCGGTAATAAAAAGCTCAGGAAAAGAAATCCCCCGCTTAGCTCATACAAAGTGACCGTCTCCGGCGGTATTCGGACAAGCAGCCGCTTGTTCAGCACAGGAAACAGACTGCCCAGCAGAGAAGACAGCAGGCCGATCAGGATACCCGTCTTGTAATGAGGATCCACCTGGAAAATAAAGAAGATCCCCGCGATCACCAGCAGGCCCAGTAATAATTCCACGAAGTCCACCCGGTGACGAAGCAGCAGGGGCTCGATCAGGGCCGTGAAAAAGCCGATCGATGAAAAACATAATAAGCCGACAGAAACATTGGAGTATTTAATGCTGCCATAGAATGCCACCCAATGCAGGGCAGCGACGCTGCCAACTCCGAAGATCCGCCAGATATCTGCAGAGGCTATGCGGATCGCCTGCCGGCGGACAAGGGCCAATATCCATAAAGAGACAGCGGTGAGCAGGAGCCTGTACCAAACCAACAGACCTTCATTAAGTGTTATTAATTTTCCGAGAATGCCGGTGAGCCCTGCCAGAAGAACGGCAATATGCAGTTGAATGAATGCTTTCTTCAAGTTATTTACTTTCGGCCATGGCCTCTTGAGAAAAAGAGCTCATGGTTACTACATCGTTCTTGACACGATTGCGGTAATTCTTAAAAAGGGATTGCCAGCGAAGATTGAGCACAC
>Ga0307511_10003620_pt1 | contig 15825 bp, 17 predicted proteins | sample 13_EM_MG_FD_200266 | JGI IMG/M metagenome (GOLD analysis project Ga0307511, IMG submission 200266) | Populus trichocarpa ectomycorrhiza microbial communities from riparian zone in the Pacific Northwest, United States - 13_EM | ecosystem: Host-associated > Plants > Roots > Unclassified | place... | reverse complement strand
TGGGCTGGGGCTGCGGGTAGAGGAGATGCTGCTGTGGTTGTTTGGGGGCGTCGGGGATGTGTGGTTGAGGCTGGGAGAGGCGAAAGTGGATACGGGCGCGGCGAGCCGGAGGCGGAATGCAGAGAGGCCTTTTGGCGGGGGGAGGCCGTACATTTTGATTTGCATGTCCTACAGAGGGAGGGTTAGAAGAAGGATACGTAGGGGGGGAGGGGGGAAGAATGTACCCCTTTGACTATCCTGTCCCCCACACGAGTCACATAACCCTTCAGAGCTTCACTTCTCGAGCTCGACAGCACCAACGTCGACGCCGGCTCCGTCGGCTGAATAAGTGCGATACATTCCTGCAACCCTGTACGCAGCGAGAGGAGTGTATCTTGCAGGGAGAGGAGAAGCCAGGAGAGTTCGCGTGCCTATCGTTATGTCAGCTAGTTTTGCAGCTGTTAAAAAGGGGGCCATCAGATATAGGTTACCGCGGATGCTTGCTCTTCCTGGAGGAGAGTGGGTTCAGAGATGGGTGGGTATATCGCTGCTGTGGACATGTTTTGCGGGGTGTGAGATGTTGGGTTGTGTTTGTGGGGGACAGAAACGCACTCGCAGTGCGTTGGCTGCCCCGTGATGTGTGCCTGGAAATCATCCCAATTGAAGGGTACACTACACAGCTGCAGCTGAGTCTCGGAATACAAACCACAAAAACACAAACATCAATCTACCTCTTCCAATGAACCACCTCCGTGGCGCCCCCGTGCGGGCCCTCCTGCCTCTTCTACGACCACTCCCACTGACAATCCCCTCCACAGCCCCACCTACCCCACCACCACCCCGCCGTCCCTTCTCCGTCCTCTCCCGCCCACCCCCCTCCTACCCCGGCCACATCCCCATCACCTCTCTCGAGCAGACCTTCCTCGCGTTCGCCTCCCTCACTGGCTCCTTCCTCAACCCACGGCGCGGCGACCTAATCGCACTCGCTGGCGAAACCACCTCCACGCCATACTTCCTACCACGGCTTCTCCAGACCATGCAAACGCACCCCATGGGGCGATCCATCCTCCGCCACCGCCCCGAAATCACCCCGACCTCCATCCCCCCCATCTCCACTCTCCTCACCTACCCCGCCACCACCCTCGGATACACCTACGCAAAATGGCTTGAAACGCACCACCTCTCCCCCTTCACGCGGCCCCCAGTTCGGTACGTCCCCACCGCTGAGCTCGCATATGTCCTCCTCCGATATAGGCAGTCCCACGACTTTTACCACGCAATCACGGGCCTGCCTGCTATCCGCGAGGGCGAAGTTCCCCTCAAACTCTTTGAATTTATGAATCTGGGGTTACCAATGACGGGGCTGGCGGCGGGGAGTTATGTCACGCTGAAAAGGGGTGAGAGGGAGAGGGTGTGGGATATTTATTTCCCCTGGGCAATCAAGGCGGGGCTGCACTGTGAGGGGTTGATTAATGTTTGGTGGGAGAGGGAGTTGGAGAGTGATGTAGCCGAGTTGAGGGGGAGGTTGGGCCTGGTGATTCCCCCGGATATGAGGGCCCTGAGGAAGGCACAGAAGAGGAGAGGGAGGGAGAGGGAGAGGGAGAGGGAGAGAGGGGGGAATGTAGTAATAGTGAATACGGCGCCGGCGGCGGCATTATCACCCACACCCACCCCATGAGAAGAAAAAAAGTATAGATGGGGAATGTTATGGCGTTTATAGAATGTATTTCTTTCCATCTTTTAATTCAGTATTGCTTTACCCATCATGTCCCCTATACATACCACAACACCAGCCAAAAATATACATATTTTCTAGCAAACGAACTTACCCTCATGTATAAGTTTTCAGTATTTTCATTCACCGCAGCATTCGTTCCGTCCATAAAGTCACCACCATTGCAATCACAACATTTAAAAACCCAATATATGTATATATAATCTGTCCCCCCCCCCATCCCCCACTACCAGTCTACTCTCTTATTAAATTCACTCCATACTCCTCCCTAAACTCCACCCACCACCATCTGCCCATAGAAACCCCCGCCGTAGAACCCTGAGATAAAAAAACAAGAAAGAAAAAACAACCAAATGCAACCCGTGAACAAAGACTTAGCTAGATAAAACAACATAACCGAAACGAAGCACTAAAACTATATATAGAGAAAGAAAGGAAAAAACACCTCCCCAATCCCACCCAACCGTTAATCCACAATAATAAAAGAATAAAAAAAAAGATAAAGAGTAGAATTAAATCAATGCTTCAACGAGAGGGTAATGGAACCAGAAAAAGAAAAGAAAAAGATAAAACAACCCCACCACCCACCACCTACCACCCACCTCTTCTGCCCTTTATCTCCACCCAAAATAATGCATGATGCGTGCGTCTATCCATATCCCCCGTGCCATATACCATGCCACCCATTCAATAATAGAAAAAAGTTAATATATACAATATATAAAGATAGAGAGCTGCCAACATATCGATATCGATATCCCCGTGCCACACTTTTGATTTATGTTTAGCCCCATTGAACCTTTGTTATCCGATAAGAAATAGAAGAAATTATTAAAAGTCGTTCGATGGTCGATGGTGCCCCGTGGTTATATCGTATGGGTCCTCGAATTTAATCCCAGCCACCGGGGAGAGTTGGGCTTTCTGCACGGTGGCTTTCCTCCTCAAGCTTCGCCTCCAGTAACTTCGCCTGTTTCCTCTTTTCCTCTTCCTCTTTCACTTTCTTCTCTGCCTCCCCAGCCTTCACCCTCTGCTCCTCCTCCTCCTTCCTCCGTTCCGCCTCCACCTCTGCCTCTAATTCCCTCCTCACATCCTCCACCTCTTTCTTCATCCTCTTCTTCTCCTCTTCACCCTCTTCCTCCTCCTCCTCCTCCTCCTCAACCACAACCTGCTCCTCAATCCCCCTCTCCCTCACCTCCCTATGCACAATCACCGTGTCCGAAACACTAACCACGCTATTCCCCCTATCCCGCCCAAACATCGCCCGGGTGCTTGAAGGACTATCAACCCCAGCACTGCTCCCAAGCCTCCTAGCCGCCACGCTTGCAATCTCCCGCTCAAATGCCGGTGTTTGAGGTTCAGGTGTCAAGGGCGTCTCGACGGGGGTGTACTTGTCAGCTGGGGTACCTGGTCTTGGTGCGACATTTTCCTTATTCTCAGTTACAGAGGGTTTCTCTTCAGAGACGCTCTTGAGTTGAGCGTCCATTTGAGCTGGGGTGGTTAGTAAAGGCAGCGCTTTGTTAGCATTATTGTTGCGGTCACCCAAGACACCATTCCGTCCCATGCTCCAGAGCCGCCTGAGCGGACTCAAAGGTGCGTCCTTCTTGGCCGGCGCAGCAGCAGTAGAAGTAGCATCCGCTTCCTTCGGTAGCACAGGAGGTGGCGTAATCACCCTCGCTACCACAGGAACTGGAGGCTCCCGTGTTTTTGGTAATGGTGCTGGGGCTGGTGCTGATTCCTCCTGCTGAGACTCCATAGAACTCCTTCTCCTATCGATACTATATCCCCTTGTGCTTGTACTCATCCCACTGACCTTCCTCGGGCTCATCATTCCGCTTCCCACTCCAGATTCAATACTATTCCTGCCGCCAAAAACGCTGCCCTGATAGTACCCGTTATAGTGGTGAACATGCGATGTGGGAACTACACCCCCACCAACCCTGCTCCAGAACATTTTCTCCCTATGGGTGGTACATACTTCCCATGCGTGCTTCTCATCCGCTTCCCCGTCGCACTTCCACAGACCGTCCTTACAAAGTTTGAGGAAGCCAACGAAGTCGCATGTCACACGCACACGGTTCACACAGTACCCACACAGAGGGTATTTCTGCGCATTGTCTGTGTCTGAGGTCCGCATTCGATGGGCACGAACATGAAGGGGGTCCTCGTTACGAGACTCCCCGCACAGGGTGCATACCATAAGGTTTATCCTAGACGACGAGGGAATTGGATCAATGATCAATGTCCCGTCGGAGAGCGCAGACATGGTATTCCTCTTTGCGAGCCATGACAACCCAGGTGCAATGTCCAGCCTCAGAGTAGGCTCAATATCATCTACTAATGCCCGCTTAAAGAATCTTGTTTCCTTCAAAGCCACTATCGGGATTCCATTCGGCGTCGACGGTGAGGAAGGGGCATTTGAAACTGATGTTGTAGGAGAGTGACTGGGTGTATATGTCATCCCTCCAATTCCCATTCCCATACTCATGAGCTGGAAAGATGCCATTGAGCCACTTGACAATCGGTACATGCTATTCCCTCCATTCTGCGCCGGTGGTGGTTGCTGGATCTGTGGTAGTGGTAGCGATTGCCGCTTCGGTGACCTTAGTAAGGTTAGGAAATCTTGATACGCAGCAGTATCATACCGTAGAACCGGTGTAATGAGCTGCGAGAACGATGTAGGATGGGCCGGTGCTAATGTTTCATCCGGGTGATTAGAGTAACTCGGTGACACGCTCACGGTATCGTATCCCCGCCCCAAAGACTCCTTGCTCGGCCGATTTGCTAAAGCAGGGCTTGGTGGCATCGAGAAGCTAATCTCAGGCTGCTCCTCACGTTCCGCAGTCATCTGCTGCATAACCTGCTTCAGCTCCGACAGCTGGTCTTGAAGCGATTGAAGTAGAACTTCCGTATCCGAAAGTTGTGACTTCAGTTGCTCGTTCTTTCGATCCACCATATCCCGTTCTTTTCGTGCGGCAGCGACCATCTACCCCAGACATCAGTATATCCCACCTTGCGCATGCGAACCTTTTGCTCCCATGTACCCACCTTATTAGCCTCCTCAAATAGCGCTGTTGTTAGATGCTCTAGTTCCTTCTCAATTGTCTGCTTGTCTTTTTCTGCCTTGCTCCTCTGGTCTCTCTCTGCTCTTAACCGCCGCATGAACTGTTCAGCCTCTGTTTCCATATCCTTCCTATCGACTAGTAAACCCTTTGCCATCATTTGTTCATGATCCCTCGCAACGGTCTCCAACTGCTTTATCCGCGCTTTTGATACTTCTAACTCATGTTTTGTCGAGGTCAACTCATGTTTTGTCGAAGTGAGGGTGTCGTCCAAAAGCGTCTGGTGGTTGATTGCTTTAATCAATTTGTTGCTGAGAGCAGCGACCTCCTGGTTTAAATCTGTCGCCGAGCCGTTACTTGCCTGCTGAGATACGGAGTCGCCATTACTGTCGCCCACGCCAGGCGAGATCCCATTGTGTCGGTTCCGATCAATCGATATCGTCGAAAAACCAGCGATTCCGGGCGACACCGGTGTCGGCGCATTTGCGGGTGTAGTTGTCCTCGGGGACCCTGTGTTCGATAGTGATCGAAGGGGCGAGCTTATTGACGAGCTGTTTGTTGAACTTCGGCCGCGCATGGAACGATGCTCGCTGTGCATAAGGTAGAGATAGCTAGTTGACTCCATTAGAACCAGAGCTTTCGATCACAGAACAGAACTGGGACTGCTCACTCCGCCAGCTTGAAAGTGGGGTGAACCGGTCGGAGAAAATCCGCCCGATTACAATCCTATTTTAAGTGGTCAAGCTGTGTCCGCGAAGACTCGCTGGTTAATTTCCGGTTGTTTGTGGAACGGGAAAACAGTGGGTGGGCTTCACCCTGCTCTTATAAAGCTTCCTCTCTGGTTGTTGGGAATTTGTGCAAGACAAAATAGTATGATTTCAGTAAGCCACAAGAGCCAGAAGCTTATAGCGACAAATATTATAGAGACAAACGCTATAGAGACAAAGCCGTTTAAATATCGAAACACCTTGTGGATACTTCACAAGGTAACTTACGCGGGGAAAAAGCGGGAAAAGAGGAGTAAACAAGTATCAGCAGATGCAAACAGTATGGATATATGATGGTATGTATGCAAGCGAGTGTGAAGTAAAAGGATAGGAAAACCGGGAATCCGCGGCGGCAATATCTGAAAATAGTGTAGGAAAGTATGTAAGTTCGGAGTCGGCCTGATCAATACTTGTAGCTATACTTGCTGCAACAATACAAGGAATGTAAATGTTGTGTCACGCCCGCAGAATCCGTAGGTTGTTCAAGTCAGGTGCAGATCACGACTGCAATTGTAGTCTTTTCTTTCTTTCTTTTCCACGCTCTCCTGTGCCCCTCTAGACGTCAATGGACGCTCTTTTTGCTATCCCAAGTACTAATACCCGGCGGCGGCAACTGCTAATGCTACGCCGTCGTTTCTAGTGAGCTCTCCCTTCCAAATATGTGGGATTCGGTGTGATGACGCCGGCGACGTTAGCCCCTTGGTGCTGGTGCCCGGCACTGTTCCTTGCAGCAAGGAAGCGAATGGTCGGGTTTGGAGCGGAGAAGTCGAACAATGACGACGGTGGAGGAGAAAGGACCGTATTGCTGTGACTATGTATGTGCGTTCTGCAGTAGGTATGCGCTGGAGAATGAGGATTGCAGTCCCGGGGTGCACAGCTAAGTCATAGAACCGAAAAAGAGTACGAAAACCGTGACACGCCGGGTAAGGGCCTGATTGATGAATGTACAGAGTCCCGCTCAGCGGATGGATGAAAAGGTTGAATTCCTGGAAAAAACGGACTCGATGCACTTAATAGGCCTAGGTAGAGGGCTGGAGCCCGGTCTCGGTCTATAACATTGTGTAACGACCTCACTGACGACTCCACAGCACCTCACCCAGGTACCCAACACTCACCTTCTGCACTTCGCTTCCGCAGCGTCCAGTCCCTGTCACAATGATCTATTTCTGGCCAGAACGGCACACGGTACCGTCTCTCCAGTTGACATGGCGACCGAGAACGAGTGGGGATCTTCCGCAGGGGGGCGTCGTCAGCGAAACAGCAGCTCGCAGGGGGTCACTGTTGTGGCCCTCTCTGGCCTCATGTATGTATGTATGTATGTATGTATGTATGTATCTCACATTGCTGCACACCCGCCAAAGAGAACCGGTTTACAAGGATACATATCTTTTGGACAGCGTTTGGATCAAGTCTGAAGCGACCGGCGCAAACTCAGTTTCGGTTCCTTGATACAGCTCCCCCATGAGAATTTACAACTGGGACATGATATCGCTGGGGCGATACTAAGGTGTGATCTGGGAGAACTTCACCGGGCCTTCCTGGCCTTCTTTGAGTCAGTACCAAAGTCCATAAAAAGAGCTCATCAGGGCCAGAGAGACCCCCTGCATTGGCTCCCTTGTTGTGCATCCGCGTCGAGCTCCCAGTTCCCCTCCTACATTACTCTCATACTAACACGGAAGCAAGGCTCTAGATCCCCATATCCGGAGCTATGGGTAGCCTCTCTATCGGTGTATGAGAAGCATTATCTCGCTATCAAAGTTTGACCATAGCTTCTCACGGGCCTCGGGCTCCTCGGAACTGGACAACTTTCTTCCGGGCTGAGGGCAAGCCATTTTTTCATCACAACCTAACCTTCATCGAGCATGCCAGCCCTACCTCGTGGCAATGACGACTCCGGAGGCGTCCAACGAAAACCTCCCGAATTTCCAGAAGCTTGCCATTGCGATCGGCCGACTTCCCGGCCCACCAATCTACATTCCCTCGGCTCGAGCCTTCTAGCGCATCACACAATTGAGCCTAATACATCGCGTAAGAACTTAGGAATTTCTTCCTCAACAATGGCCGGCCGTTGTACTTAATCTTCTAGGGCGCAGCAGATACATACCGGGATGTACAACTCGTGCCGGCGCCCTCCCCTCCCGATGTCAATGCCGATCTGTATGATTGGAAATGAAATCTATACCCAAAACCAATAAACAAATGCGATGTTGCATCTGTACATGTCTATACCCGTAAGCCTTAAATATATATATAAAGTAATATCAACAGTATAGCACCAACTTATTGAAAAGTAACGGTCGGGAGGATTGAAGTACCCCTACTTAGTTATCTGACGTTATCCATGCCCAACCAGACTAATCCATGCCTGAGAAAATGAAACGCCCGGGTCCGGCCCAAACGTTAACGGTCAGCACAGCATGACATGCCAGTGCGTTGATCTCGTGCCCCCCAGTGCGCATGCATGTTTCGTTGGAAGGTGCATGCGGACCTATAGCAATTGGGCAGGGTCGCGTGCAACGTACTGTACTTAAGCAGATGGCAGGATTACCATTCGTTTCATTCCAAGGCTTAAGGATTTTTCAAACTAGAAGTTGTTTGAGGTTGGGTGTTGGAGTTGCTTACTTAACATGTCAACAGCGGGTATAAGTTAACAACAATTGGACACCTTCGTTTGGAATACTAACTAACCTTGTGCCCCCATCGCCCCCCCGGCGCAGAACTACCCGTAGTAGGTAGTCTGCTTGCTTACTTCCAAACCTGTTCCCAGTTACGGAGTAGAGTTCTGGAGTAGAGGTTTTATTGAAAATACCAACCAGACTAGAAAATACCTACCTACTGACTCAGTAACTAGTCAATAACATTAGCCTTAGAATATCTAGCCTGAATTTAAATATCACGTGATACCAACTGCTAGAAATGATAAGTGAAAAAGTAATTATCATGAGACTATATGTTGCAATTACACTTTGTATTCTTATCGCGAGATTAGCTCCTTATACAGAGTGTGTGTTGCATGTTATGGGGTTATGCAGCTACAGTTGAGGGTAATGTGAAAAAACCACAACTAGTGGTGGCTAATCGAAACATAAATTCGAAATGGTTGTGACAGCCCAATTGTATGATGCCACCCAGTAGTCTGGTTGCACTGCCCATTGTAGAGGATCACTCAGTGTATATATATCCTCTCATTTACTTTCTATGGAAGTATATTAGTCTCAGAACTACCTGATAGGAGCATATGTAAGCTTTACTTATGGCTAGTCTTAATTTATGACATTGAATACGTATTCCGCTTGAGTAGGCTATCTTGATATGGCACAATACCCCCACATCTTCACCTCACATCCCCACCGCGCACTACGCACTCCCAACCTCATACCTATTCCCACCCCACTCTCAACTCCACGCCCATTCCCCGCACCTGCCTAGCCACATTCAGCGTTTATACAATAACAAACTCCATGGTTCATCTCATCCTGCCCTTCACAATTCACTTTTTCATCCCCCTAGAGTTTTTTTTTGATGCATTTACGCTTCCCTCCTCCTCTCTTCCGCCCACCTAGAACCCAATGTCGGCCTCGCCATCACCACTACTGGAACTGCCCTCTTCTCCTCTCTTGCCTTTTGCAATAATGCTTGATATACTCGCATCTTCTCAGTCCCTTCCGGGCCTTCGGTACGGATGGCAGTTCCGATTGACATGAAGAAGCTTATAGAGTTTTAGTCGGTGAGCTAGGCCGAGGGGAAAGGGATTCGGCGGGGGTGGGTTACCCAAATGTAGCCGCAGAACCGAGCATGTACTGTCCAAGACTGCGCATGACGCCATTAGGACCGGGTCCGTGCTTGAAGATTGTGTATCCGCCTATCGGGATGATATTAGCAAGGCTCAATGGACATAGCGGAGCTAGGTGGGGGCAGGTGGAGGCTGTTATAGGGAGTGTAGGTATTCTTACCGAAGATGAAGCCCATCGTCAGACCGACACCTGGTGAGATGGGTTAGCCATATCCAGATGAGGTGGCTTTGCCGAAGAAAATTTGGTGTGTTGAATGAATTGAAGCCGTAAAATCACTGGGATCTAGCTGGTAGGTGAAGTTGAAAGCTGGGTTGGGAATTGGGGAGGGGTGGAGGGGCATACATGTCCCCGTGATGAAACCCATCTTCACTACAATCCAAGTGGTATTGTCAGTATCATGGACCTGTGTTATGTGGCCACACCGTGAGGCCCCATCTTATGCTGGCGCCTGGAGCATTGGGGGTGAAGAAACCTACTCTTGTCGAAGGTCGACATACCCTGACCGCCGTGCTGAGGTGGAGGGGGCATTGCTGCTTCTCTGTACAGGTACAGATACTAAGATGGGGTTAAGGGTTCGGGCTATTGGATCTGTGGGGTCAAAAATCTTCACGATTGATGCAGGTAGCAGGTATGGCCGTCTGAATATTAGGCGTTGAGTTTCAATCCTCAAACAAAAGACGAAAGTCGTTAGTTCCACATACGTCGTAGCGTGTGGAGATGCCGACTAGGGCTATTTGGGGCTAGCGCAGCAAATCAACCGCTGGGTTTGTGCTTGGGTTTGGCACAATGTGATCTATCAAGTATGTCAATTCGATGGTTCCAGGAAAATCCACAAGTTACCCAAATCCGACCGGCTTTTTGAACCAGCATGTCTTTGGACGATGATGAAACATACTGTACATAGTCGCCTTTACCCACATTACATACTCTATGCAGCAGACATCCACACACAATCCCGAGAAACATTCCCAGGTGGATTGTTTCTGCGCTGCAAGCCACGAACGGCGGATATTGCGGGGTTGAGGGGTGGTGGATGCCCCAGCCCCAAAAGATGCCCCCCATGGATGGATCTGCATCAAGTAGAAGCGGACATGGTCTGGGTCCTTTTTTCCATGTTTACTCTGAAGACTGAGGGTGAGATATAATGGCCTTTTGAATTTGGCTGCAGGGTCGGAGCAGTGCAAAAAAAAACAAAAAAACAGCAGGGAACCAGGGTCTTCTGACAGCCCAATTTCTCACTGACAAGATATCATACCATTTGCCTTGGAGGAGGTTCGGTTTGAGGCGACCCCAATGTGGGCGAACATTATATAAATGCCGAGTTTACACACTTTGGGGGGGGTAAGCATCCCGCATCCCACCTACAGTAGTGGGGCATCTCTGAAGCTCTGAAGCTCTGAAGCTCGGGAAGTATGTAGGTAGTGGATATCCATCCATCCATCACAGTATATGATTTGTCACTATTTTTGCCTTTTCTGAATATTGCTTCTGCATTCTGGGAGAATGTTGAGCGCCTCAGTCTGCTTTGCAATGCTGCCGCAACGTACCGGCATAGTGACCGGCCACTGAAAGCAAGAAGCACTCAGCAGTGGGTTAGTGCAGCCAATGAGAACTGAGACGAGAAGGGTATCTTCGGAAGAAGGGGCAAATCAAAGTTTAAGAGTGGGATGTAAGATAATGTAAATTAAAGGGAAAAGATGTGGGGGATAGTGGACGGGCCCTAGCCTGGCACGCAGGATACCTACAGGCAGGCAAGCAGGCAGAGGCAGGAGTTACCTACCTACCTAGCAGCTCCGGCGTCCCCTCGCCATGCCCCCGTTTATTATTTTTTTTTTCTTGTATTGCTTTGCCGTTGAGGTGCGTCTCTGCACCTAAAATCTTGCTTGCCCTGCTGCTTGCGTGCTGCAAGACCTATGCTGGGGACCACGAGCTGGGTAAGGTACGGCTACTTTAAGTCAATGTGAAGCACTGGTAGGGGCAGAGCGTACCAACAATAGCTGAAAGCCTCCAGTACCGAAGTCGCATTGTAAATTTGGTGGTGAAGCCATGCTCTGTAGCAGCTGTAGCAGCTGTAGTAGTAGGTACCTACTGTACTTGTAATGTGGCACCCCGTGATAAAGCAAGAAGCCACAGTTGGCTGAGGGCGATTGCCGTACCCAATTTGTTCAGCAATTCGGCCTTTATTCGCACACAACTTGGCCTTCCTCTGCATCTGCCTTCTGGGAGGAATCCAGTCTCGACGAGGAATCCAGTCCTTCTGGCATCATCATCGCACTTGTCGCCATCATTGAGAGGCCCACTTCCATCGCCGTTTTCTCTGAACAGGAGGACTCTATCGATCGTATCGGGCGGAGCCTCTGCCATCGTTGATCTTGATCTTCCCCAGACTTCAGCACGTCCACCGGCCACGATCTCCTTCTGTCATTTTGTTACATGCTTCGCACGCCGTCGAATCCAATCCTTCTTGCCTCGACCCTCGACCTCGCCCGACTGGCTGCGCCCACAGCACAGCTAGCAAATCAGACAGCTGCCCTGCTTTTCGACATCGGCTTCCTACCTACAGGTACGTACACTCGAAATCCCACTTCCCAATCTCCCCTCCTCCCCTCCTCCCCCCACCCAACGCCATCTCGCGCCGGTGCCGGCCTATAACCACGACTACACAAGATACACTCAAGGTGCCAAAGGCTAAGCAATAATTCGCATTCAAGGATTCCTGCTGGCTCGCCGCCGGCTGTTGTGTGGTGTGCGGTGTGCATCTACTGGCCCTGGCTTACCTACCTTCCTTTAGTTTGACAAGCCTCACCCACCTCCTTAATCCCACACGAAACGACCGAGCTCTAAACTCTACAACTTTGAACGAACCCCCAACCTAAATTGCCAACGGCCAAAAAAATATCACCATATCCAACGTGCTGCGATAACACCAGGGCAGCTGCGCATACACCTGTGGACAGAAATCACTGAGAAATTCCAGTGCAACATTGAAACCAAGTCCCCACCCAACCGTCTCGATCGTCAATTTCCGGACACCTCCGACCACACGGCGCCCTGCGACACGTTAGGGTTCCCTGGTTCAACTTGGGCCTACCTTCTTTTCTGCAAGACACACAAGCCAAAAAAAAAAAGGCTTATTTTAACCCCGACACGACCGCCCTACGGTACACCAAACGCCAAACAACTAGAAGGGAAACGCGGTAAACACTTATGACCGCCGTGGCTACCTTTCCATCGGTTCCAAGGGCGGGATCGGGATGGCCTAATGCATCACAGTCCACCCTCAATCAGATGTCACCCGATGAAGTTGCGCGACTATTTATGCCGCGAAAAGGCTCTCAGCGAGGTGCTCCTCAGGGTCCCGAAGGTGGTGGAGTATGGGGTAACGGTCAGATACGTGGAGGAACCACAGGCCACGATACTGGCCAAGCAGGCGGCGTAGGCAACCTTAAAAACAAAAAGACAACCCGTGGAGCACCGTGGCCACCGAAAGGTGATATTCTGAGAGCTCCTAGCGTTGGCACCCACTCTGCTTCATCAATCTCATCCTCACCAACAATGAACGGCATTCATCAACAGGCACCTATACTTCCATCGCAGCATCGGGTTGGTCAACCTACCCCCCTAACTGGAGGCGACAACTCTGGCACCTCTTATTTGATGCTACAGCCATTGAACCACAGCTTCGAAACCAAGCTTATACCCCTTCCATATTACCCGGATACGTTACGTATCGGACGTCAGACGAACGCCAAGACGTTACCTAGCGCTACGAATGGGTATTTTGATTCAAAGGTACTTTCGAGGCAACATGCAGAAGTATGGGCAGAACCGAAGACCGGAAAGGTTTGGATAAGAGATGTCAAGTCCTCGAATGGAACATTTGTCAACAACACTCGACTATCGCAAGAGAATAAAGATAGCGACCCTCATGAGCTGCGAGCGGAGGATATTCTGGAACTTGGTATCGACATTTTCTCAGAGGATAATAAATCCATCATCCATCACAAGGTCGCTGCTAGGGTAGAACATGCAGGGTTTCAAAATGGGCAGATGATGGAGCTAAACAATCTGGGGGACATAGACCCAATCATGGGAGGTGGACTAATGTCACCACAATTCAAGCAAGCAAACAGCAATTTTTCCAGAGGACGTTCGGCTTCTCAGAACTCTAGAGCTGGCTCAGCTGCTGGAGGCGCTGGCATGATGCAACGGGGAGCACCCGTGTTTATCCAATCAGTCTCGGTCGAGCAAATCGTGAAAAAACTCAATGTACGTCCCCCCTTACTATGGATGGCCGAATGTGGCTAACCATCGCCTAGTCTGAGCTCCACGCTGCGAAACAGCAAGCCCAGGAGCTGCAGCGGACCCAGGAGTTCTTTGACCACCTTCTTAACCTAGAGGTAGTAAGGAAAGAGCCTGAGATAAAGAAAGCTGAGGTGGAAAGTGCCGGGCAGTCACCAATGATCGACTCCGGGGTTGCATTGGATGCAGGGCAATTCCAAAATATCTCGCATCATCCATTACCCCCACCTGCTAAACACATCACGGTTATACCCGAAATCGAAAAATCTGAGGATGACAGAAAACCACCAGTACATGATATTTCACCACCGTCGCCGGTATCACCACCCTTGAAGAGATCCCCGAAGAATACTTTGACGGAGCCGCCACAACATTTATTCTCACTAGTTGCCCAGCTTAGAGATGCCCGGTTGGAACTAGAAGCAAAGTCTTTGAGGGTGAAAGATTTGGAGGACCTTTTACGGCGGGAACGAGAAGCACGGGAAATGGCCGAGGCACAGCTACAGGTGGCTGCTCACATGCCAACCGATGAGCTACGGACCGATAATCCTGAGAATATGGATGAGAACGATATTCCTGACGATGTATCCATTGCAGGTTCTGATATCACCGTTCTCGATTCTAAGGATCATGGGCAGTCTAAGGAGAGCGACAAGCAATCTACGGCCGCAGCTGCTGCTGCCGCTGCTAATGCTGCTACGGAGGCAGCAGCCATGTGGCAAAAGAAATTGGAGGAGATGATGGCCCAACTCAAGGCTGCACAGGCAGAGATTGAAACCTATAAGAAGCGTTGGAAGGCTGCAGAAGAAGAAGGGAAACAGACAAAACGCACGCTGATGGAGATGGTGGCAAAACTAAGGGCGGACGAAGAAAAGAGGCAGAAAGAAATGAAGGAGACTAGCGTGCAGACTGAGAGAAAGAATACAGACGGATCCCCGAGAGGAAAGCCCGTGACTGTTAGCTGTGGTGTGCAAGCCGAGCTAGGCCAGGATGAAGGCAATGAAGGCGAGGTGTTTCCAGGCGCAATCGCCAATGCTACAGTAAAGGCTGTGAATGGACCATTGGCCACTGGTGGGGGGAAGCATATGCAAAACCGGCACCGAGATACCAACCAACAGCAACAGTTACAGAATTTATCAACGGAAATAGTGAAGAAGGCTGGTGAGAAGAGGAGTATGGTGAAAGAAAGCATGCCGTATGTAAGCATTGTGGGAGTGGTAGTGTTAGGAGTGAGTATCATGGCGATACTGAACAATTGGCAGAAGGGGGAACGGTAAAAATAGGTAGGATGAATTTGTGGCTTGGTCGAGCTAGATGTGCTATATACCTTCTTTGCGTCCGGGCTTTGACTATGAATGCGGCAGGGAACTCAGGTGTCTCATGTGTATGTCTCTGGGTGCGTTTATGTTCGTGTGCTATTCTTAACCTTTTCGTTATTCTTACTGTTTCTTTTGTTTACATTGTTTTTACCAACGTCTTGGTTTCCACTATCTCCTTTTGTCGTTGTATTTCCTCTGGTGGGTTGGATAAATATGTAAAACTCTGTTTTCTTTCGTGGGAGGGGTGAGATTGGTTTGAGTACGGTTCCACAAGGAAGGGATAAGTAGGGACCTTGGATAAAGGGGTGGCGTCTTGCTTCAGGTTTGGTTGTACGGTACTGGGTAGTGGGAAACGAGGAGTCCGAGGAAGTAGGGGGATAAGGAAAGGATGGGAGTTTTTATATTCCTTGGTTTTCTTTGGCGTATTCTCAACAAGGGCCCTATACTGTACTATCCTTATACATGGCATTTTCTTACTATCCCTAAATTATGGCATGAGATTTCTACTCTCTCCCTTGGCCTTGCTTGTTTTGTTATTTGGGTGCTTGCTTCCTCTTTCTGATCTCTAAAACCGTTCAACTTTCTCACCAATGGGACCGGACCTGCATGGTTTGCATTCTTGGGTACTTACTTTTCATTGTTACTAAGTACCTTTTTTTTTTTCCTTTTTTTTTTCCTTTTTCTTTTTTTTGTGTGGTTTCTAAGCTTCTGTTTTGTGACTTCTACCTACATGACCCTACATACAACATGCACAACATACTTGCCTTGCTTCCTCGGGGATCGTCAGTATGCATGCCCACCTGGGATGAACTGATCTTCCTGGGCCTAGCCTTGCATAAAACTGTGGGTTTAGGCAGACAGCACCGTTTG
>Ga0307511_10003618_pt1 | contig 15828 bp, 16 predicted proteins | sample 13_EM_MG_FD_200266 | JGI IMG/M metagenome (GOLD analysis project Ga0307511, IMG submission 200266) | Populus trichocarpa ectomycorrhiza microbial communities from riparian zone in the Pacific Northwest, United States - 13_EM | ecosystem: Host-associated > Plants > Roots > Unclassified | place... | reverse complement strand
GACTTGGCGAGGTATTGCACGATATTGGTGCGATCTACCAGAGCGGCTTCTCGGTAGCATGACGGCGTGGGATTGGGTGATATCGCAATATCTTGTAATAGCCGTTACGCCTATTTTTCCTGATGACTAACTCAGTAAGAGTCGAAGATCCACTCGCGACTGCCTGATCACGTGTGAGGCATTTTCTCGTCCAGCCTGTTTCACGAAGGTTCATCGGAGTCAGCCACCATGGGACGTGGAGGATCCCTCCCCACAATTGTGTCGGCAGTCTTCTCGGCCGATCAGATGTTCAACATTCGAAAGTTGAGGAGGCCCATGGGATCACTCGATTTCGTTGTGCGAAGTAATTTTGTTAGCGGGACATTATATTTCACATATCTAGAAACGATCTGTCTTCTTAGAATTCATGCGCTCCCCACCACAAGGGGAGCGAAAGTGCCAACTTCAAGGCCGCCGTGTGACTCCCGCGTGTAGACGGTCCCGGGCTCTGCCGCTTGCCGGCCCTACGCCTTATACATTATATATATATATTGCGAGATTACGAAGTCTCGTGAATTCAGGGACAAGTCGTATCCACATCAATCGCCTTTCCTCCTCGGCCCCTTCCCGGCTCTCCTTCGCTCGGAGTAGGGCGTTGGGCGCCGCCAAGCGTCGTCATCGGCGGTCGTGGGAGACTTGTGCCTCAACTCGGGTGGAGGGTAGGGGTATTGAGAGTGATGTCCCGGTACTTGGTACTGAGCCATGTGATGACCGTTCGGCGGGCTGGCGGCGACGGGAAGGGGGTTTATTGGAATCGTCTGGTAACGGTGTGGCTTCGTCTGCTGGGGCGGAGGTTGTGCCCTCCGACGTTCGCTCGGTGACTAATGTTGGGATGGAGGAGAGACGTTCCAGGAGGAAGAGGAAGGCGAGGGGGTCGCCGATGCCTCGAGAGGTGTCAAGGAAGGATCGACAGGGATCGGCGGTTGTTGGGATACACCGGGTCTGGGCTGGGGCTGGGGGCGATACTTTGCGCGAAAGAGACTGACAATCCGGTGCTAAGGAGAATAGTAAATAAATAAGCGGACTGTAAAATGCAGGAATCCACTTTTTCCTCTTCGGTCAGGGCAGATACATCCTTGTTCTGCGCAATCATCAGGTCCTGCTTGAGTTTTGGCATGAGCGTGGGTGGTATGCGTATAAATTGGGCGTTGATTTCGTAGATCGATATCGATGGAGGGGGAAGGTGGTGGTTGTAGTACACAAGGCGGACTGGAGCAGCGCCATCACTGCTGGGGTGGGGCTTGGAGAGCCCAATGTCAGTGGGACTATGTCGATGGGGAGAAAAGACTTCCGGGAGTTGTTCATGGGTGTCGGCGGTTGAAGAATCGAGAGAGACCTTCAGCCGCTTATTCTTGTTGAAGGCAGGGGGTGGTGAGTCTGGGGTGTAGGGCCGCTTGATCTGGTTGGAGGCGGGGGGTGGCAAGTCGCCAGTTGCGGAGGGAGAGGAAGGAGAAGCGTGATGAGGGTTGGCGAGATGATGATCTCGGAGAGAGTGGATTGGCGGGAGCTGCACACGATCGTCTGTGGCGAAAAAATCGACGGGGTCACCACCAGAAGAATTCGTTGCTGAGTCCCAATCGTCACCATCCTCATCCGTTCCTTCACCTGCCCTAGGAGAAGTTGGCTCTGACAGGTTTGAGACCGCCTCCAAACATTGAAGAACATCCTCAATGCTTGGACGGCCGCTCGGTCCAGACGCCCAACACCGTTCCAGCATCCCCCACAGACTCTTCGTAAACTTTGCCCCTCGAGGGGGGTGTTTACCCTCCACCACCTTCATGAAAACGGCTAGGTCCGTGTCTTTGTGGAATGGGAAGTGCCCGCTGATGGTTTCATATATGACCATCCCAAGAGCGTAGCAGTCCGAGGATACTGTTGGACGACTGTTCTTGCACCCGAACCGGTCCGGAGCGATACGCTCTGGGCTCATCCACCGGACCGTGCCACCCTGCGTGTGGGAGCTTGAAGATAAAAGGTATTTAGGGTCCGAGATGATCGTCAGCAAACCGAAGTCTGCCAGGCGGGCGCAACCAGTTTGATCGATTAGTATATTGGCCTTGACAGGTAAACTCGATGAGATGGGAGTGGTTCCAGCTGTGTAAAAAACGTACCCCCTTAAGGTCCCCATGGATCATCCCCTGGCTATGAATGTATATTAACCCCCTACTAATGCCTCTCAGCTAGATAAATTATCCGGACGTCAATGGAGTCGAAGCGAAGAAAGTGAGGCTGTGAACAAAAAGCCTACCAGATCCAATCGGTTTGCATTAGGATACACCTTCACGAAGTCGTTGATGTTCCCATTTACCATCCAGTCTGATATCATTGCGAACCGAGTTTCGGACATTGTCACTCCGATCAACGGCAGGACATTCGGATGCCGGAGGGCTTTCCACGTAACAACCTCCTTGCAGAACCTCTATATAGGCCGCTGTCAGTACGAAGGTGCGTGGTGAGAGAGCACAGCCAGCAACTCACCCCAATTACCTTCTGTAAGTCACTGTTTGAGTAAATCCTCATGACCTTTACAGCAACGTCCCGACCGCAATGTTCTCCCTTCCACACGTCCGCGAACCCACCCCTGTACAAGTCGTCGCCGGTTCGCTCAAATGAAATTGGAATCTTCAAGGATGTTGGAAGGAGCGCGTGGCGGCCACACATTCTGTACAATGATTTGAGGCAATTCTCTCGGGCCCTTTGTGAGAGACCAGGTCTATCAAGCGCCTGGTCGGCGGAACCAGTTAATATCCGTTTCGATTGACACAGTCACGATGACAAGTGATTGTGGAACGTGCCTCATCCATCACATCGACGAAGGCCTGCACATCGTCCCCAAGGAGGCGATGGATTGTGTCACCCTCATCCTGACTCGAGAATATGACTTCGATCAGGGAAGGGATTTGGTGCAGAGCGAATGCACGTCTAGCCAAACGCCCAGAGGCTGGAACACCGAAGTCAGGAGAGTAGCAGTAATCAGTACTCCGTGCAAGATCTGCGAAGGTGGGGCTGAAGGCGTACCACTCTCAGGTGCAGAGGTTGTGGTGGCGGGGTCTACGGGGATGGTTTCATCGAGTGCACTTGGTGGGTTGGGGTTATCGAGTATTTCTTGGATCTTGAACTTGTGCCCCTCAACCTTCCTCTTGTTATGTTTGGCGTGTGGAGCATTCGCTCCCCTCCTCAGAGTCCGCTCGATTTCTTCCGTGACCCTGGAGTTACCTGGTGAGGGAGCATTCAGAACGAGGCCAATCGACGCACCTTTCCAAATCCTCGAGTGCCACCCTCACAGATTCGTTGAGGTTCTCCGCATACCTCCCCTGGAGTACAGTCTTCAGCACTTCGCATACGTTGAAACAGTATTCAGACAGTTGCACGGAATCCTTGTCGTCAATTAACTGGTCCTGGTTGGGTTATCGATGAGAGTCCATGGGTGGAAGCAGAATGAGGGCACTGACCCGAATCAGAGCTAGGGTGACGCTGACGGTTCCAAAGATTTGCTTCGCGGAGGAAGCCCCAACTGTGTCCCTGTTCAAAACATCAATTCTGTCGCTCAAGAGCGACCCATTGGCCGTGCGCGTCCGTGTTGCCATTTGCGCAGGCTTAGTGTAAGGTGTAAGGTGTAAGGTGTAAGGTGTACCAATAGGACGGTGGCGGTTGAGCTCAAGCAATGCAAGTACGTACGTTGGGCGGGAGGTTTACATGAGGCACGTGCGTTCATATATATGTTGGAGATCCGTCACTGATTCTGCAAAGAAAACCATCGCGGTGGTGAGCACTCGAACGACGGCGTCCCAGCGACCGCACAGTGGCTGCGTCCCACCGTCAGGGATAATCGATAACAGAAGACAGGTTATGCGCAGGTTTTCCTTGGTTACAAATAGGTCACAGATCCCGCGCAAATCTTCGCCGCCCGGAGAGCTCAACTCACACCATGGACGCTGGTCTCTCTTAAACCTAATACCACGCCTACGTCGATATTCTGCTTATAATAACCGACCTTCCCGTCGAAATCGCGGAACAAACGCTCATGCGTCTGTCTAACCGGGATTTCCGATCATCCGCTCACACGGGCGGCAAACTCCATAACCATCCCCATTCGTTCGCCCCACACTATCCCTTCAACCGTTCAATGTTCAGCAGTCAACACAACTGTTAAGAATAGGATTGGCCCGGAAACTTCGTCAGCACCACAAACGGCCCGTGAAAAGCTCGCTGCAGACACGCTCCTCGAAAGTATCCATCGGGGAGGCTGTCGTGCTTCCCAACGCTGAGACCCTTCCTCTGATTGTGAGCAATGACGACCCTCATCGAAAAACCACGACCCACATGTCTTTTCCTTCCAGACGGTGTGTACATTTTGTGTGCATCTGCTTCACCACCATCCACTGGTCTCGTCTGCGGGTGACTTTTATCCCTTCCCCCGTAACAGGAACTACGGGCCCAGGAGGCCGAGAAACTTGGGCGGTCCAGTGATAAACTGCAGAGCCGGAGGGTCAAACATGGAGATCCCAGGAGAACGATAACGCGTGCCAACATGTGAGTCATCGCTCGAATCCCTACCAAATCCGAACCTAATCCACTTGTTCGAAACTAGGGGGTTAACCGTCCACACTTAAAATGCTATTTGCATTGGGAAAGCTCGCTCTGGAAAAAGGGACGGCCCTGTCGCCTTGCGTCCAATGCCGGCGTACAAAAACACTCGGCCACTTCGCCCTCACAGACAATCTCCTCCATGCCTCCACCGCTAGCTTCGTGCCCCTCTGTCACCAATCCAGCGACCTCCACACTGCCAAGGATTGCGGCCCTACCTTTCTGTATTCAAACCTCTTTGAAAGCACCAACATCTTCTCCGAGCTCGTAAAGTTGATCGAGTAGGTCAAGTTTACCAGCGACGACACCCATACCCTCTTCTACACCAGCAATATCATTACACCTTTGGCATCGGCCACAACACCCTCACCAATCCACCAGTCCGGTATTATCACCGTTATGGGCATTCTGGTCCGCAAGCCGCCCTTCGCACAGACTCCCCTCTGGACCTATGCTCAATAGACAGATACGTCGGCGCAGAACCGCCGCAGCTCGTGATGAAATATCCCAGACGGGAAATGGTCACACACAACCGCGGTGGACCCGCCATAATACAGCCTATGCCCAGACGCGCGGCGTTACTGCAACCACTTTCTCGGCCGGCGGCGAGTAGCAGAACCGTCAATCGGTTATTGGGGACTCGCTGTGGCACTCCCGTATAGTTGTCGTGTTACCTCATCCCCGATCACCCGAACAGTCGTAATCACAGCACCGTCGTGCCTTGGCCTTGTCTCTGGGGCTCGTATTGTCTTTGTTTTCTCGGCGTTTGTTTGCATCCGCACAAGTATTCAGTGCCCCAACTACATCTGTACATCGTACTAGATCATATAGATTTTCCCCCTGGGCTGACCGGGACACTTACAACGCACTATCTTTGGCTAAGATCTCTAAGATGCGTGTAGCTTGAGACACATCAAAGCTCTCAGGATAGTTTTACCGTTTAGACCGAGGAATAGGCTGTAGTTGCGAAGATATCCGTCTTCGGAACCTGTGAGCAGATGACCCATACAAAGTGACGACGTAAGTGCGTATCAGACCGCTGGATGTGGTAGTGCACAGGTGGCCTCGACAGTGTAGAATTTTGGAATGCACAGGGACGGAAACAAAGATGACTCCTGAAGGAATGCTGGTGAGGGAGAACGTTCGTTTGGAGTCGAGGCACATTCCTCAGAGCGCCGGATCCCATGTGTGATTAGCTTTGCGGTGGTGACCGTACCAGTTCATAACACTATGTGGATACGGATCGGGGAATGTGCCGGGCGGTCTCTTTGATGAGGAGGGGGATGGAGTGTCTTCGAGGAATGTGTCGGGCGGCCCCCCTGATGAGGAGGGGGATGGAGTGCCTTCGGGGCCATAAACGAGTTCCGCGTGGGACTTGATGGCTAAAAACGCGGTCTTCAGATCCATGTCGAGAGGGTCGGCGGGGTCGTCTCGAACGAACACTCGGAAAGCGGCGGCTATGGCGACAGAGCGACACCCAGCGAATTGGTCACGAAGTAGGCGTGTCCAGCCGATGCGTTGGCGCGCCTTGGCAAACCAATCCTTTATGGATTTGGAACCTGCCGTTCTGCCTGCGGAAAACCGCACGCTATGTTGGGGATAGGGGTTGAAAAGGTTGCGCAGGAGCCACTCGGAAGGGTCAGGGTTCTCCTCTTCTGGGGGGAAATTCGTCAGTTCACGTTTGCCAAGAAAACGCCAAGAGATCACGGACCTTGCGCGCTGTCGTCGGTGGCAAAAAAATCAAGAGAGTCCCCGCCAGAAGAACTCGCTGCTGAGTCCAAATCACCATCCTCATCTAATCCTTCGTCTGCACTTGGAGAAGATGGCTCCCACAAACCCGAAGTCATCCCCAAATACCGAAGAACATCTTCGATACTCGGGCGGTCATTCGGTCCAGATGCCCAACACCGTTCCAACATCCCCCACAGACCCGTGGCGAACTTCTTCCCTCGAGGAGGGTGTTTACCTTCCATTACCTTCAAAAAAACAGCCGGGTCTGTGTCTTTGTGGAAAGGGACGTGCCCACTGATGGTTTCGTATATGACCATTCCAAGAGAGTAGCAGTCCGAGGATACTGTTGGACGACTGTTCTTGAACCCGAACCTGTCCGGAGCGATACGCTCTGGGCTCATCCACCGGACCGTGCCACCCTGTGTGTGAGAGCTTGAAGATAACAGGTATTTGGGGTCCGAGATGATCGTCAGCAGACCGAAGTCTGCCAGGCGGGGGCAGCCAGTTTGATCGATCAGGATATTGACCTTGGCGGACGAACTTGGTAAGATGGGAGTACCTCTAGCTGTAAATAAATAAAAAAGACGTACCCCCTTAAGGTCCCCATGGATCATCCCCTGGCTATGGATGTAGATTAGCCCCCTAGTGACACCTCTTAGCTATATAAGTTATCCGGATGTCAATGGATTTGAAGCGAAGACGACGAGGCTGTGAACAAGGGGCCTACCAGTTCCAACCGGTTCGCGTCAGGGTGTGCCTTCACAAAGCTGGTGATATTTCCGTTCGCCATCCAGTCCGATATCATCGCGAACCGGGTCTCGGACATTGTCACTCCTATCAGCGGCAGGACATTCGGATGTTGGAGGGCTTTCCACACGACAACCTCCTTGCAGAACCTCTGACGGGGTAACGTAAGTACACGGGCACATGGGAACAGAGAGCACAGCCAGTAGCTCACCCCGATTACCCTCTGCAATTCACTCTCTGAGTATATCCTCATGACCTTTACGGCGACGTCTCGACCACAATGATCCCCCTTCCATACATCCGCAAAACCACCCCTGAACATCACGTCACCAGTTCGCTCGACGGAAATTGGGGTCTTCAAAGTTGTCGGAAGGAGTGCATGGCGGCCACATATTTTGCACAACGATCTAAGACAATTCTCTCGGGTCCGTGGCGAAAGATCTGGTCTATCCAGTGCCTGGTAATAGAACATGTCGATATCGGTTTTAATTAGCACAGGTTCACGATAACGAATGGACATAGAACGTGCCTCGTCCATTACATCGACGAAGGCCTGCACGTCGTCCCCAAGGAGGCGACGGATCGTGTCACTCTCATCCTGACTCGAGAAGATCACTTCGATCAGGGAGGGGAGTGAATGCGGAGTGAATGCGCGTCTAACCAAACGCCCGCAGGCTGGAATATTGCGAAGTTGAAAAGGCAGGAGTGATCAGCACGAGATCGGTGAAAGCGGGCTAAAGGCGTACCACTCTCAGATTTGGAGGTCGTGGCAATGCCACGAGAATCTGCAGGAAGGGGCGCACTCGGTGCGTTGAGAGTGTCGAATATCTCCTGGATCTTAAGCTTGTGCCCCTCAACCTTGTCCCTGTTGCGCTTGGTGCGTGGCATATTCACCCCCCTCCTGAGAGTCCGCTCGATTTTGTGTGTAACCCTGGAGCTGCTTCGTAAGGGGGCATATGGAACAAGGCCAATTAACCCACCTCTCCAAATCCTCGAGCGCCACCCTCACGGATTCGTCGAGACAGTCCATATCCCTTCCTTGGATCGCTGTTTTCAGCACATCACATACGCTGAAACAGTATTCAGACAACTGGACGGAATCTTTGTCATCGATCAGCTTGTCCTGGTTCGGTTCTCAGCGAGAGTCCACAGGCGGCGGATGCAGAATGGAGGCACTGACTCGAACCAGAGCGAGAGTGGCGCTAACGGTTCTGAAGACTTGCTTCGCAGAGGAGGATTCGACTGCGTTCCTGTTCAAAATATTGATTCTGTCGTCCAGGAGCGACACATTGGCCTTGCGTGTGCGTGTTGCCATTTCCGCCGACTTGGTACTAGTTCGTAGTCTGGCGGTGGTTGGGGAGGAAGGTCGCACGCGCCTGCCAACGCGCGCTCATCTATGTTGGAGATGATCCATTACTGATTCTGCGAGGGGGTCCATCCCGGCGGTGAATGTTCGGACGACGGCGTTACGGTAGTTGTATGGCTGGGCCCCGTCGATGGAGATAGCAATCGCAACCTCGTCGGTTATTTGTGTGGAAGGTCCAACAGCCACGATCACGGTTTGGTAGGCTGCCAGGCGTGTTCCGAGCTGAGTGAACCTCCGATGGTTCCCAGATCGCCGAAGCTTTCTCAATCCTCGATAGGGCTCTTATATGTTTATATTTCATATTTTTATATGGCAGTTATTCTGTCATGTTGGATATGGATATCCATCCATCGTTGGAACCAACCAGAGGAAACACCAGAACAAAAATGCCGGACTTCCGGCATCACAGACAATCCACGCGCTTCCCGAAACCCTCACGCTTTATATACTTCACCTCTCCGGGTGCTCAGCCTCCCATCCACAGACGGGAGTACGGCGATTAAACAGAAAACCAGGTTCACCCTCCTTGGTGAATTTCTAATGATGCTTTTGACCCCAAATCACTCCAGACATTCTCGAGCTCACCTTATTCGACACGCTCGTCCCGCACGGCCATCCAGTGAACTCACGACAGTTCCGCCGAGATACTGCGATTGGATCCCTTCCGTGCACGTTGACAGCGGCAGGTGTTCGGGGACGCGGGCCTAGATATATCCTTCGTCGCTGACCCGACCCAGGTGGTCCTCGTTGTGAAGCTGGTCGGCTGCAGACGACGCGTTTTGCCCATTGTGCGGATACACAATTCGATTGAACGCCTCTGTTCGATGAACGCGGACACTTGTGTGCCCTGGGATGTGTGGGGGAGGGGTGCTGCGGTTATGAAGTTCCCGGTGCGTGACCGTACCCGCGGCGGTCCATATCCACTGGTTCAATGGGTCCGTTTGATCTTCGTAAAGATGGATATTACATCCGACGGCGACGGGAAACAACATCCCCGTCTCTGTATCTTCAACCTCAGTCGGTGGGGTTGCAGTATCCGACCTCTTTGGGACGGAGGTGGTAGAACTGGAGTCGAGGCCGCGTGGATGCCTTTGCAGCGAACGACCACGTCTCCCCGGTTTCAAGCTACCGACACTGGTGGGTAAACCCATCAAGATACTTTCGATGTTTCTGGGAACGGTGCCATGGTCTCTGAACCATGCGATAACCCCCCTAAGCATACGGTGGACTCACGTCTGGTACGAGGAGACCCCTCGTGATTATCCCGTGAACACTTCCTGTAAATTCGATTCTGTACAGATACATTACTAGGAAGAACCCATGCGTTGTCTAACTTGAGGGTTCCCCCACACCCGTCTGGAATCGTATCGGAGAACATCGTCATTCCCGAACTGGGAGGTGGGCGTTCTGCAGGAGCTCACGTGCCAAACGAACACCCGACACATCGCGACAGTTGTCCTGCCACAATTTATGCCTTCAGCGATAGGTGCTCTACGCCTTCGTGGGCTTAGGACCGCCCCAGTGGGTGGGATATACTGATCTGACCGTATTGGGCGGCGAACCTCAAACTGGTTCACCACAATTCACGCTCGGCCCATTTTCCAAATACGTAGAGAACAGTGTCTACCAGAATCCGGCGGCTGGTGCTGTACGGTGTAATATTGAATATGGAACGAGCACTTTTGGATGCACAGCGGACTCACAAAAAAGCAGACAACTTTATTCCCGACCAACCGCGTACAATGAGGAATCCCATCTCCCATCTGACATCGGGCAAACAACTTCGGAGTTGTAAGAACCCTCCTACACACTCCGCCCGCCCCCTTACCGACCTGCTGAATCTGGATATCTTGTCGACAAGATCTGCTGAAATCGTACATCCGGACACCCCAGGCTTCCGGACGGTGTGCTGAGCCGCATAGTGTGAGTACCTTCGTATCGAAGAGCTGAAGAGCGTGTGCGGAGGGGTCAAGGTGTACCATTATGACGTCTTCCGCCCACTCGTCCCATGGGATGTAGGGGCTGGTACGTCCGAGGCTAATACGTCGTATGAACGGTTCCACCGGGGTTACAAGTGCTTGGCTATCCATAGAAAACACCACAAAGATCTTCTGAGCTGGATCTACCGAGAATTCAGGATACCCCACCAGTGCTTCTTCGCATTGAGTGTAGCATCTAGGGCTGGGAAGCGGGGGGAGGACAAGAATTCGCAAGCTCCTCGGATCTTGCTGTGGTAACAGCAGGTTGAGAACGAGTAGCCGGTGGGTGGGGCTTCCATAGCACAGGGCAAGTAACCAGGGCCCCTCCAAGAAGCGTAGAGCGGCGATAGTGGAGATCGCACTGCCGATATCCCTGTCACGACTCGAGTATTCAAGTACCTATGTTGCGGTTGGGTTAGTGTCAGTTCTGCCACGGGGAGGAACCGCTTACCACACGGCCAGTCTTCCACTCCCAAGCAATCAGTTCTATGTCTTGTCTCACCGCCGTGAAACTCGAGGCCCCAATCGCGAGTGCGATTCTGGAATCGCTGATCTGCATGTCGATGACCCTAGGGCTACGGTAGTGCCCCAAGTCCAGCGCGATGACCTTCTGGAGAGGTACTTCGTGAGGTGAACCATCCAGGAGGTTCAGGAGGTGGATGTTGATGAAGCTACGAAGAGTTGGATCGTCTACCACATTCGACAGGCTTGTGAATACTTACCCAATTCCTTGTTCAACGACAGCGAGGAGATTATCCTGCGAACGTACAGCTTGACTCTTGAAGCGAAACGGGAGTTCCAATCTCCGTTCCGTGACCGTTTCTTGTTTTGGAGATGATGGAATACGGATAAAGGAGACGGTCGCGCTATCGTCTGAATGCAACGAGAAAAGGTTCTGATCGCTGACCCGGAGCGATTCAAACGCGATCACTCGGCTCTCCAGGGGGCATTCGTACCGCACCGACGATTCGGCACCTTTCCACCCGTCCGAGTATTTGCGAAGTCGTGCTCTGCGCTCGCCAAGACTGTATACGGTGTTGGGGTTGTCGACTAAGCCCGCGCTGAAGAGATCAATACGGTGCTGCAGATACTGGGAGTTGATGACGAGGTCTAGAAAGAGGTGGTTGACCTGCGAGGGGTAGAGTGTCAATCGGTGAACGGAGTTGTAAGCTATCTTACGGGGTACCTCTTTCATCTTCAGGATCTCCGCCGCAGAGAGAGACAACAGGATGTACTCCAAGACTTCCGAGGGAAGTTCAGATATTGAGATGGGACACATTGAGAACTTGACCCGTGGTGGCGCGGGTGAGAGTCGCTGTAGGATATATCCCCGCTTTGCGCTCGCTACAAGGAATTGTTCAACTAAGGATCCAGATCGATCTTGATCGGATCGGTACTCCAGCCTAGGCTCCGCACGCGACGCGCAAGTTCCACGATTAACTATTAGAGCCCCTTGAAACGTTCCTGAACGCTTCGAACCTGCAAAGCCATTGAGCCGGGCCCATCGAGCTTCAAGTCCGCCCATCTCGTCACCGCTGCTTTTTCGATCAAGGTCAACCGAGGTTCCGATATACAACATCTTCTCACTGGTTGCCACGACCGGAATACCTCGACTGACCGAACATACGCCAGGGAGACCGCTGGCGTAAGCTAATCGTCATCAAGCTCGTTGCGCGCCTCCGTCGTTCTGGAGTCAGTCGTGTTGGTGAAGTTCAGCCGAGTGGGGTTCCTGGTCACCCGGTAGCCCCGCGACGGCTCGCAAGGAGTAGGCTAGGGTGGGGACGAATACGACGAGACAGAGGTTTGGATGGGATCATGGGAGGAGTGCGCTATTCCAACGAATGTAACGCGTGAGTCTTACTTTCATCGCTCGGTACCTCGGCCTGATCTGTTTCGTAGGGCAGCACCGCTCCAGCTGGGATCACCCCACTGTGCGTGTTGTCTGCCATTGTCTGTAAGAAGCAAGTGGAAACACAACATGTTCAAAATTGCACTTGCGGGAGTTCTGCTCAATCCAGATTACTTAACGGTGGGCTTGGAAAATCTCTTCCACCATCTCTGATTAGATGCTCTCGCAACGCACACCGTCCACCGCCCCAAACCTCGTAAGAACACGACCAACCAGTTCAACCGGAAATTCAAAAGGCCATTGGGACCGGCGCGTGCCGCAGAGGCAGTTGAGACTTCGTGAACTAGTTTTCTCTTCGCCGTTTACTCGTGCGCGTATCTGGGTCATTCTATTCAACGTGCTGGATTTGTAGCGAAAATCAGCGGAGATAGGGATGTCGTACACTACGTTTGCTTGTGAGTTGTGTAGGGCGTGGCGATGAGCTCAACTCTCTCACGCCGGACTGAAATCTTATACGAATTGCTGTGTCTACGTAGAGGAGAAAAAGCCATAGTCTGCACTGCCCTCGCAGGTGTTATATCCTGTACATATTGTCTCGCACTGCAAATCATTCACTCGTCACGGTCGGAGAGAGTAGACGCCTCAGGACTTGACGAGCAGCTTCCTCCTTGGCTATGCTCAAAGTCCCCCCGGTACCGCGGCCGCACTCCACGTCGTCGTCTATAAGCGGAGGTTAGGTGGGGATATACTATGCAGTTTGGTGACTGACAAAATGCATCGATTGTCCAATTAGGACGATGGGCGGGGCCGTCTCTAATTGAGGCCCCCCAGCGGAGGCGACCAATATCGCCATTACGCTGCAGGAGGTTGCTCAATCGGACTCGGTATTCCGTATGGGTGTCCGTTGGAGTTGTGTCTATGTCACGGGGTATACCGTTTCGAAGAGGCGGGGGCTCGTTGGACGGCTAACAATAGAGATTGAGCGTCATAGTTAGAAAGGTATGAAAGCGGTAATGTACTGGATCGTGAGCGTTTGAGGATTGGTAACCGGCTGGGGTCTGCGTGTCGAGACCGGGTCTTTCAGCTTCTCCGGCTACTTCAGAAACCGTGGGGGGATCCTATGCATTGCGCTTTATGTGGAGTCCGGGGCCAGCATGGTAGATTGTGCTCACCTGAGAAGCACTTACACCGTCCGAATCAGTCTGGGTGGTCGAAAAGTCTAGACCTGTCACCTCACGTCCCAGGCTATCGACATCCGGCTTGAAACTCAAGCCAGGAGACCAGGTCTTCAAACGTGGATCGTCTAAACCAGAGTATGTGGTGGTCCGCTTGGTCATTATCGTACCACTCGCCCAGTTTGGAACACCAGGGTTGATTGCTGAGTCCCAATCGTTACCATCCTCCCTCGTTTCCCCTTCCACCCCAAGATAAGGTGGCTCCGACAACGTTGAGACCGCTTCCAAACACCGAAGGACACTTTCGATGCTCGGACGGTTGTTCGGTTGGGGCACCCAACACAGTTCCAACATCTCCCACAAAGTCTTTGTGAACCCCGCCCCTCGAGGAGGGTGTTCACCTTCCAGCACCTTCGTGATGACCGTGAGGTCTGTATGTTCGTGAAACGGTAGCTTTCCGCTGATGGTTTCATATACGACCATTCCAAGGGCATAACAATCTGAAAATTTCGTTGGGTGACTGTTCTTGAACCCGAACCGCTGCGGGGCGATCAATTCTGGGCTCATCCACCGTGCTGTGCCACCCTGTGTATATGAGCTTGAAGATAAAAGGTTTGTGGGGTCCGAAATGATCGTCAGCAAACCGAAATCCGCCAGGCGGGCGTGGCCAGCTTGGTCGATCAATATATTTGCCTTGGTAGGTAAATTTGTGAGATAGGAAAGCGATTCTAGTCATAGAACACGCACCCCCTTGAGATCCCCGTGGATCATTTCCTGGCTATGGATGTAGATTAACCCCCTAGTGACGCCCCCTAACTATATGGGAAATTCAATTCCAATGAACTCGGAGCAAAGACAGTGAACAATCGAATGAAAGGCTTACCAACTCCAACCGGTTAGCATCTGGGTGCGCCTTCACAAAGTCGTTGATGTTCCCATTGATCATCCAGCTTGACACCATTGCGAACCGAGTCTCAGACATCATCACTCCTACCAACGGTAGAACGTTCGGATGCTGAAGGGCCCTCCAGGTGACGACCTCCTTGCAAAACCTCTACATATGGGTAGTATTCGAACGCAGGCACGGATATGGGCACAACTTGCAACTTACGCCAATCAACTTTCGTAAGTCACTGTTTGAGTAAGTCCTTATGACCTTTACGGCAACGTCCTGGCCGCGGTATTCCCCCTTCCATACGTCTGCGAACCCGCCCCTGAACAACGCGTCGCAGGTTCGATCGTAGGAAACATGGATCTTCAAGGCTCTTGGAAGAAGTGAATGGTGGCCACACGTTCTGTACAACAATTTCAGACATTTCTTTCGGGTCTGGGGCGAAAGATCTGGTCTATTCAACGTCTGGTTGGCAAGTCGTTTAGGTTTCGCTTCCGGTTAGTGGGTTCCTAATGGCGAGCGAGCGTAGGTTAAACGTACCTCGTCCATAACATCAATGAAGGTTTGTGCGTTGTCACTAAGGAGACGACGGATCACGCCACCCTCATCCTCATTGGAGAAGATCGCCTCGATCAGGGAGGAGAGTTCATGTGGAGCGAACCCACGTCTGATCAAACGTCTGCAGGCTGGAGGATTGAAGTTGAAAACACGAGCGATCAGTATATATTTTGCGTGAGGCCTACGGGGGCCGGCCGAGTACGCACCATCCTCAGATGCGGAGGTTGTCGCAGGGGGGGCACACACATCACCGGCGAAGCCTTTATTGAGCGGTGCATTGAGAGTGCCAAGTAGCTCTTGAATCTTCAGCTTGTGGTCCTCAACCTTGCCCTTGTCGATGTGTAGCCCGTCTACCCCCCTCCTGAGAGTCTGCTCAATTTCGCATACCACCCTGGAATCGTTTGGTGGAAAGTAGACAGGGGCGAGGCTCATAAACGCACCTTTCCAAACCCACGAGTGCCATCTTCACGGGTTCGCCGAGTTCGCCCGCATTGCATCCTTGGAGTGTGGTCTTCAATACTTCGCATACATGGTAACAGTATTCAGACAACTGCACGCAATCCCTGTTGTTACTCATATTGTCCTGGTTTGGTCATCAATGGTTGTTTACGGGTGGACGCAGGACGAGAGCACTAACTCGAACCAGAGCTAGGATGACGCCGACGGTTCTGAAAACCTGCTTTGCAGCAGAGGCTTCGACTGCATTCCTGTTCAGGATATCGATTCTGTCGTCGAGAAGCGGTACTTTGGCCATGGTCGTGCAGGTTTCCATTGCCGCTGGCTTGGACTAACGGGATGGTGGGGGATGAGTTCAGTGGATACAGATGATTGAGCGGGAGGTTTGGCACGGAATTTGCATGGGGCGCCAATGCCAAACAAAGGGCTGTGCCCGAAACGGTACAAGG
>Ga0307511_10003617_pt1 | contig 15831 bp, 17 predicted proteins | sample 13_EM_MG_FD_200266 | JGI IMG/M metagenome (GOLD analysis project Ga0307511, IMG submission 200266) | Populus trichocarpa ectomycorrhiza microbial communities from riparian zone in the Pacific Northwest, United States - 13_EM | ecosystem: Host-associated > Plants > Roots > Unclassified | place... | reverse complement strand
CCGCCGTCCGCTCTCCCCAAACCGTTGATCTGGGGCGGCATGGCCCGCAAGCGGTGAGCCCCGCCGCCGACCGCTCCCCCAACTCCTGCGTCACAGCGGCAAGAAACGGATCGAGCACCATGACAACCCCCCAGCCCCTCAGCCGGCAGTTCAGCGCCCTCCTCCTCGACAGCCACCACCGCCTGACAGGAAAGGAGTTGGGCCCACCACCCGTCACCTCCACGGACGCGGCGGCCCAATGGCTCTACGAGGACGCCCCCTTCGGCCTCCTCGCCCACAACACCGCGGACGACCCGACGTTCATCTACGCCAACCGGACCGCCCAGAGATGCTTCGAGTACACCTGGGACGAGTTCGTCGGCCTCCCCTCCCGCCTCTCCGCCGCACCCGACGCCCAGCCGAACCGCGACGCCTTCATACGGTCCGTCACACGCGACGGCTACGCCACCGGCTACCGCGGCATCCGCATCGCCAGGTCCGGCCGCAGATTCTGGATAACGGACGTCACGATGTGGGACCTGATCGACACCGACGGCACCCTCCACGGACAGGCCGCCGTCTTCCCGGCCTGGTCCGACCTCTAGGACCTGTCCGGCGGACCATGTCGCAGACGCGGGGTCTGGCACGCCCACCTGCGGCGTTGTCGCCGGTTCCGGGACCTTGGCCCGGTACGGCCGTGAACGTATCCCTCGCCCGCCGTACGGCGGCTGCCGTACGGCCCAGTGACGGTGCCCGGGGGATGTGCGGGTGGGCCGCGGACGACACCTTTGGCACGTCGGACTCGACGCCATTTCGTGAACCTTCGTCTTTCGCCCTGCCACATCCCATTGCGCGCGAACCGGCCGGAAAATTTCGGTGCGGTTCGCGGGAGGACAGACAATGCAACGCCTATTCGTCGGCATCGCCGCCGGCTCACTTCTGCTCGCGGTCACCGCCTGTGGATCGTCCGGTAATTCCGGCGACTCCGCGTCGGAAAGCGGTGGTACCACCAAGGTCAAGGTCGGGGTCATTCCGATCGTGGACGTGGCCCCCATCTATCTCGGCCAGAAAAAGGGGATCTACGAGAAATACGGTCTCGACGTCTCGATGACCGCGGCGCAGGGCGGCTCGGCCATTGTCCCGGGCGTGGTGAGCGGCCAGTTCCAGTTCGGTTTCAGCAACACGACGTCGCTGATGATCGCTCAGAGCAACGGCGTACAGGTGAAGGCGGTTTCCAACGGGGTGGCGAGCACCGGCGTGGACGGAAAGGACTACGGCGCCCTGGTCGTCAAGAAGGGCAGTTCCCTCAAGTCGGCGAAGGATCTTGAGGGAAAGACGGTCGCCGTCAATACGCTGAAGAACATCCTCGACACCTCGGTCCGCGAGTCGGTGCGCAAGGCCGGCGGGGACCCGTCGAAGGTGAAGTTCGTGGAGCTGGCCTTCGACCAGATGCCGGCCGCCCTGGAGAAGGGCCAGGTGGACGCCGCGATGGCGGTCGAGCCCGCGCTGACCACCATCCTCAACCAGGGGGGCGTGGAGATCGCGTCACCGTATGTGGACGTGGCCAAGGACCTGACCGTCGCCATGTACTTCACCTCGCAGACCTACGCGGCGAAGAACCCCGACGTGGTGAAGAAATTCCAGCAGGCCACCACCGAGGCGCTGGCCTACGCGAACAGCCACCCCGACGAGGTCCGCGACATCGTCGCCACCTACACACAGATCCCGGCCTCCGTCCTGTCGAAGGTGACGCTGCCGAAGTGGCCGCAGGACATCAGCCGGTCCTCGGTGGAGACCCTGGAGAAGCTCGGCGAGCAGGACGGGCTGTTCAAGACCGCCCCCGACCTGGACAAGCTGCTGCCGTGAGGACTCCGAACACCGTGCTCGGCGCGGCGGGGCTCGCGACCTTCCTCGCCCTCGGCGAGGCCGTCCCCCGACTGGGTCTGGTCAGCGCGGACTACTTCCCGCCACCGAGCAGGATCGCGGGCGCGCTGGGCGACGAACTCGGCGACGGCGCCTTCTGGTCGGCGCTCCGCGACACCCTGACCGGCTGGGTGATCGGCCTGGGGATCGCGTCGGGCGCAGGCATCCTCTGCGGCCTGCTCATCGCGGTCGTACCGTTCCTGCGCCAAGCGACCTCGTCGACCATCGAGTTCCTCCGCCCCATCCCGTCCGTGGCGCTGATCCCCCTGGCGGTGCTTCTCTACGGCAGCGAACTCCGCTCGGTGCTGCTGCTCGTGGTGTACGCGTCCTTCTGGCAGGTGCTCGTCCAGGTCCTGTACGGCGTCCAGGACCTGGACCCCGTCGCCGACGAGACGGCACGGTCGTACGGTCTCGGGACCTGGGCGCGCGTCCGGCACGTGATGTGGCCGACCGCCCTGCCGTACGTCATGACCGGGATCCGGCTCGCGGCGGCGGTGGCCCTGGTGCTCGCCATCACGGCGGAACTGGTCATCGGCGCACCGGGACTCGGCTCGCTGATCGCGGTCGCCCAGGCGTCGCAGGCCGTACCGCAGATGTACGCGCTGGTCACGGTGACCGGGGTGCTGGGTCTCCTGATCAACCTGGGGGCCCGTGCGGTGGAGCGACGGGCCCTGGCATGGCATCAGTCCGTACGCGGGGAGACCGTACTGTGAAGGCGCTGACACGGCAGGTGCTGTTCGCGGTGGGTCTGCCCGCGGTGCTGCTGGGGCTGTGGTGGGCCGCGTCGGACGCGAGCACCGACCCGTTCTGGCCGCCGCTGCGCACGATCCTCCGCACCTTCCCCTCGGTGTGGACCGGCGAACGCCTGCGCTCGGACGTGGTGCCCAGCGTGCTGCGCCTGGCCGCGGGCTACGTGCTCGCGGGCCTCGCGGGCGTCGGCCTGGGCACCCTCATCGGTTCACGTCGCGGAGTGCGGGCCTTCTGCGAGCCCGTACTGGAGTTCCTGCGGGCCGTGCCGCCGCCGGTGCTGGTGCCGGTGATCATGCTGTTCGCGGGCATCGGCGACACGATGAAGATCGTGGTGATCGCGAGCGGGTGTGTCTGGCCGGTCCTGCTCAACACGGTGGAGGGTGTGCGCGCGGTCGACTCGGTGATGCTGGAGACGGCGCGTTCGTATCACATCGGCGGTGTCGGGCGGCTGCGTCACCTGGTGCTGCCCTCGGCGAGTCCGCAGATCGTCGCCGGCCTGCGCCAGGCCCTCTCCATCGGCATCATCCTCATGGTCATCAGCGAGATGTTCGCGGCGAACAACGGCATCGGCTTCACCGTGGTGCAGTTCCAGCGCAGTTTCGCCATCCCCGACATGTGGACCGGAATTCTGCTCCTGGGCCTGCTCGGCTTCCTGCTCTCCGTCGCCTTCCACTTCGCCGAGCGCCGGGTGCTCGGCTGGTACCACGGCCTGCGCGCGTCCACCCGGCGGTCGTGAATGAACATCGCGAAAGGGCGAACCATGCTCGACATACGTGGCCTGCGGAAGACCTACCAGGGGTCCGGCCGGCAGGTGGAGGCGGTCCGCGACCTCACCTTCACGGTGAAGGCCGGTGAACTCGTCTGTCTGGTGGGCCCGTCGGGCTGCGGCAAGACGACCCTGCTGAAGTGCATGGGCGGTCTGCTCAGCCCGACCTCGGGAGAGGTACTCCTCGACGGCGTACCGGTGACCGGTCCGCCGCCCGGAATGGCGATCGTCTTCCAGGAGTACGGACGCAGTCTCTTCCCCTGGATGAGGGTCGCCGAGAACGTCGAACTCCCGCTGAAGGAGAAGGGGACACCGAAGGCGAAACGCCGGGAGCTCGTCACCGACGCCCTGCGGTCGGTGGGGCTGCCGGACGCCGCCGACGCCTATCCCTGGCAGTTGTCCGGGGGCATGCAGCAGCGCGTGGCGATCGCCCGCGCGCTGGCCTACGAGCCCCAAGTCCTGCTGATGGACGAGCCGTTCGCGGCCGTCGACGCGCAGACCCGCGCCGACCTGGAGGACCTGGTACGGCTCCTGTGGCAGGAGCGCGGGATCACCGTCCTGTTCGTCACCCACGACATCGACGAGGCGGTCTACCTCGGCGAGCGGGTCGTCGTCCTCTCCGCCTCGCCGACAGTCGTACAGGACGAGCTGTACATCGACCTGCCCGACGAACGGGACCAGCTGCACACCCGGGTCTCGCCTCGCTTCACCGAACTGCGGACGCACGTCTACGAGCAGATCCAGGCGGCGAAGCGGGCGGCTCGGGCGGATGCCTCCGCGTTGTCGGCCGCACCGGACGGCGACGGGCGTCCGGCCGGCTGAGCCGGGTCGACGGCCCTCCGGATCGCGGCCACCGTAACGGAGACGCAATCTCCGTTTTGCCGTAGGGTGGCGGCATGAAGGACGCCGCGATCCGGGTGGTCATCGCCGACGACCAAGCTCTGCTGCGGGGTGGATTCCGCATTCTGATCGACTCGGCCGACGACCTGGAGGTGGTGGGCGAGGCCGAGACCGGCCGCGAGGCCGTCGAGATCGTCCGCCGCACCACCCCGGACATCGTGCTGATGGACATCCGTATGCCGGAGCTGGACGGTCTCGCGGCCACGCGGGAGATCGCCTCGGATCCGGAGCTGGACGGCGTCCGCATCGTGATCCTCACCACCTACGAGGTGGACGAGTACGTCCTGCAGGCCCTTCGGGCCGGGGCGTGCGGCTTTCTGGGGAAGGGGATGCGTCCCGCGGAGCTGCCGGAGGCCATCCGGGTCGCGGCGCGCGGCGAGGCGCTGCTGTCGCCCAAGGCCACCCAGACCCTGATCACGCGATATCTCTCCCTGCCCGACGGACCGCCGACGACCCTCTCCGGCGAACTGGCCGAACTCACCGACCGGGAGCGGGAGATCGCGGCGCTGGTGGCCGAGGGAATGTCCAATCAGGCGATCGCCGAGTACCTGGTCATCTCCCGTCAGACCGTCCGCACCCATGTGCACCGGGCCATGGCCAAACTCGGGGCGCGGGACCGGGCCCAGCTCGTGGTGGTCGCCTACCGGACAGGGCTCGTCCGTCCGGCAGCTGCCGGACGCTAGCCGACACCGAGCGTTCAGGGCTTCGCGGGAAGTGCGGGGAGTACGGGGAGTGCCGGAAGGAATGCGTCGACGCTGAACTCCTCGCGGCCCTCCACGATGTCGAGGCGACCACCGACGGACGCGGCCCGCTCACGCAGACCCAACAGGCCACGACCTGTGCCCCAGGAGGAATGCCGCCGTTCCTCGGTGCGGGTCACGGGGTTGACCACCGAGACCCGGAGCCGGTGCGCGGCGAAGGACAGACGGACCGTGGCGGTCCGGGGAGTCGCGTACTTGAACGCGTTCGTCAGCGACTCCTGGACGATGCGGTAGCCGGCCATGCTGACGGCCGGACTCAGACCGAAGGTCCTGTCGCCGCGCTGTATGTCGACCGCCAGGCCGGCGGCACGGAAACCGTCGAGGAGATCGTCGAGGCGGTCCAGGGTGGGCATGGGCTCCGGCAGCGGTGTCTCACCGTCGGGCTGACGCAGGACGGTCAGCATGGTGCCGAGTTCCGCGAGCGTGCTGCCGCTCGCCGTGATCACGTGCTCGATGGCCGCCTCGGCGGCGTCGGGCTCCCTGCGCAGCAGATGGGCGGCCGCTCCGGCCTGGAAGTTGATCACCGTGATGCTGTGCGCGACGATGTCGTGCAGCTCGCGGGCGAGCCGCAGCCGCTCCTCGACCACCCGCCGTGACGCCTCCGCCTCCCGGGTCCGTTCGGCGCGCAGAGCACGGTCCTTGATGGCCTGGATGTAGGCGCGGCGGTTCCTGGTGGCGTCACCGACGGCGATGGCCGCACCGAGCCACGCGATCAGCATGAGGTTCGCAGGATCGAAGACTCGCACGCCCGTCACGACCAGGGTGAAGACCTGGATCATGGTTCCGGCGATCGCGCCGGTGATCAGGGCGCGGGTGCGCGGGGCGGACACGGCCTCGGAATACAGGGCCACCAGACAGCACACGATTCCCGGGCCCGGCTCCATCATCCACAGCAGGGCGACGAGGTAGCCGACGGTCGTCCCCGCGAGCGCGGCCGCCGGCACACTCCGTCGCACCGTCAGCGGCGCCGCCGACAACAGCGTGAACAGAGTGGCGGGCCACACCGAAACGCCCTGCCTGAAGAATGCCGGGACAATGAGGGCGGCCCACACAAGGGCGAGCGAACCGTCGACGAGCAACGGATTGCCGAGCACCCGGCCACGTATTCCGTCCAGCACACTCACCATCCCCCGGCCGTATCGTACCGTCGATGGTTCAACCTACCCCGACCCGCGTATACCGCGAGGCACAGTACGGCGGGCACCGTACGCGCGAGAGACGGCATTCAGGGGACGCGGGAAATGGCTTTCCGAAGGAAGTTTGAATCCATCACTTCCTCCATTTGGTCACACAAACCCGCACCCCGACAAGGATGTTGATGTGAAGCGCCGAATATTCCTTTCCGGCATGGCAGCCACCGCCGCGGGAGCGACCGCCGTCCTGAACTACGGCGGAGCACAGAGCGCGGCGGCCTCGACCGGAGGCACACTGACGTTCCCCAAGGACTCCTACACCACGGCGACCAAGACGATCACGACGGCCGACGGTGCCGAGAAGAACGTCACGTACCGGTTCTGGGAGAACATCGTCTACGTCGCCGATCCCGTGGACCCGACCTACCAGTGCCTCAACGTCCAGCAGCCGGTCGAGATCGACGGGCGGGCCGTCGACGCCTCCCACGCACCGATCTTCTTCTCCATCCCGCTCGGCGGTTTCCTCTCCGGCACACCCGGCGGCACCAATCCCGGCGGCGGCTTCCCGGGGTCGAGTCCGTCCCCGGGCGACAGTTCCTCGGCCGACCCCAGCGCCACCCCGACCGCGTCGCCCACGACCAGGCCCCCGCTGCCGCCCGGGGCGGGCGACCAGGGCGACAACTCGGCGCTGGCCCTCGCGGCCGGCTACGTCGTGGTCACCTCGGGCGCGCGCGGACGGGACAACGTCAAGGACGGCAAGTACTACGGCAAGGCTCCCGCCGCCCTCGTAGACCTGAAAGCGGCCCTGCGGTACGTCCACAAGAACAAGGGGCTGCTGCCCGGCAACACAGACAAGATCATCACCAACGGCGGCAGCGCAGGCGGCAACTTCTCCTCGATGATGGGCGCCTCGGTGGGCAGCCCGCTGTTCGACTCCTACCTCCGGGACCTCGGCGCGGCGGAGGCGAGCGACGCGGTGTTCGCCTCCGCCGTCTTCTGCCCCATCATCGACCTCGGCAACGCCGACAAGGCCTACGAGTGGATGTACGGTTCGGCCGAGCTGAACGGCGAGCTGGTCGACCAGACGGCCTCGAAGCAACTGACCGCACAGTTCGCGGAGTACCAGGCCTCGCTCGGCCTCCACGGCGTGGGCCGCTTCGGCCGGGTGACGGCCGCCAACTACGACCGGTACCTCCTGGAGAACTACGTACAACCGGCCGCCACCAGCCACCTGCGGGCGCTCTCCGAAGCCGACCGGACGGCCTACCTGACGGCCAACCCCTTCATCAGGTGGTCCGGCGACAAGGCGTCCTTCTCCTGGGACGGATACATCGCGCACATCGCCCGGTCCCGTCCCGTGCCCGCCTTCGACGACAAGGCCCTGTCGGAGCCGGAGCCGGGCTACTTCGGCGACGAGACCCACGTCTCCCGGCACTTCACCGACTTCGGCCTGCGGTACGCGACCGGTGACAAGACCGCCACGGTCGACCGCGACATCCCGCACAAGGTCAGGCTGACCAACCCGATGACCTACCTGGAGGAGCGCAACCCGCGCCGGGCGAGGCACTGGTGGCTGCGGATCGGCACCAGCGACACCACGCACTCCCTGACCGCGATCACCAACCTCGCGCTCAAGACGCAGAACCTCGGTGACGACGTCAACCTGAAGATGTACTGGGACGGCGGCCACGGCGCCAACGAGGACCCGGGTGACTTGATCAAGTGGCTGGGCGAGATCACCGGCTACAGCATCGGATAGTCCTGCGGTGAAACCGGGGCGGGGCACCGGAACGGTGCCCCGCCCCCATTAAGCAGTGGCGCTACTTTCCGAATGCGTCGCTGAACTGCCTCCATTCCTTGTCCGAGACCCAGTTCGCACCGCACGAGGGAATGGACCCGTCCCTTTCGGCCGCCACGATGTAATGCTGGCCGACCGTGAAGGTCAGGTTCTCCGGGAAGTCCGGGTCATTGCTCACCAGGATGGTGCGCGTGCCACCACCCCGCAGCCAATGGTCGACGTGGAAGGTGATCAGCGGCCCCTTTACGGAAGTGACCGTCCCGTAGAAAAGCGTCGGATAACCCGCCAGTTGGTCGGGAACAGGTGCCTGGCACTTTTCGCTGCCCTTGTCGTTCCCGGTGGCGGCGGCGCTGAGACTCAGCTCCTTGACGGCTTCGGTCGTGTGGCCGTTGCCGGAGTTCGCAGTGATTCCCGCGGTGACACCACCGCCGAGGAGCAGCGCGGCAGCCGCCGCGAGCCCGAGGAGACGCCGGCGGCCCTTTCCTGCGGTGATCTTCGCGGTGGAATTCGTGGTGTCGATTTCGGTGTTTTCCGGCGTTGCCACAGAGTCGGTTTTCATTGCAGCCTCCACAAGACGATTGGTGTCCGGCAGCGGAGCTCGTGAGGTCAATGCGGGGTCCGCGTCCCTCAGTAGGGTCAGCAACTCGTTGTCATTCACTGACCGCTCCTTCCTTCACTCATCTTGTGTCCGGCGAGTTCGGCGTTCTTTCGCGCCGACCGGAGTTGTTCGGCGATTTTCTTTTTCGCCCGGTGCAACCGCATGCTCACCGCGTTGGCAGTCATTCCGGTCGCCTCCGCGATCTGCCGTGGGGCCAGTTCCTCCCACGCCCACAGCCGTATCACCTCGCGGTCCAATTCCCCGAGTGCGGCCAGTGCGGCATGCAGGTCGCCGTGATCGGCGTCGACGGGCACGGGTGGCTGCTGAACACTCATCAGCCGCTCCACCAGGCGGAGCCTGCGTCCGTCGGCCCGGCGGGCATTGGCCAGGCAGCCGCGCGCCACCCCGTAACACCAAGGGAGTACCTCGTCGCGATCGGGCAGGGACCCGTTTCTGAGCCCGGGTACATGGTCGATGCGACGCCACAGCACCAGCATCGTCTCGGACAGGACGTCCTCGACCATGTCAGGGGCCGTTCGTCGCACCAGATACCGGTGCAGGGGTTCCGTCACCACCTGCGCCAGTCCTTCGAAGCGTGCCCGTCGCAGCCGACGGGCCTCCTGTTCCGTGATGGATTCCACGCCTCGTCCGTGTCCGCCACCGGCCGACTCCTTTCAGCAAGGAGGTTTTCATCCGGACCGGCCGCTGACACACATGGCGGTGCCCGCCCACCGTCATCCACGGTGGACGGGCACTGACCTACTCACTCGTGCTCACGGCACGGTCGTGTCCGGAGCGCTCAGCCCTCGTCGGGCGTCAGCCGCAGCGAGATGCTGTTGATGCAGTACCGCTGATCCGTGGGCGTCGCGTACCCCTCGCCCTCGAACACGTGACCAAGATGCGACCCGCACCGAGCACACCGCACCTCGGTGCGCACCATCCCGTGCGAGCGGTCCTGGATCAGTTCGACCGCGTCGGTGTCCTTCGGGTCGTAGAAGGACGGCCAGCCGCAGTGGGACTCGAACTTCTCGGTGGAGGTGAAGAGTTCGGCGCCGCAGGCGCGACAGGAGTAGACGCCCTTCGTCTTGGTGTCGGTGTACTCACCGACGAAGGCGGGCTCCGTGCCGGCCTGCCGCAGCACCGCGTACTCGGCCGGGTTCAGCTCCGCGCGCCATTCCTCGTCCGGCTTTTCGACGTCGTACGACATGAAGCTCAGCCCCTTACTTCGCGAGACGGTCCAGGATCCGCGGGCCGAGGTCTGTCACATCGCCCGCTCCCATGGTGAGAACCAGATCACCGGGCTTCGCCATTCCCGCGACGGCCTCGGGGACGTCCGCCTTGTCGTGGACCGGGGTCACGTCGGCGCCCGCCGCGCGCGCGGCCTCGATGATCAGGTCGCTGGTGACACCGGGGATCGGGTCCTCGCGGGCCGGGTAGATGTCCAGGACCAGCGAGGCGTCCGCGAGGGCCAGGGACTGGCCCATCTCCTTGCCGAGTTCCTGGGTGCGGGAGAACAGGTGGGGCTGGAAGACCACCAGCAGGCGCGAGGTGGAGGCCGCCGCGCGCATCGCCTCCAGGTCCGCCGTCATCTCCGTGGGGTGGTGGGCGTAGGAGTCGATCACCTGGACGCCGGCCGCCTCGCCCTTGAGCTGGAGACGTCGCTTCACGCCGGTGTACGCGGCCAGCGCGGGCGCCAGTTCCGCCGCCGGGATGCCGAGCGCGGCGCCCGCGGCGAGGGCCGCGACCGCGTTGCTCGCGTAGTGGCGGCCGGGGACCGAGACGGTGAAGGTCAGTTCCTCGCCGCCCAGGACCACCGTCACCTCGCTCTTCAGGCCCTGCGCGACCACGGAGAGGATGCGTACGTCGGCGTCCTCCGCCTCGCCGTACGTCACCGTCTTCACGGAGTCGGACACCCGCCGGGTCAGCTCGCGCGCGCCCTCGTGGTCCGCCGAGATCACCAGCGTGCCGCCGGGCACGATCCGGTCGGCGAAGGTCTGGAAGGAGTCGTAGATCTCTTCCATGGACGCGTAGTTGGCATGGTGGTCGAGCTCCACGTTGAGGACGATCGCGACCTCGGGGGCGTACTTGTGGAAGCTGCGGTCGGATTCGTCGGCCTCGGCGACGAAGATCTCGCCGTCGCCGTGCAGCGCGTTCGAACCCGGGGCGTCCAGGTCGCCGCCGATCGCGTACGAGGGCTTCAGGCCCAGCTCGGTCAGCGAGACCGCGAGCATCGATGTCGTGGTCGTCTTGCCGTGCGTGCCGGCCACGGCGATCGGGTGCAGGCCGTCCATCAGGCGGGCGAGGGCGTCCGAGCGGTGGACGACCGGGATGTCCAGCTCGGCCGCGCGGGCCAGCTCGGGGTTGTCCTTGCGGATCGCCGACGACACGACCACGCAGGTGGCGTCGTCGGCGAGGTGCTCCGCCGCGTGTCCGATGTGGACGGTGGCGCCCAGGGCGCGCAGGGCGTCGGCGGTCGCGGAGTCCTTGGCGTCGCTGCCCGCGACCTTCGCCCCGCGCTGCGCCAGGATCTTGGCGATCCCCGACATTCCGGCCCCGCCGATGCCGATGAAGTGCGGTCGGTCCATGGCGGTGGGAAGGCCGGGTGCCATGTGTGTCTCCCTGTGCGTGCTGGTTCCGTACGGATACGGCGGACGTTCGGCGGCCAGCCTATTCGGTGCCACCGACAATCACGGACACCCGCCCGCCGCTGCCCGCCCGCTACTCCTTGCTGTGCGAGAACAGCTTCAGCACCGGTACGCCGACCTTGTGACGGGCCCGCGAGGCCCAGTCCCGGTGGAAGAACTCCTCCACGTAGTGGGGGTCGGTCAGCACGATGACCTCGTCGGCGCCGATCTCGTCCACCAGGGTCTTGAGGGCGTCCAGCGGATGGTCCTCGATAAGGCGTCCCTCCGCCGCGCTGCCGGCCGCGTGCAGGGCGTCCAGGGACACCGACAGGGCCTGCGCACCGAGTTCCGCCGCGTCCTTCCCCTCGGGGGTCTCCCGCTCGTGCGCCGCCTCGTCGAGTTCACCGAGGGCGACGTCGTCGATGGCCCGCAGCAGGCGGTCCGCCTGGTCGCCGCGGGGCTGGAGCAATACGTGGAAGGAGACGGTCTCGTCACCGTGCAAGGTGGTGACGAACTCCACGTCGGCTGACGTAAGGGCCTTCTCGATCATCAGTACGCTTGTGAACACCAGGCGCCCCTTCTCCTTCGAGGACCCTCGGGCCCTCTCTTCTCCGTGGGCCTGCCAGGCCCTGCGGAAACCATCCTGCCCCGTGATCGCACGGGTACTGCCGGATTTAGTGTGCCCGCCGAAAGCCAAACGGAACGGATCATTCCGCCCCGTTTTCAGGTCCGACGGTAGCGACCGAACAGGAACCCGGCCTCTTCCAGCAGGGACACCAGTTCGAAGCGCTGAGGAACCTTAACCGACGGCCCCCCGGCGATCCGCTGCGCCTCCCCCGCCACGAGCATCGGCGAGAGGGCCAGACACAGTTCGTCGAGCACCCCGGCGGCCACGAACTGCCCCAGCAGCCGCGGCCCGCCCTCGGTCAGCAGCCGGGTGTGCCCCAGGTCCGCGAGCGCCCGTACGGCCCGTGCGGGGTCCACGCCGGCGCCGTCACCGGCGACCACCACCCGGGCGCCCGCCTTCTCGGCCGCCGCGACCCGTTCCGGGGCGGCCGCGGCGCCCGTCAGGATCAGCGTCGGCACCAGGGGCGAGACGAAAAGCGGAAGCGAGAAGTCCAGGTCGAGGCTCGCGGTGACGACCGCGATCACGGGGGCGGGCCCCTGTCCGGCCGCCGCCCGCGCCGCCGCGAACTCTTCACGCGCGCGTGCGGGCCGATAACCCTCCTGGCGTACCGTTTCCGCGCCGACGACCACGACATCCGCCAGCGCCCGCAGGGTGCCGAAGATCCGCATGTCGGCGGGCCCGGAGATGGGCTGCGAGCGGCCCTCGTGCTGACCGGCCCCGTCGAGCGTGGACACCATGTTGGCGCGCAGCCAGGGGCCGTCGGCGGCGGGGTAGGCGTACGCCTCCGCGAGTTCCGGAAGCCCCCACTCCTGGTCCGTCCCACGCGCATCAGGGGCCCCGTTCGAGGCCTGGGCTGCTGTTTCGTCGGTCACAGGGAACAGGCGTCGCATGTCGTGCAGTGTGGCACGGCCTTTAGAGTGGTGAACCGTGTCGTCCTCCTCCGCCGCCTCCGGCATCAGCCCGATAGCAGACGCGGCCCCGCTGTCCCTGTGCGCCCGTGAGCCGTTCGTCCCCGCGGACCGGCTGGTCGCCGAGATGGTGCCGCCGCCGCGCTTCGACTCGGTGCGCTTCGCCACGTACATTCCGGACCCGAACCAGCCCAGCCAGACCGCGGCGGTCGGCGTCCTGGAGACCTTCGCCGCCGGACTCGGCGGGGCGCACGCCGCCACCGCGAAGCGCGGCTTCCTCGGCTTCAGCAAGAGCAGGGCGCCCAAGGCCCCGGCGGGCCCCCGCGGCGTCTACCTGGACGGCGGCTACGGCGTCGGCAAGACCCACCTGCTGGCCTCCCTCTGGCACGCGACCCCGGCCGAGCCCGCGCTCAAGGCCTTCGGCACCTTCGTCGAGCTGACGAACCTCGTTGGCGCGCTCGGCTTCCAGAAGACGGTCCAGACGCTCTCCGGCCACCGCCTCCTGTGCATAGACGAGTTCGAACTCGACGACCCGGGCGACACCGTCCTGGTGTCGACCCTGCTCGGCAAACTGGTCGACGCGGGCGTCGCGCTCGCCGCCACCTCCAACACGCTGCCGGGCAAGCTCGGCGAGGGCCGGTTCGCGTCCGTCGACTTCCTGCGCGAGATCCAGGGCCTGTCCGCGCACTTCCGCTCGCTGCGCATCGACGGCGACGACTACCGCCACCGCGGCCTGCCGGAAGCCCCGAAGCCGTTCACCGACGAGCAGGTCACGAAGGCGGCGTACGCCACCGCCGACGCCTCCCTCGACGACTTCCCACACCTCCTCGCCCACCTCGCCACGGTCCACCCCAGCCGCTACGGCGCCCTGACCGACGGCCTCAAGGCGGTCTGCCTCACCGACGTCCAGCCGATACCCGACCAGTCGACCGCGCTACGGCTCGTCGTCCTCGCGGACCGGCTCTACGACCGTGAAGTCCCCGTCCTGGCCTCGGGGTTGCCCTTCGACCAGCTGTTCAGCGAGGAGATGCTGAACGGCGGCTACCGCAAGAAGTACTTCCGCGCGATCTCCCGCCTCACCGCGCTGGCCCGGGACGCCAAGAGCCTCGCCGAAACCGCCTAGTTCACGCCAGCCCAGGCACGCTTTTCACGCTCTCTTGCATCGGAAACGCTGCGTTAACCCTGCAAACAACTTCACTGGGCTACCGTTCTTCTTGACCAGCCGTTGACCTGGCCTTGGTCTGCACGAGAAGCACGGACCAGCTGGAGGGGGGCGCATGTTCCGAGGTAAGACGGCTCGGACCGTCGTGACGCTCCTCACCGCCGTCCTGCTCGCCCTGCCGTTCTTCGCACCCATGGAATCCTTCGCACCCGCGCACACAGCGCGTCATGCGGAGGCCAAGGCCCAGCCCGGGCTCAAGCTCAGCGGCAAGGCCCTGCGCTCCGAGACCATCACGTTCCGCGACTGCGGCGCCTCCGGGACCCCCACCGTCCCGCTGCGCCTGCGCGACCGATTCCGCACCGTCGACTGCGGGCCCGAGACGCCCGAACGACCCCTGCTGACGCAGGATCCGGCGGCCGTACACACACAGGTGGCGCCCGGCGCGGCGCACCATCGCACAGCGAGATCCTCGACAGCGCACTCTCCGGCGGCACTTCAGGTCTTCCGCTGCTGAGAGCCGAGCAGGCAGTCGGTTCCCCCACGCACCCTGTCATGCAAGCCCGACGCGCCCAGAGGGCGCGCCAGGAGGAGTACTCACGCCATGCAGCCCCTCATCGACAACGCCCGTACGTTCGGACAACGCCCTGAGGAGTTCGCCAAACTCGCCGAAGGCCAGTCCCCGCAGGTGCTGTTCATCACCTGCTCCGACTCCAGGGTCGTACCGGCCCTGATCACGGGCGCCCGCCCCGGCCAGCTCTTCGAGCTGCGCACCGCCGGCAACATCGTTCCGCCGTACGCCTCCCAGCACCCCACGAGCGAGGCGTGCACCATCGAGTACGCCGTCGAAGTCCTCGGCGTCTCCGACATCGTGGTCTGCGGCCACTCGCACTGCGGCGCGGTCGGCGCCCTGGTGCGCGGCGACGACCTGACCGCCGTACCGGCCGTGCGCGACTGGCTCACGCACGCGACTCCGAAGCCGGAGGGGACGGTCGACGACCCGGCCGTGTCCGAAGGTGTGCAGAGCCATGTCCTGACGCAGCTGCTGCGGCTGCGCTCGTACCCGTACATCGAGAAGAAGCTGAAGGACCGTCAACTCACCCTGCACGCCTGGTTCTACGAGGTCCACACGGGTGCGGTCCTGGTGCACGACCCGGCCTCCGACGCCTTCGAGTCCCTGTGAGCGCGCCGATGACGACCAAATTCCCCCATCTGCGGGAGGACTTCGCCGCCTCCCTCGTCGTGTTCCTGGTCGCGCTCCCGCTGTGCGTGGGCGTGGCCGTCGCCTCCGGTGTGCCCGCCGAACTCGGCCTGGTCACCGGCATCGTGGGCGGGATCGTCACCGGACTCATGCGGGGCAGCAGCCTCCAGGTGTCCGGTCCCGCCGCCGGTCTGACCGTGCTGGTCTTCGAGGCGGTGCGGGAGTACGGACTGCCCGCCCTCGGGGTGGTCGTGCTCGCCACCGGTGTGCTCCAAGTCCTCATGGGCGTCCTGAAGTTGGGGCGCTACTTCCGGGCCATCTCGGTCTCGGTCGTCGAGGGCATGCTGGCCGGTATCGGACTGGTGCTGATCGCCGGGCAGTTGTACTCGGTGGCGGGGGCGAAGGCCCCCGCCTCGGGTCTGGACAAGATAGTCGAGCTGCCCGGCGCGCTCGTCGACGCCGCCGGGAGCACGAAGGCGCTGGCCTCGCTCGCACTCGGTGCCGCCACCATCGCCGTCCTGGTGCTGTGGAAGCGGCTGCCGGCCAAGGTCCGTACGGTGCCGGGTCCGCTGGCCGCCGTAGGACTCGCGACGCTCGCCGCGCTCGCCTTCGGGCTGCCGGTGGCGACCGTCGAGGTGCAGGGGCTGCTCGGGTCGCTCCAGCCGCCGCCGCTGAGCGCGTTCGGTGAGCTGGCGCAGGTCGG
>Ga0307511_10003616_pt1 | contig 15834 bp, 7 predicted proteins | sample 13_EM_MG_FD_200266 | JGI IMG/M metagenome (GOLD analysis project Ga0307511, IMG submission 200266) | Populus trichocarpa ectomycorrhiza microbial communities from riparian zone in the Pacific Northwest, United States - 13_EM | ecosystem: Host-associated > Plants > Roots > Unclassified | place... | reverse complement strand
TGTGTGTGCTGCTTTAAAGGGGGGGGGGACGAGGAATACCATTAAATAAAACAAAACAAAAAGGAAAAATACCAAACTTTCTCCAGCTTACACACTCTCCTAAAGACACAAAAGGAAACCTAACCTTTTTTTTCAAACACAACCGCCAACCACCACACAAAAAGAAAAAAAAAACACACCCACAACCTCCATCTCCACTAGCAAAAACATTGACCAAACCTGGCCTCCTTCAGCCCATTGTCACCATCATCGGTAGCTTCCCTCCAAAACCCATACTAGTAGCTTTTTTTCCTTTAGTTTCCTAATTGCCTTCTTTTTCTCCTTCACAACCAGTGACTAAGTCGTGGCATCACCACCTATAAATCCTTATTTTTCCTTCCCACAATAGCAAAGAAGCAGCACCCATTAACAACCCCTCTCACTTTTCAAGACAGCCACACCAACAGACTCATCAACAACTCTTAACCACCCCACCATCTTCTTTCTTCAACAATCAAATAACCACAATTAAAAGCTCAACAGCCACTTAGACTTCATCTTTCTATCTGCTAAAATCGAAGCTTCCACATTTCTAACCTATCAGACCAACTAAAACTCAATTGTAGTTCCCTCATAACTAAAAAATAGCCAAGGATGTCTGCGACACCACCACCACCAAAGTTCCAACCTCAATCATTGTACTACCCCCCATACTAGATCTCCCCGTTTTTGCCATTTCACTTGATCTCCTCAACCACTTATTTCAGCCTTTTCACTATTTCTTCAAATCAAACCCAGCTTTTCCATTTTTTTTCCCCAGTGGCCATAAATAACCGTAACCGATAACTCTCTCTCTTCTTTATGTCGACCACAATAACAACAAAAAAATTAACGTTAACTCCCTCTCTCTGATCTTATACCATGATGACATATACTCCAATTGCATCAAATTTTTGGTTTTAGCAAATCTAAAAAAAGGAAAAAAAAATTGAATGCTTGCTTGTGGAACTTTCTCTTTTGCAGGTATTGCTTAGTGTCATTGCCGATACAAGAAGGAAGAGGAACCACTCTAGATCCACCTATTTTCTTTGTCTTTACTGGCAACGCGTGAACCCATGCGCCACTAGTGTTCCACCACTTCCATAAGTCTTCCAACATTGTTCTAGAGTTTCTAGCAACTCCTCCAGATTATTTTCAACATTTGGGAAGGACCATGTTGCAAATTTTAGATGTTTATTATATGTGTTTAAATTATTGTTAAATTCAGAGTTTTTGGTGGTTTGTAAACATGTGAAATTTTTTGGTGTGTGAGTAATTAGTGGAAAAAAAATGTGTTTGTGTTTGCATTATATTTTATTTTATGTTAAAAAATTGGTAAAAAAAGAAAAAAAAGAATTTTTTTAATTAATCCAATGTTTTAATTGCATATGGCCAAAAATCCTTAAAATTATTTGAGCATTTTTTTTAAATACTTTGGCATGTTTTAAAAAGGTGTTGTATGGATTTTACAACAAGATTATAAAATTCCAAAAGGTTTTGGTCTATATTTAAAAAATATTAAAAATTTATTTTTGACAAGAAAATATTATTCACTTTTAATATAAGGATAAAGAACCTAAAAAAGGTTAATATCCAAAATATTATTAAGAATAATAATTTATTATTACTCACTTTAATATAAGGATAAAAAACTTGCATGAGGTTAATATTCAAAATATTATTGGGAATAATATAACTCATTAACTTCTAATATAAAGATAAAATGAATTTTATCTAAAATATTATTTGGAATGACGCAATAGCCAAAACCTCCAATTTTACCCTAAAAGAAGCCCCAATGATAATTGAGGACATTTCACCATTCCAAACCAAGTTCTTGACCTAGGAAATCAGGGTTTGTTCATTATAACAAACCCACCATAGTAGGCTAATAGGAATAGAAACATCATCAATCCATAACAAATAAAGAGAAAAAACAACGCAACTTATCTCAAGACGTACTAAGGGTGTTAATACATTTCCTTTACATAACCAATCTCTTGTCTAGAATCTCTAAAAGACCAGTTAGGGTTTCTAGTATCCATAATATTAGGTGGTGATTTCCTTATCCAACTAAAGACCTTCTAGAACACCACCCAAGAAGTGTTTCCGCGACATCTCACCCTCGTGAGAAAGGTACGACAATATCATTAAATGATATATACCTTTGATTATAAACAATGAAGTGCTTATATATAAGAATAGATCCATAACCTAATAGCTTGGGATTTTGAACTAGAGATGGTGTCCATTAATATATGTCATTGTGTATTTAAGCCCATGAATAGGCTCGCAAACTCTCTAAGTGCAAATCTCCATGACAACTGGCATAAGATAGATGGATTGGTTGCCAAGTGTTTATTAGAACCACTATTATGTTATAATTGGTTGGAACAAGTACGGAGACATTGGATTTTGTTGACTAAAAGTACTTATTAGAGCCAATGTTTTGTTAATTGGTTGAAATGAGCATGGAGATATTAGATATTATCGATATAGTTGTCATTGTCTTTTTCGTGAAGTAAGTAATTAGTTGAATTGTTAGAAAAGGAACAACACGGATGGTTTCTAGAGTTTTAAGATGTGATTCCTATCTTAGAAGTGGAGGGTGGGTGAAGGCTATTGAATATGCAAGCTTTTATATATATAGAGTGTTTAGCTTTTGATTGCATTGCAATTGTCGAATGTGGTCGTGTGACGTCGAGGGGTCGTTAGAGTTGTCACCTAGTTATTTGGTTTAGGGTCGCTAGGAAATCTATGTGTACTGGTTTTATCAGAGATTCAAGGATAAGGGACTGGTTGTCGCTAATAAAGGTATTAACACCCCTAGTGCCTACCCAAGGTAAGCTGTTTTGTGTGGTTTGATATAGTTTAGAGGTTTTAATGGTTTTTTTTTATCAGTGGTCTATTTGTGGCTTAGGATTGAGATTTATTCGTGTGAATGAAGTTGATGTTAAGAATTTATTATGGGCTCGTGTACCCAAATAAATTCTTATGAAAACGGTTTTCCGTAATTTGTATATTAAGGTGAAAAATGCTCCCAATTAAAATTGATGAATATTTAGAATAATTTTGAGAATTTTCTAGTTAACTCATGATATTTAAATATCAGCCTTGCTTAGAGGTCCAGTATTTATACCAGAATATGTAACCATTAATCCTCATGAATTAAAAATTTAAATATTGAAATATTAGCCAAATTCTCGTGGATTCAATAAACTGGTTATTAAATCCAAAATGTACGCTAAAAAATAAAAGCATACCATGTATTCTATTTTTTTCTTAAAAAATATGATTTTTTCTGTATATTTTTTTGAGAGAATTGGTCATATTTGGCAACACGCAAATAAAATGTTTTTATAAATTCTATTTTAACCACGATATCAATTCAAAACAAATTATCGTTCATTAACTCAAAATCGAACAACGCCAAACATCCACATAAATTTTATTAATTTCCCCTATTTTGTTGAAATTTCATGTTAATCTAAATAAATCAAACCAACCTGAACATAACTCATGCACCAATATTTAACGTCCACAAAACAATTACAACCCCAAAAAATAAACCTATAATCCAACAAAAATAATTAAATTATTTTGAAATCCAAACCAAATTAACAATCCAATACTATACAAAAATAACAAGCATTTGGTTCCAAAATTTCACAGTTTTTGCAATTTGTCAAAAAATGATTTGAGTTTATAGATCAACCTTCCGAGGCATTTGAAATGTTTAGGATATATTGGAATATACACTGGAAAACCGTTAGAATAGTGGCAGCGCCTGTACCACACATCACCAACATTATCGGCGCATGAATTCACGCACTGCTGTTGTTGAAGGAGCGTGAATTGGTAGATCTAAAGAGCCTCAATCTCTACTATGCAGGAGAAAGAAAGCTTATTTCTTATGTTTTTTTTGTTGGCCTCTCTAGCTAATACCCCTTTAAATTTTTGCTCCTAATCTCTCATCTAATCTCTCCCCTTTTATGTATGTGTAACCACCTATTTATAGGTAAAATAGTTTGTTATTTTAAATTGCTAGTTACCAAGTTTGCTTGAAAACTAGCAACCCAAAAACAATTTGATCCCTTTGAAAATTTTGATTTTTTGTATTTTAATTTTTTTGAAAAATAGCAACTTCAACGTTGACTTAAAAAGTGTGTTAACAACTGAATATGTTGAAAAAGACGTTGCAAGTGACGCGAAGATGTCAAAAACATATTCTTGGGTTTTTGTTGTTTTTGCTATTTTTTGATTTTTTTTCAAAAAATAGGGTAAAAAATAGGTAGCAACAACGATACTTAAATTGCAATTGTTATACTAGAGATGTTGATAATGCTTTTTTATTGGAAAAGGAGTTGTGTTCAAAGTAAATGGAGCTCATATGAAAGAGTGAGATTTTATGAGCCACATATGTGAGTTAGTATCGCATGATTAGTAATTTAAACAATACATAATGGATTTATAACTTAATAGCTTATAAACTTTTTAAATATAGGCGTTTCTATTTATACATGTAAACATTTGTATATAAAAAGATCTATAAAGAGACTTACAAAACCCTGGATTCATATCTCTACAATAAATAGTGGTGGTGTTGATTATTTAGCTAAGATGATTGAATACAACAAATTTTAACAAGAGCCAATGATTCGCTATTAGTTAGAATAAGTATAGACAATGGACAATATATTAGCTCTCATAATTGCTACCTTTATTGCAGATGAAAAGTCAATTAAATTGTTGGATGAAAAGTGATGCAAATGAATCATAAAATAGAAAGACATGATTTTTGACTTGGAATGAAGGGTAATGATTATTCTCTTAGATGAAAAAACTTATTGAGTGTTCAACTCTTGATAACATTATGATACTTGAGTTATGATTTTCTCAATGCTAAATGTGCTTTAATAGGAGAGAACTGTGGTTGACATAGATGAGACTTGCAATAGAAATGGAAGTCATTGAGATAAATACATAGTGAGGTTTCTTCTTTTTTATTTTGTTATAGAGGTATATATTCGTGTTAGAATCCTACATCGATTAATGTTATAAAAAAATGATATTTACATATAAAAAATAGGCTTATATGATATCCATATAAATATATGTACCCATAAACATATGAAGATGCTCATAAATACCTCAAGATTTAAGTATAAATCTCTTAAATATATTAACATAAAAATAAAATATTATTTTGCTTACAAAAATAAAACCTAATATTTCTTTCAATTGCAATTAGTAGTATTATCTAAAAGTTAAAGCTCAATTACATTTGAAACATTTGATTCAATAAAAAATGTTTTTGAAACCCTAAAACGCTACCTCTTTTTAGACAATTTACAAAATTTTTATAATTTTTTTATAACATACTATTAATTCGTATATAACGTAATTTTAAATGATTATTCTAAACATTTGTTATTGAGAAATTAGCTCAAAATATTAAAGATAACTTAATTAGCATGTGGTATTATATTCGAATTTCATTGACATTTCAAAGATATATCTATATTTGATTAACTATTAGATATAAAATCTTGGCCAAACACCTTTTCAAAATGTTTGAATATACATCTACTAGGCTACTCCTCCATGCTACATGTTAGATCAATTTTTTTAAAGTAAAAAAACCTAGATGCCCAAAAAAATCCAAGAATGTGGATTCAAAAAAACGTTTTTGTATGATGACATATTGAATTGATCCTGGTCAACTTTGATTCACCTGCTGAACTCACGACACGGGTTTTAAGACCATGATAACCCTTTAAAAAACAAATCGGAATCAATCGATCATAAAGAAATCAATCATAACATTAAACAAGTAATTATTCAAAATATATTGAGATGATAATATATTGGATCGACCTTCATTTTGTGGCTTAACCCGCCAAACTCGCAACCTGGATCATGGACTTCATTGGGTTTAAATAGTTTTATTTTTTAAATTATTTTTACCTAAATATATGATAACAGAAAATAGAGAGAAATTTTTTTTAAAAAAAGGTTAAAAGATGAAATTGGAAGAAATTTTTTTTTTATTTTAAAAAAGATGAAAACATATTAGATAGATCAGGGTTTCATGACTTAATCTGTCAAATCTGTGACTCAAGTCATGGACCTCATTAGGATTAATAATTTTATTTTTTAGCTAAATATATGATAAAAAAAATAGAGGATTTTTTTTAAAAGTTAAAGGATGTAATTGGAAGGAAAAATATTGAAGGACAAGAAATAATAAAAAAGGCTTTCATTTGGGCCTGACCTAAGTGGCCTAGATGTGTGGACCTCTAGCTTAGGCCGCGTGTCTGAGCCTTTTTTTCTTTTTATAAGGGTTTTGCAGGGGTCTGCCTTAAAAAAAAAAAAAAGATTGATGACACATCGTCTACTCTTACCCAGATTCTAGCCACCAGTGGTGGCTAAAAAATCATAGGTTGGTTTTTGTTTTGTTAAAAACCTATTATTCGACCCATTTTTGTCTACAAACATCTAGATAACACCCTCATAACATATAAAAAAACTAATTTATCAAGCTAAAAAACCTAAAAATAGTCAAAGAACACATAATCAAACCAGGTAAAAAGATTTTTTTATTAGTTTTGATATGTTTTTTGACACAATTTTGATTTTCAAAACAACCATCATCAAAATTTTCTTGTTGAATGGAACCTATTGATACCAAAATAGACCTTTTTAGTGTTCAAAATCGATGTCAACCAACGACTTTTTCTCTCCTCCCTAAAACCGAGGAACTGAAAAATAAAAAAATAAACTTTTTGTCAAAATTGAATCTTGAGTAATTATAGAGAATGTGAAGATTGAAAAAACAAAATAGGAGGATGAAAATGATTTTTTGAATCAAAATTTAAATTGGTAATGAAATTTATTTGTGTTTCAAACGTCACCTCGAAAACCATCGTTTGGACTTTACCTGACCACTCATGCACCCCCTGAAGGGCACAAGGGTAGCCCTCACGCACACGCCAACTACTTTTGATTTTTAAATAATATTGATGTAGATTGAAACTAAAGACAATTATTAAATAAAGAACACAAAATATTTTTATAGACAAAAGAAGCTGCACATATGAGTCCCAAATTCACAAGTTTTTTTTCTTTAAAATAATGATAATCAATTCTACCTCATTAGGAGGTTTATAAAGCCTTAAATAAGCCAGAAATCCTACCTCAACTAGAAAACAAAAACAAAAATGCAAAATTACAAAGGAAAGAAGCGTAAAATCCAAAATAAAAAGAAAAATCACAAAAACTACCACAATTGGGGGCCTTTGGCGAGATTTTTGATATCTAAAGATCTGACAATCCGCGTAGCAACATAGTGGAAACTATAAGAAAAATAGCCTTCGGGAACTCTTGTAAAAATTTAAACACGATTCAACGGTCGGATAAAAAGTTATGGTTCTTTTGGGATGTTATTTTAGTTTGGCGTGACCAAACCTCGTCTTGGACCTTTATTTGTCCCACCGGTCCATAAATGTATCTGTTAGGCCATCCACATAATCTGTCCGAGGCAAATCCTTATCTAGTTATGGTAGACCCACACTTGACTGCTTAAAACCACCCGTTATGGTAGGCCCGACTACATCAAATATTTTATATTTATTAAATTATCAAATTGCTCCTTATTCAACCTCATTATAACTAAAATACTAGGATGAAAATATGAGAAAATTCCTAGATGTCAGTTCAAAATATTATGCTTTTAAGGATAATTAAATCATTTTGTTGTACTTAAAAAAATAAAAATCTTAAAAGGCTCCTAGATAATAGTTTATTTTTAAGGATATTTAAGTTATTTTACTATGGTGAACAAACGTTAAAAGACTTTTTTGTTCTTAATCAATTCGTAAATGATTAATGGTTCATGAGTAAAACTGATCACGTATAATTTTAGACCTTATTTGTTTTTATGGTTAAAAAATACTTTTGTAAAAATCTGAATTTTTTTTCTTTAAATTAATTTATTTTTATGTTTTTAATTTTTTTATATCAAAAATAAAATTTAAAAAATAAAAAATATTATTTAAATATATTTTTAAATAAAAAATACTTTTAAAAAAATAAAAATGGTAACAAACCACGCATGAGAAGTGACTCAAAGGTAAAAAATTGCAAGTCATAAAATTGCAAACCACGCAGGAGAAGTGTTCTCTCCCCTTGAGAGGAAAAAGAGAAATGAAAAAAGAAAAAATACAGACACACATAACAACCCTGCTTCTCTCGTCTCTCTCTCTTACATCCTGAAAAAAAAAATCGTAATAATAATAATAAAAAAGAAGAAGCTTAAAAGCTAAATTACAAATGAGAACAGAAAACCCACTAAAAAAATTCAAGAAAGCTGTCCTTTTTTCTTTAAACAACCGCAACAACTAACAATAAAATAAAAAACCCTCCCAGATCTCCTTCTTCGGATCTCTTTCTTTTTACGAAACCCTTCAATCCAGGGTTTATTAGGGGTTTTGTGTTGCAACTTGAATGCAATATTGTGTTTTCTTTATTTTGCTGATTTCCTCCCCTTTTTGTATCTTTTATATTCCAGGTTTTAAAGGGTTGTAAGCATTTCTCCATGAAACCGACCTTCGTAGCTGGTTTTGGCACCTGGGCTCCCTTCAAAATATTGGGTTTTGATTGATTTGCAAGAGATTCTCTGTGGCTTTTCTTTTTTTCTTTTTATATTTTATATTTTTCGTTTTCTTTTTGGGTCTGCAAAGATTGAGTTGGGGTTTTCTGAGATGGGCAGTAGCTCTGATAACCTCAACAGTAATAACAACAACAACACCACCAAAGCCATTGATGCGTCTGTGGGTGCTTTAGTTTGGGTCCGCCGTAGAAATGGGTCATGGTGGCCGGGTCGGATTGTGGGTCTTGATGAAATTTCCGAAGGTAGTTTGGTCTCGCCAAGATCAGGCACTCCTGTCAAACTTCTCGGACGCGAGGATGCTAGTGTGTAAGCGCCTTTACTATCTCTTGTTGTTAGTTTCTAGATTTTGATCAGTCTGGCATTTGTGTTTTCTTTCGTTTTCTTTTTATTTTATACAAGTTGTACTATCTTTGTTAGTTGCCGGTGGTTTTGTTTGAGTTGTTTTGAATGGCTGCGAGGGTCTGGGATTTGTGTGCATGCATTGATCTGTTGCAGTTTTGCTAGTGCTTCCTGGCTTATGAAATAGATAATTGATTCATTGCAGTTTCTGGAGCTTTTATTTGACAGATCTTTTTCCTGGTTTTGATGGTTCTGTGGATTTTTATTGCAAATTTTTTCGGTGCTTTAGTTTTATGGTAAAAATTGGATTTTTCGGGTTGGCTTCTTGTTTGCACACATGTCCAAATAGGTTGCCCCCCCTCCCAAATTTATGTATATATCTGGTGTTGTTATTTCGGACATTTTTCTCTGTTCCAGAGTGTTTATTTTTCGATTCTATTTTCTATCATAAAGTTCATGTTAATTGGTGTTGGATACTTGTATGAAACTTCTGTTGGGAACACGTTTGGTTTGGTATGATTGGGAACACATTATGAAAAACTGAAAAGTGTAAGCTCTCTTATTTAGTGGATTTGAGAATGGGAGAACATTAGCTCATCATCTCATTAACTTGCATCTGCATAGCTGCCACCAAAACTATCACCTCCTCATTAGGATCATCTCTGCTGCATTATGACCTGCATTGTTGTTGCTTTTTGAACTTCATGTTTATTTGATATCAGTTTAAGACGTGCTTGATTATGGTATAGTTTGATGCCACAATCTACATCTACCTAGTTTTGTAGCTTCTAAACCCTATCCATCTTTCTTAATAACATGGTTTCTACTACTAACACAACTACAATGTTTCATCATTGAGTGTGGCTCCACCACTCAGCAGCTGATCCAGTACTTTTCTTGAAATGCTACTATACTAGATTCATACCTCTGCATATTGTGAGGCTTGATGTGTGCTTATATTTTTCTGTGCTGTCATGCCAGAACGATATTCCTGTTGTGTTTGTTGAGATCTATAAATAGATCTATCTTTCTGGACAATTTGTACTATTTTTGTGCTTTGGACCTTGGTTTCCTATTAACCTTTTCTGAACTGAGGCTTTGTCCATCTTTGTAATGTGTTACTTCTACAGCTCAGTTTTAGAGAAGATAACTCAAGCTTTTTGCCCATTTTGGTTGCCCTTTTCTTCATGGTTGGCATGTATACTAAAAGGGCGAGACTGTGTTCTGTGTTTTTAGGTTGGGGCATATTTTGTTTCCAAAAATAGGGACATATCTCCCCTATTCTAAACCATACAGATTGTTTATAGCATAAAAGCACACAAACATTGTGTTGAGTCCATCCGAATTCTCCATGGGAAACAAATATTTTAAAGCTTCTGTGTAGATGGTGCATTCCACTGAACAAAAACTTCGAGTTTAATGACTCCATTTCTGCGAGTTTTATGTATTATTTCTATTTGTATTGTTTCTTGTGATGTGCATCTAGTGATGAAGCAGGAGAGGCTTAGGTTAGATTTCAAAAGAATTAGTGTTATATGATATTGCTATCAGAGGCACATATATTTTGGGATTTGAAACTGCACACGTGTCTATTATGTGGGACACAGGAATCTTAATACTCATTATTGTACCTTCTTGTTGCTGTTTGTGGTCCTCGTGGCATTTATCTGGGTGTTAGCCATCATTAGATGGACTTTTACTTCAGTCATATTATCTGTCAATTCTAGTTGGAGTAAGTTGGCTTGGATGATCATGCAAGCAGATGTGCTGAGGACTGATCTGTAATTTCTAATTACACTATTTTAGTTGTTTATGAGGTGGTCAAGCTCGAGGCTGATGAGATTTCTATGTTTATGCAAACCCAAATGTTGGCTCAGAAGTTTTATTGCCCTCTCGCATCTGGATACCCGTTGTATGAGGTAGTAATAGAACCTGGTAGAGTTTTTGCAGCTTTTGAACCGAGTTTTGTTTCTCAAGATGCTTAAACATGCAAATAAATATGTATCCATGAAGGTCCTCTTTTGTGTCTGTGCTGTATGATGCTTGTGTCTGTCTTGGCTGATGCTGGTATTAAAAGTACTAAGTTGGAACAGTGTTTGTGCATAACAGCTTCTGTGATATTAATTTTATTTTCTTTTCTTTTTTCTTATCTTTTTTTTTAAAATTTTTGAGGCTGAAGTTTACAGTTTTTTTCTCTGAAGAATTTGAATTCTTAAGTAACATTCAAATATAAAATCTTCACCTCATATAGATATGATTTTTGTGTAACAGACGCTTTATTTTGTTGGTTTAGGGATTGGTATAATCTTGAAAAATCAAAAAGGGTGAAGGCATTTCGATGTGGGGAATATGATGAATGTATTGAAAAGGCAAAGGCTTCCGCTGCAAATGGTAATAAGAGAGTGGTGAAATATGCTCGGAGGGAAGATGCCATTCTCCATGCCTTAGAGATTGAGAATGCTCGCCTAGGCCAGGATCAGCTGGACTTCTTCTCTAGAAGTGATAATTTGGGTGAAGAGCATGGTAGTTCAGCCAAAGAATCAAGCATGTCATTTTCTGGAAAAGAAGACGGTGATATGACTGATGGGGATAGTGATTCTGAAGATAATTCAGATGCGATTGCTGATTCAGATTCTAGTTTGGATTCTGATTCAGGTTCACATTCAGATTTAGCACCAGAGTTATCACAGTCTGGTACATCTTCTGAAGATCCAAATCATCTTGGTGCTTGTAAGGTGCAATCTTTGCCAGGAAAGAGAAGAAGAACCCCAAATGATTCTGAGGATGATGGAACAGAAGGAATTAAGCGTATGAGAGGACTCGAGGATCTTGGAATTGGTGTAGGAGATTCAAGCATTGGGAATTGTATGCCTAATTTCAGTCCTGTAAATGGTAGCAAAGGTTATAACTCGTTGCTGAAAAGAAAAAGGTCTCAAGTAGCAAATGTTAATGAGCTATTGAAAAGAAAAAATCGTCACCGACCACTGACGAAAGTTTTAGAGAGTACGACCATGGTGTGTGTTCCAGTTATTTGTGACCAAATTCCCAGTTCAAGTAGCTCACCACTTCCTGGATTATCTGACAGTAAGATTTCTGGATTAGAGTCAAATGAGTCTAGAAAGGACTGTTCTATTGCAATTAATAATAACTCAGACAATACTGGAGTTTCTTGTGAGAATGATGGCTCATTAAAGTCTTCTGAGCATGTTTATGATGCTCCCCTCATTAATCACAACTTGAAGAAGGAAAAAGATATTTCTAGCGTATCTGGGCTAACTGAGAACGATTCTGCAGACAGGTTATTTGATGTACCATTTGTTGGGGAGGAAAAACACTCTACAGGTATGGTTGATTAGGACATTTAAAACTTCAGAGCATGCACCCTTCTCTGTTTACCTGTTTTTCATTCCATGCATAGGTTGTCCAATCTCTTTAGTAGCATAACTGAGAACATTGGACATAACTTGTTTGCTAGTCCTATTTATCTAATGTTTGTATAATTTCTTTTTAAGTGTCTTATCTAAGCACACTGTTGTATCTCTTTGTTTAACAGACTTGGGGTATGCCAACTACTGTAGAGGAATTTTCTACTTGTGCTGATTTTTCATTTTGTTCTCCAGGAATTTCTCCTATGTCCTGTTCATCTGGAAGGCAGCAAATTGGTGGATTGGGGAGGCAATCTAGTCAAAGTAGACAAGCAGAAGCTGTATTGTTTAAAAATGAAGCCTGTAATGAATCTGGTTCCACTAGTCTGGCAGTCAATTGTGTTTATAATAATATCAGCCAAAGGATAGAGAAAGGTACATCAAAGTGGCAGTCAAAAGGAAAGAGGAATTCAAGACACACAAGTAAAAATAAAAATCAAGACTCGAGAAAAGATCTGGACATGGATGATGAACCCAATGTGTTCTTGGCAGGTATGGAGCATTTGGATGAATTCTGTCAGGGTCCTGGTCAGGAAGTTGATTGCAGCGGAGGTAAATCCCAACCATTTACTGATGACCATGGGGATGCGGTACGGGACTGGAGCAAGTCTTTTCCTCAGGGGGATCTTAGTATGAAGGGGTTAATGGTGGAGATGTCTGTGCCTCAAAGGTCACTTCCCTACCGTCAATCACGCTTCACAGTTAATTCCAGATATCAGACATCAGATTTTTCTGGCAGAAATTTCTCCTCAGGTTCAAAACTATTTAATGTTGACATCAAGGTTCAACAAAACTACCGGCAGCAGCATGTTCCATTGGTTTCCCTAATGAGTAAATTGAATGGTAAAGCCATTGTTGGTCACCCTTTAACAATTGAGAATTTACAGGATGGCTATTCTGATCTATTGCTTGGTAGCAATGAAGGGGATACAGTGCATGTTACTGAAATAGAAACTCCCAAATTGGTTTATGCAGCTATGCGGAATTTAGAAGCTGGTAGGATACCTGCCAGGCATATGACAATGAAACCACTATCTTCACCTAGTAAATCACACAAATTAAGGAAATGTGGGCTGTTGTCTAAAAAGATTCGGAAACTATCTTCATTGACTGGAAAAAAAGTAGAAGATAGGAAACTGGTGGTGGAGAAGTCCAAGGGTCCTGCCGTAACTTGTATCCCCCTCAAATTAGTGTTCAGTAGGATAAACGAGGCAGTGAATGGTTCAGCAAGGCAAACACACTGTGCCTTTACATCAAGCAACTCGTGAATCTTGTTCTCTGGAAAGGTTGGAGAGTATGAATTATATCTGATAAATTTGTTTTGTTGGGGTCATTGGAGCCAGTTGTAGTTGGGGAACCCGGTTTTCTGCATATTCAAATGATGCCCGATTTGTGGCAAGCGTGCTCCACCCTGAAGGTAGAGGTGAAGGTAGAATCCCTCGGTACAAGCCCTTTACCATTGTAGAGATGAACAGACAGGATTGAGATCAATGGAGGCTGTCTAGCTATGTATATATGTAACGGTAGTTGAGGTGTAAATCAAAGATGGCGACCTCGGTAATAGGTACTTGTGGTCTGATGCCAGGTTTAATTCATGAATTGAGGTTGGTTTAGAGGGCTAATAACCTATTAATTTTCCTGTAACTGGTTTGGGGCATGGTTAGTAATTTTACTACCAAACCATGTTTTTTCTTTGCCATTGCTTATTGCAATATGCAACTGATGATGCAGAAGGTTGTGTCTCCGGACCTTGTTTCCTACCTGATTTTCTTTGTTTTTTTTCCTGAGCCAGGAATGTGGCTAGTTGGTATCCTCAATTCGCTATCTTTCACTTGGATTGCCAATAATTTTATCAACTTTTGTGTTTTTTGAAACTAAATTAAGAAATGCTTCCATTGATTTTCCATGTAAATTTTAAAGAGATGGTAGTTTTTGAAATACGGTAAGAAATCAGGCATGCATGACTTGTTTGATTACTAGGCTAGGGGACATTTGATAGCAACTGGGCGGTTTCCTTTACATTTACATGTTTCGAATCAATTGTTTTTTTCTTTTTTAATTATTAAATTTATATGTTCAAAAAAGAAAAAATTTAATTTATTATATTCATATATTATTCTAATTACTTCCATTTTATTTCTTAAAAAAAATAAAAAATGTTAGATGAGTATTTTGAGAAAGTTTTAATATTAAATTTCTTGAGATATTGATTATTTATTTATTTTTGTAGTGTTTTTAAAAATTAAATTTTATTTGGAATTAAATTTTTAACATTTAAGAGAGTTTCAAATCTCTAATTTATTTTTGTAGCATTTTAGAAAATAAATTCCATTTAAAATTCAATTCTTAACACTCAAAACGATTCCAAACATAATATTTCATTAAAAACCACTAAATTGAATTTAATTCAGAAAATTCTGTCATTAAATACCACAAATCCTCATTTTTTTATGTAGCTAGGACGAATAAGAAATCCTTATAAGAAAAGAATTTTGAAACATTAATGAATCTTTACCACACTCGAAAATTATATTGCAGTCCATTAAAAATCCTTATAGAACTAAAAATTTCTCAAAACAAGTTCCCACATTCTCGTAGGGAAATGATCATTGCCAAATATAAAATCCAATAGTCAAAAGTAAATAAATAACAAAATTCGAACAACCTATTATGATCTATATCGCAAGTTCTTCTCAAACTTCGATTCACCTGAAATTTTACCCCAACATAAAAAAATATCTCTGAATCTTCTGATGGTTTGATTTGGAGTTATGCTCAATAGCATAAAATTAGACAGTAGAAAATTTTACGCAAAAATCCGAATCTAATCTTGCTTGGATCGTATCATTCCCTGTCTTTTGATGATTCATCCTCGAATCACTAACAAGTTTAATGGACAATTCCTTAGCCTCTTGTTAAAGCATTTGGAGTTTTTTTTCTTGCACGTACTTGCCTGCAACAATATTGTATGGATGTAGTAGTCGATAATAATTTCAAATAAACACGCATTGCCATCCACTTGCGTATATATTTTTGAATAATAAACACTACTGCCCTCTTTTATTTTCATCCTTTTGGTTCTGAACTAAAGCTCTCAATTCTCATGTTCTTTATTTGTTTCTTTATAAACCTTTGCAAGTCGTTCAACCTCACGCTCTTTATCTAACCTTATAGAAGCATTATGATCATAAATATTTGAAACTCGTAACCTCTATTTCTCTTCCTTACTCATATTGAATTTCCTCCGATTAGTGATTAGTACTTAAAAGTGTATTTTTATCAAGGTTTTATATCATCATTTTGCACTTGAAATATCAATAACTCCTTAACTAGAGCATGTTTTATAATAACAAGTCTGTTAATATAAGATAGATTTAATTT